>JACCDK011483462.1_pt1 | contig 11617 bp, 12 predicted proteins | sample 7445871 | NCBI WGS metagenome assembly JACCDK01 (sample SAMN15323436, study PRJNA562643) | freshwater metagenome | isolation source: river surface water | place: USA:Blue River Watershed | collected 2017-08-15
CATTCGGTAATTTGCTATATATTTCTGATGAATCTGAGGTAAATAATTTAGTTCTCTCAAGAAACGAGCTAATTCTCAATAGAAGAGCATTTCCGTTCATAAAAGATATTATCTAGTTACTATTATTAGTCATTTTAATACTTTTTTAAGTTTTGATTACAATATTTTGAATTAGTTGAGAATCTTATATTTAGTTTTGTACTAACTAAGCAAATTAAATGACTAATTCATACCAATTACCTAAATGGTTGAATAATTCACCCACTTATTATATAGTTGTAATTGGACTTGATTCTAATTACCTATATACTAACGACTTATTTAACAAAAGATTCAAACACATAAGTGAAGACTTTATAGGTGTAGATTTCAAGAATACTATTGTAATGGAAGATTACCCTTCATGTGAAATAGCTGTTGGTAAATGTATTGAAAATCACGATGCAATAGAACGAGTGTATGTTAGAAAGCCAGATGAATATAATGGTTCATTCTGGACTAGCTGGGACTTTAGTTATATAGAGTCTTTAGAAGGCACACCTGGTATATTGTGCGTTGGTCATGATGTAACAGATCTAAATTTACTTTATCAAAAAAATGAAGTGAACGAACAAAAGTTGAACGCAATTTTAGATAGTACAACAGATAGCAATATATTAATAGACAAAAACTATAAGATTACAAGCTTCAACGAAGTTGCTAGAAAAGATATCGAAGCCCATTTCAAACGTAATGTTAACATAGGTGACGATATTCAAGAATTCTTATTTGAGTCAACAAAAGATACTTTTTATACAAACTTTAATAAAGCCATCAATGGTGAGAAAGTAACACTAGAACGGGAAATGGATTTTAATACAGGTTATACTATATGGTTCGAAATCAGTTATATCCCATTGTATAATCAAAAAAACGAAGTAGTTGGAGTTTCGTTTAATTCAACAAATATAGATCAAAGAAAAAAAGCTGAATTAAAGCTTATTGAAAAAACTGCACATTTAGAGAAAATCGCTTGGAATCATGCTCATGAAATCAGAAAGCCTCTTGCGAATATTTTAGGATTAATTGAATTGTTGGCAGAAGAACAAGATAAAGAGAAATATAACCATCTATTATTACTATTATCTCAATCATCACGTGAATTAGACTCCGCTCTAAAAGAAAATTTGAATAAATCTCAAGATAATTAGTCAAATTACTTTCAATTTTATTTACGATTAGATTTTTATCTATATTTATTGCTCAAATCAAATAAATATTAGATATGTGGAACAGATTGATATTATTATTCATAGTTAATTTAATCTCATTATTAAGCTTTGCAACTGATAGCCATAAGGTTATTAAAAAAGCTGATGAGTTAATACTCAACAAGAAATACGAGAGTGCATTTAAAAAGTTAAATCAATACGACCCCTACAATAAAGATCTAATTGTATTCTTAAAAAAATACGAGATTGTTTCAAAGTATGCTGTAAGTTCAAAACAACACAGGTCATATGCTTTAAGAGACATAAATAAAAAAGAAGAAAATAAAAATCTTAAAATTAATTTAGAGGATATAAATTATTACGATTTCAAAGTAGATTTAATTTTAGATTCACTACTAAAACTTAATTCTGAAGATTGCGAATTAAACAAATTAGCATCAGACCATTTATTCGATGTTCATTTAAAGTTTGGTAATAATTGGGTAAAACCTGAAACTGAATTTCTAAAACAAATGGCTATTTACAGCGAAAAGACCTTAAAAGGTAATTGTGTAAATGAAATGAGTTATTATAAAATTGGCTATTATTTAATTAATGTAGGTAAATACAAAGAGAGCATCTATTTCTTGTATCAAAGTGTTTTACAAAATGATAAAAACCCTATCTATCATTACAATTTATCATTATCATATTTAATGACAAAGGCACCGGCTTCTGCATTAGTACATGCTAAAAAAGCCTATGCTTTATATGCTGATTCACTATATAAATCAGATGCGTCAAGAATGTTAGCAGAAGCTTATTACCAAAATAAATTTATTGATAGTGCAATCATGTTTTTTGAAAAAGCTGAACAATTAGATTCATCAACTATCAATAATATAGCATCATTATTAAATATCTATTTGAGAACTTCAAATAAAAAAGCCGATGATGTATTTATGAAAATTTACAAAATCGACCCAACAAATCCAGCTATATATAATCAACTAGAGCAAATCTATGGTAACAATGCTTTAGAAAATGATCTAATAAAACACTACGAAGAATTATTAATCACTTATTCAAATGAAACTGAAGTTCAAGCTAATCTGAAATATTATTTAGCACGTTTATACTCATTAGAAAACAAAGAAAAAGCGATAGAGACGTATTTACAAGCTAAATTAGATTTCGAAAAAGTATATAAAGCAGACCACCCAGTTTTTGGCTCTATAGAGAAATCTGTTGCTCAATTAAAAGAAGAGAAAAAATGAAATCAATAATACTTGTTGGTATTGGTGGAGCATTTGGTAGTGTATTGAGATACTTAATGGGAACAAGTATTAATAAATTCTTTAATGGCACTTTCCCATACGGTACTTTTATAATCAATATGTTGGGCTGTTTGTTAATCGGACTAATCACTGCTTTGATTACAAAGCAAAACATTATTAATACTGACTTAAAAATGCTACTGATAGTAGGTTTTTGTGGTGGCTTCACAACATTTTCTACCTTCTCACATGAAAATATACAATTAATTAATTCAGGTAATTTCTTGATTTTATCTTTGAATATAATTTTGAGTGTAGTATTGGGTATTATTGGAGTTTGGGCCGGATTAAACATTATTAAATGAAAGAATTATTAAAATCATCTCTAGGCATATTTAGAATAATTGGTTTCTTAGAGGGTATGTCGTTTATTTTATTAATGTTCATAGCAATGCCTTTGAAATACATATTAAATAAACCCTTGGCAGTAGAAATAATTGGTATGTTACACGGAGTGCTGTTTGTATTATTTGTTTTCTATGCCCTATATCTTACTTATGTAAAGAAATGGAACATCTTCAAAGTTACCGCACCTATTTTACTTTCGAGTATTTTACCTTTCGGCACTTTCGTAGCTGATAAAAAAATTCTAAGTAAGATGTCTTAATCTTCTATTGAAATGTACAAAACTATTTATCGAATTTCAAAAATGGATTGCCCTTCTGAAGAGCAAATGATTAGAATGAAATTAGATGGTATAGAAAGCATAAAACAATTAGAATTTGATATAGCTAATCGTACTTTAAGTGTAATACATACTGAAGATCATGATGAAATTTTTAAACAATTAGATTCGTTGAAATTTGATACCAATCATATACAAACCATTAGTATAACAGATTACATAGAATCTAACAATAATGTAGATGCTAAACTATTATGGCAAGTATTATTTATAAATTTATTTTTCTTCATTTTAGAATCTGTTTTTTCATACATATCTAAATCAATGTCTTTATTAGCTGACGGATTAGATATGTTAGCAGACACAATGATATATGCATTGGCATTATATGTAGTAAATAAAAGTATTCAAAATAAAAAAAATATAGCGATACTCTCTGGCTACCTACAATTAACATTAGCATTATTTGGAATACTTGAAGTGATAAGACGGTTCGTTAAACATGTTACAGTGCCTGATTATACTAGTATGATAATAATTTCAATTTTTGCATTAATAGGAAATGCTGCTTGTTTATATTTATTAAATAAAAGCAAAAGTAAAGAAGCACATATGCAGGCAAGTATGATCTTTACCTCTACAGATGTTATAGTAAATATCGGAATTATCGTTGCGGGTATATTTGTATATTATACCAATTCATTAATTCCTGATTTAATAATTGGCACTATAGTATTTGTGATGGTAGCCTTAGGTGCAAGAAAAATCTTACAATTATCAAGATAAAAAGGCAGATTTTACTCTGCCCCTGGTGTGAATGTTCTAGTCTTTAATTCAGCATTTAATAAATATAAAGCTGATGTATTATCACCAATCATTTTAAGTTTTGATAATAAATTATTTACAGTCGCTTCTTCTTCTACTTGTTCAGTTAAGAACCATTGTAAAAAAGCATATGTAGCAAAATCAGATTCTTGCATAGCAAGCTTTGCTAAGTCATTTATAGATTTTGAGACAAGCTTCTCATGTTCTAAAGTTTTTTGAAATACTTCAATTGTATTTTTGAAAGTCGATGGAGGTGCATCTAATGCCGAAATGGTTACCTTCCCTCCTGCATCATGTATATAATCAAATTGTTTTTGCGCGTGAAAAAGTTCTTCTTGTGATTGAACTCTGAAAAAATTAGCTATACCATCTAAATCTTTATCTAAGAAATAAGAGCACATCGACAAATACAAATTTGAAGAATACATCTCTTTATTGATTTGCTCATTGAGAGCCTTTTCCATTTTTTTACTAATCATACAATTCTTTTTTTTCTAATTTATCAATTATATATATCACAAAAAAGTCAATTTCATATTTAGAATTAATATAAAATCAAGTTCTAATCGTTATTCAAACAGAATCGTTACGTAACAATAAAGTTAAGCAGTAAATCATAGCAATGTATTTTGTTATTATTGAAGTATGATTGATTTAAGAAATATCAGCAAATCTTATTACATAGGAAATAACCCTTTAAAAGTATTAAAAGGCATTGACCTTCATATAGCTGAAGGAGAATTCGTTTCAATTATGGGTTCTTCTGGTTCTGGCAAGTCTACACTACTTAACATATTAGGTATACTTGATCAATACGATGAAGGTGAATATAAATTAGCTGGCACATTAATAAAAAACTTATCAGAGACACAAGCTGCACAATACAGAAATAAGATGCTCGGATTCGTTTTTCAGTCCTTCAACCTTATATCATTCAAAAATGCATTAGAAAACGTCGCACTACCTCTATACTATCAAGGTATTAATAGAAAGAAAAGAAATATTATAGCAATGGAGTATTTAGAGAAAGTCGGATTAAAAGATTGGGCTGAGCATATGCCGAATGAGATGTCAGGTGGACAAAAGCAGCGTGTAGCAATTGCTAGAGCATTAATCGCAAATCCGAAGATCATCTTAGCAGATGAGCCAACGGGTGCATTAGATACACAAACATCGTATGAAGTAATGAATATTCTCAAAGATATTAATGATTCAGGAATGACCATCATCATTGTCACTCACGAACATGATATTGCAGAGAAGACACATAGAATAATTAGATTAAAAGACGGCATCATAGATATATAGTAATGTTTGACCTCGACAAATGGCAAGAAATTTTTAGTACCATCCGCAAGAATCGTTTAAGAACAATACTTACAGGCTTCTCTGTTGCATGGGGTATATTTATCTTGATTATACTTTTAGGTTCTGGACAAGGATTAAAAAATGGAGCAGAACATCAGTTCTTATCAGATGCAAGCAATGCAATTTGGATTGAGGGTGGTGAGACAAGTATAGCCTATCAAGGTATGCAGATCGGCAGAAGAATAAAATTAAAGAATGAAGATTTTGAATATTTGAAGAATAACATTGACGGACTAGAATACATCACTTGTCATCAAGATGTACCGAACGTTAAGAGTATAAATTATAAAAACGAAAAGGGTTCATTTTTAGTAAGATCATGTGCCGCTGATCATAGTAAATTAGAAGTTGCAAAAATTATCAGCGGTAGATTTATTAACGAAACGGATGTTGCAGAGGCAAGAAAGGTTTGTGTGATAGGTAAGCCTGTACAAACAGCATTGTTCAAAGATGAAGACCCTATTGGTAAGTATTTAGATGTTTCTGGTATACTATACAAAGTTGTTGGGGTGTTTAAAGATGAAGGTCGACAAGATAATGATAGATTATACGTACCTATTTCAACGATGCAGAAATCTTACAATGGAAAAGATTTTGTAAGTACGATTTGGTTTAGTACAGGTAATGCATCACTAGTAAGTAGTAATAGAATGATGGAAGATGCTAAATCATACATCTATTCGAAATATAAAATTCACCCTGATGATGAACGTGCTATATTCATCTTTAATAATAATGAAAACTATAAAAATGTAATGAACTTATTGAATGGCATTACATTCTTTGTATGGATAATAGGCATTGGGACCATCATAGCAGGTATTGTTGGAGTGAGTAATATCATGATGATTGTTGTTAAAGAAAGAACAAAAGAAATCGGAGTAAGAAAAGCATTAGGTGCTACCCCATTCTCAGTGGTAAGTTTAATCATTCAAGAATCAATTTTGATCACTGGATTTGCGGGTTACTTAGGCTTAGTATTAGGAGTGATAGTTACAGAATTAGCAAAAGCATTTATGCCTCCTTCAGACTTCTTCAGAAATCCGGAAGTAGATTTAGGTATCGCAATAACTGCAACGATTTTATTAGTAATTGCTGGTGCTATCGCAGGATTTGTACCTGCTCTAAAAGCAGCACGAATAAGACCAATAGAAGCACTTAGAGACGAATAATATGTTTGATAGAGATAGTTGGCAAGAAATTTTAAGCAGTATTAAAAAAAATAAACTGCGTACAGCACTAACAGCATTTGGTGTGTTTTGGGGTATTTTCATGTTAGTGATTATGTTGGGTTCTGGTGCCGGACTTAGAAACGGAGTAGTTGGTGGATTCGATGGATTTGCAACGAATAGTTTTTTTCTCTGGACACAAAAGACAAACAAACCATATAAAGGCTTTCAACCAGGTAGAAGATTTAATTATAATAACGAAGATACAAAGGCAATAAAAGCAAGTATCACAAACGCTCAATATGTATGTCCGAGAAATCAATTAGGCGGGTACAGAGGTGGTAATAATGTGAGTAGAGGAGTAAAAACAGGACAGTTCTCAGTCTATGGAGACTTCCCTGAATTCAATAAAATTCAACCCATGAAAAATCTCAAGGGTAGATTTATAAATGATTTCGATATAGATCAAAAGAGAAAAGTATGTGTAATTGGAGATAGAGTAATTGAAATTTTATTTGAAAAAGATGAAGACCCAATGGGTAAATACATACGAATAAACGGAGTATATTTTCAAGTGGTTGGCACATTTAAACCTAGGTCGAGTGGTGGACAAGGGGGTGATGAATCACAAACAGTTTATGTTCCATTTACCACTTTTCAAACAGCTTTTAACTATGGCAATTTAGTCGGATGGTATTCGATTACATCTAAAGATAATATACCTGTTGAGCAAGTAGAAAAAGAAGTAATAACCCTACTAAAACAACGTCATAACATTGCCCCTGATGATGAATTAGCAGTCGGACATTGGAATATGGGCAAAGAGTTTGCGAAGATCAACGGACTCTTTACAGGTATAGACTTATTAGTATGGATAGTAGGTATAGGTACTTTATTAGCTGGAGTAATTGGTGTGAGTAATATCATGTTAATAGTAGTGAAAGAGCGAACAAAAGAAATTGGTATAAAGCGAGCATTAGGCGCCACTCCTATTTTAATTGTTAGTCAAATAATTTTAGAATCCATTTTTTTAACAAGCATAGCAGGGTACTTCGGATTAATTGCAGGCGTAGGATTATTAGAATTAATCGGAAGCATGATGGGCAATAACCCAGATGGTGGCATGTTCACCAATCCACAAGTAGATATAAACATTGCTATAACAGCATTAACAGTGCTAATAATTTCAGGAGCATTTGCTGGCTTAGTACCAGCTAGAAAAGCAATACAAGTTAAACCAATTGACGCATTACGTTACGAATAAAATATAAATATATACACATGAAAAAAATTATTAAAATTAGTGTAATCATTATTATAGCTGCGGTATTTATAGGCACACTATATTTTTTATGGAAGAAATCTGAGAAGAAACCAGAAGTATTCAATATTGAAAGTCCGAGTGTAAACAACATCATCAAAAAGACAGTAGCTACAGGTGCTGTAGTACCACGTAAAGAAGTAGACATAAAGCCAAGAGTGTCGGGGATTGTAGAAGAGCTTTATGTAGAAGCCGGACAAATGATTCGCAGAGGAGATAAAATTGCGCGAATAAAAATCATTCCGAATATGGTGAATTTGAACGAGGCAGAGAGCAGATTAAATCGTTCAAAAATAAATTTCAACACGGTAAAAGCCGAGTATGAAAGAAATAAAAAATTGTACGAGCAAAAGGTAATTTCATTAGCTGATTTTCAAAGAGTAGAATTAAATTATAACAATGCAAATGAAGAGTTAGAAACAGCCGATAATAATTTACAATTAATAAAACAAGGTACATCTAAGTCAATGGGTTCTGCTACTAATACAATTATTACAGCGACTATCGATGGAATGATCTTGAACGTACCAGTGAAAGTTGGTAACTCTGTGATTGAAAGTAATACCTTCAATGAAGGCACTACAATTGCAACTGTTGCTGATATGAAAGATATGATTTTTCAAGGTAAAGTAGACGAATCAGAAGTAGGTAAGATAAAACAAGGTATGGCATTGATCGTAACTATTGGTGCTATTACAACTGAGAAATACGAAGCTGTATTAGAATATATTTCTCCAAAAGGTGTTGAACAAGATGGAGCCATTCAATTCGAAATAAAAGCAGCAATGAAATTAAAAGAAGGAAGTTTCATTAGAGCAGGCTATTCTGCAAATGCTGATATAGTTTTAGAAAGAAAAGATTCAGTATTAAGTATTCCAGAAAGTGTCATTAAGTTTGAAGGCGACTCTGCATATGTTGAAATAGAAACTAGTAATCAAGTATTCAAGAAATCATATATTAAGACAGGCTTATCAGATGGTATTAATATAGAAGTGTTAGAAGGAATAGATAAAAAGACAAAGCTCAAAGGCAACAAGAAAGAAGACACAGAACCTGTAGAAATGAAATAATAAAAAAGCCCGATTTAATATCGGGCTTTTTTATTTGCTATCAATCTCTACAAATGTCTTGGGACGAATAAAGAACGTTGATTGATATTATATAGACGCTAAATGATTGCTAATAGTTGTATGTATTAAAAAATATCTTCAAAATCATTTACCTCTAAAATCTTTTCAACCGTAAATCCTTCAGCAAATACTCCTTTGCGAGTAAGCTTACCAAATTCTCTAGACCTAGCAATAATAATTTCAAAAAAATGAGGTGATGAAATATAAGTATTAGGTTCATCAGAATTCGGATCAAAGAATTGAGTTTTGAATGCTCTAATAGAATCTAATTTCTGCTCCTGCTCAGCAGTAATGTCAATAACAAAATCAGGTTGAATATATCTGTCTTGAATATAATGGTAAATAGCCGATGGCCTCCATGGCTCTTGACTTTGTCCGTTTTCAACAGTCTCAATTTTTCTTAAACCGGCTTTAAAGAAAGCTTCCGACACCAACTTTGCACCTCTACCATGGTCAGGGTGACGATCGTCAATTGCATTAGCCAATATGGTATTAGGTTTATATTTTCTTATCATTCGGATGATAGCGAGTTGAGACTCCTTTCCTAAATCAAAAAAGCAATCTTCTAAACCGAGATTTTCTCGAACATGAATACCTAAAATTTCTGTAGCCGCTTTTGATTCTGCAGCTCTTGTTTCAGCTGTACCTCTCGTTCCCATCTCTCCTCTTGTAAGGTCAATAACACCTACCTTCTTGCCCATTTTTACATATTTGATAATAGTACCAGAACATGATAACTCAGCATCATCGGGATGGGCAGCAAATACTAATAAGTCTAGTTTCATCTTGCAAAGATAATAAAAGCTTATAACATGTACCTCTCAGTACTCAGTACTCAGTACTCAGTACAATTTAATTAATGCTAATAATAATCTTCTCTATCTCTGCATCTTCACCATTAGGGTCATAATGAGACTTTAGATTAGAACCGAAGAGTCTGGCTAATGATTGCCAGAAGAAGGCATTTAAATTGCCTTTAAGATCTTGAAGAACACGGTAACTAGTATTACCTGTTTGTCGATCGATAAGTTTAATGAGAATTTTACCTTGAGTAACTGTTAATTTTTTCAATTCAGCCTCAAACTTTTGCATAATATCTTTTTCAGTTTTTTCGACCAATGCTTTTTGCACTCTTTTATCATTAGTCATTGCCAGCTCTTTCTCTAATTGCTTAAACTTCTCTCCTGCTAGCTTTGCATAAGGCCAAACTTTAATTACATCTCTACGAAGTTTTGTGTATTTTACCTGTGCACGTTTTGATTTGAAAATTCTTTGTGAATAAATATTCACCATTGGCAAGTAAGCAAAGGGAATTGTATCACCATCAACTACTACAGCTTGCACCATAAGGGTATCGTTCTTCCCAAATTCAACTTGTGCTTTCACACTTTCATTTGAAAGAATTGTTAATAATAGTGTTAAAAGTAGTGTAGTTCTAAACAATTTCATTTACTATATAACCAAATATCACGATTATTATTATTTTTCGAACATAAACAATTGTTTTTTTTTAAATTTAGGCATGCACAACATCGACATAGAAGCAGAAAAAAAAGAAATTCAAAAGCGTTATCGTGCTTTACTAAAAGCTTGTAGATCGACTATGGAGAAAGGTGATAAACGTCAAATACGTTTAGCCTTCGAAATGTCTGTTGAAGCTCATAAAAACATGAGGCGAAAATCGGGTGAACCCTATATTTATCACCCTATTGCAGTGGCTCAAATTGCTGCTGAAGAAATCGGATTAGGTACCACTTCTATATGCTGTGCATTACTTCATGATGTGGTAGAAGATACTAATATTACCCTCGAAGATATTGAAAGAGAATTCGGCAAAAAAGTAGCGAATATTATTGATGGCTTAACTAAAATTTCAGGAGTATTTGATCAAACAAGTTCTATACAAGCCGAGAACTTCAGAAAAATGCTTTTAACTCTTGCCGATGATGTAAGAGTAATTTTAATAAAACTTGCTGATAGATTGCATAACATGCGTACGCTCGATAGCATGCCTCGTGATAAGCAATTAAAGATATCTTCAGAAACTATCTACCTCTACGCTCCTCTTGCTCATAGATTAGGTTTATATGCCATCAAATCAGAGCTTGAAGATTTGTCGATGAAATACACCGAGTCTAGTACTTATAAATTCATTGCTCAAAAATTAAATGAAACTAAATCAGAAAGATCAAAATTCATCAATGAATTTATTAAGCCTCTAAAAGATGAGCTTGGCAAACAAGGACTAGAAGCTAATCTTTTCGGGAGACCTAAATCAATACACTCTATCTGGAAGAAGATGAAATCAAAAGGCATCCCTTTCGAAGAAGTATATGATTTATTTGCTATCAGAATAATTTTAGATTCTGCATTTGAAAATGAAAAAGCTGATTGTTGGAAAGCCTACTCAATAGTAACCGATAAATACATCCCTAACCCAGATAGATTAAGAGACTGGATATCTTCTCCAAAAGGTAATGGATACGAATCATTACATACCACAGTAATGGGTCCGAATGGTAAATGGGTAGAAGTACAAATTCGTTCTAAAAGAATGAACGAAATTGCTGAAAAAGGATTTGCTGCTCATTGGAAGTATAAAGAACAAAGCACAGAAAACGGCTTAGATCAATGGATTCAAAAAGTTCGTGA
>JACCDK012141299.1_pt1 | contig 11617 bp, 9 predicted proteins | sample 7445871 | NCBI WGS metagenome assembly JACCDK01 (sample SAMN15323436, study PRJNA562643) | freshwater metagenome | isolation source: river surface water | place: USA:Blue River Watershed | collected 2017-08-15
GACCAAAAGATTGTTCCAAATCGCCATCGCGAACGGAATATGGCAGATCGCCGACGTACAGTTTGTTGCCCATTCAGGGACTCCATAAAAACGAATAAAAAAGCGATGGAGTCCCGATTGCACCTGTCCACGAAAGTCAAGAAGCGAAACTAACCGATCACCCGCACACTGCACATTTTCCCTAGAGAAAACGCCAGTCGATTCCATTATCAAACAGATTAGGCATAAACGAACAAGTATTTATACCCAGTAAATGCATGAAAACCCTAAAAAACGACAAAATTTACCAACTTGACTCGCGATCCGGGCTGGAACTGATCTTGTGGATGCTCATATCTGCGCCTTCAAACTCTTCTTCCTGACTCAAGCGAAGACCCACGGTTTTCTTGATCAAGCTGTACAAAATGAAAGAAGTCACCACCGCCCATGCCACACCGAACAAGGTGCCGAGAACCTGCGCAGACAAACTCACACCGCCTAAACCACCCAGGGAAGTACTGCCGAAAATACCCGCAGCAATGCCGCCCCAGGTGCCGCACAAACCATGCAACGGCCAGACGCCGAGCACGTCATCGATCTTCCAGCGGTTTTGAGTGAGGGTGAACATATAAACAAACAAAGCACCTGCCACCGCACCCACAACCAAAGCGCCCATGGGATGCATCAAATCGGAACCCGCACAGACTGCAACCAGTCCGGCCAAGGGGCCGTTGTGAACAAAGCCAGGGTCATTTTTCCCAACCCATAAAGCTGTCAGGGTGCCGCCCACCATGGCCATCAAACTGTTGACAGCAACCAAACCTGAAATCTTGTCTATGGTTTGGGCACTCATCACATTGAAACCAAACCAGCCCGCACACAAAATCCAGGCGCCCAATGCGAGAAAAGGAATACTTGAAGGCGGATGCGCAGAGACTGCGCCGTCTTTTCTGTAGCGGTTGCTGCGAGCCCCGAGCAATATCACCGCAGGCAAGGCAATCCAGCCGCCGACAGCGTGTACGACCACTGAACCTGCGAAATCATGAAACTCGGCACCTGTTTGACTCAACAGCCAGGCTTGAATGCCGAAATGCTTGTTCCAAGCGATACCTTCATAAAAAGGGTAAATAAAGCCGACGATAACCGCAGTTGCAAACAATTGAGGGTAGAAGCTGGCGCGTTCGGCAATGCCGCCGGACACAATCGCCGGAATGGCGGCGGCAAAAGTCAGTAAAAAGAAAAACTTCACCAGGTCGTAGCCGTTGCGCTCAGACAAAACCGTGGCACTGACAAAAAAATCGGTGCCGTAGGCAACGCCATAGCCGATCAGAAAATAAACCAGGGTTGAAATACTGAAATCAACCAGAATTTTCACCAAGGCATTGACTTGGTTTTTTTGACGCACCGTGCCTAATTCTAAAAATGCAAAACCTGCGTGCATGGCAAAAACCATGATTGCGCCTAATAAGATGAACAAAGCGTCTGCGCCCTGTTTGAGTGCGTCCATGCAAGCTCCTGGTGAAAAATGATCAAAAATGGGGCGTATTTAAGACATAACAACACGCGCACCATTTTGAAGCAAAAAACGCACCAAAGAATGCACGGTTCATCGAAGTGGGTTTGCTTTGAGTAAACCTTCCATTAAGAAACCACAACACATGAAGTCAAAATTCGCGCATAGTTATACTTAATCAAACAGCGCCGATTTGCCATCGCTTGCGGGCGCTTTAACAAGTACAGCTAAACACGTGATGCCAGCGGCTTGCGTTTTTAGCAATGCTGGAACAGACATGACATTGATAGCTACACCACAAGAAATGTTTTTCAAGCAAGCCTTGCAGCTCAAAGGCGGTGGTGTGCTGCAAGACTACCAATTGACATATGAAACCTACGGCGAATTGAATGCTCAAAAAGACAACGCGGTCTTGATTTGTCACGCCTTGAATGCCTCACACCATGTGGCTGGCACCTACGAAGGCGTGAACAAAAGCGAAGGTTGGTGGGACAACATGATCGGCCCCGGTAAGCCGGTAGATACCAACCGGTTTTATGTGATTGGCGTCAATAACCCGGGCTCATGTTTTGGTTCAACAGGGCCCATGCACACCAACCCGTCGACTGGAAAAACATATGGCGCAGATTTTCCGGTGGTCACCGTGGAAGATTGGGTAGACGCCCAAGCGCGATTGTTGGACGCATTGGGCATTGATGTGCTGGCGGCAGTCATGGGTGGCAGCTTAGGGGGTATGCAGGCGCTCAGTTGGAGCTTGCAATACCCGCAGCGCGTCAGACATGCTGTGGTGATTGCCAGCGCGCCTAATTTGAATGCTGAAAATATCGCATTCAATGAAGTAGCCAGACGCGCCATCATCACAGACCCGGATTTCCATGACGGTCATTTTTATGAGCACAACGTGGTTCCTAAGAGGGGTTTGCGCATCGCCAGAATGTTGGGGCACATCACTTATTTGAGTGATGATGTGATGAACAGCAAATTCGGGCGCATGTTGCAGTCAGGCGATGAATTCAAATACAGCACCTTGGATATTGAATTTCAAATAGAGAGTTATTTGCGTTACCAAGGCGAAAAATTCAGCGAGTACTTTGATGCCAACACCTATTTATTGATCACACGTGCATTAGATTATTTTGATCCCGCCAAAGCGTACAACAACAATTTATCTGCCGCCCTTGCCCGTGCAACCGCCCAATTTTTGCTGGTGAGTTTCACTACCGACTGGCGGTTTGCACCGGCGCGCAGTCGCGAAATCGTGCAAGCCTTGATCAACAACAAACGCGATGTGAGCTACGCAGAAATAGACGCACCGCATGGCCATGACGCTTTTTTGCTGGATGACAAAAGGTATTTGAATGTGGTCAGTTCGTATTTCAAGCAAATAAACACCGGCAGCGGAGGCGCGCAATGAGCAGCCAACAGGTGATGCAAACATTGGCCGAGATGGTGCCTTATGGCAGCAGAGTGCTTGACTTGGGTTGCGGTGACGGCCGCTTGCTCAGCCATTTGCAACAAACACGCGGTTGCAGCGGTTACGGGGTTGAAATCGATGATGAGAATGTGGCGGCTTGCGTAAAACGCGGCGTGAATGTCATTCAACTCAATCTTGACCAAGGCCTGAGCATGTTTGCCGACCAAAGTTTTGATGTGGTTTTGCAAATAGACACCTTGCAAAATTTAAGAAACGCCGAGACCATGTTGCTTGAAACGCTCAGGGTCGGGCGCATGGGTATTGTGACTTTTCCGAATTTTGCACATTGGTTTAACCGTTGGAGCGTACTGGCAGGGCGCATGCCCATCACCAGAAAATTACCCTACCAGTGGTACGACACACCCAATATCCGCGTCGGTACATTTGCAGACTTTCAGGCCTTGGCCAAACAAAACAAATTGCATGTGCAGACGTCATTTGGTTTTGATGAAGAAAAGATCGTACGATGGTGTCCGAATCTCAGGGCTACAACTGCTGTATTTCAATTGACAGCAGAACATCACAGGAAAATATGAGCACTATCGCCGCCCAACACATGTTTCGCCCTCTCGTTAAAAACATAGAGATAAACCCAGACACGGTTGCTATTTATGAATGGCCAATGCCGACAGCCAAACCCAAAGCCCATATCATCATGGTTCATGGTTTGGGTGAGCATATGGGCCGGTACAACCAAGTCGCATTTGCTTTGAACCAAGCCGGTTATGCGGTCTCAGGTTATGACCATCACGGACATGGTTTATCTTCAGGCGTAAGAGGTGACATGCACCATGCACAGCAATTGACAGATGATTTAAAGCAAGTGCTCGTGAGCATCAAAGCAAGCCACCCAGAATTGCCCACGGTATTGCTGGGTCACAGCATGGGCGGCTTGGTGGTTGAGCGAGCAGTGGCTGCGCAAAATGATTTGGCAGATGCCGTGATCATGAGTTCACCCGCTTTGGCAGCTTTCACCAACCCCTTGCAAAAACTGTTATTGGCAACCCTGCCTCGATGGTTGCCGCATTTACGCGTAGACAACGGCTTGAAATTGAACTGGTTAGCGCGGGACGCACAAGTGATCCGGGATTACAAAGAAGATCCCTTGGTGCATGCCTTCATTTCTGCAGGCTTGGCAGCTTGGATCATTCAACAAGGCGAGCTAGCGGTTCAAGATGCAGCAAATTGGCAAACACCTGCATTGCTGCTTTATGCGGGTCAGGATAAATTGGTGAACCCCCAGGGAAGCGCTGATTTTGCGAAAAACGCGTCAAACCAATATGTCCAAAGTCATTGCTTCAATGTGATGTACCACGAAATTTTCAATGACCCGGAAAAGCATTTGGTCTTGCAAAAAGTCACGCAGTGGCTGGACAACAGATACGCTGCGGCTTGAGCGAATCACCAGCTCATAACAACTGAGCCAGTGCAGCAATCGCTGCGGTTTCTGCGCGTAATGTGACAGGCCCCAGACTGACGGCTTTAAACCCCATAGCCTGGGCTTGATCTTCTTCTTGTGGTGTCAGCCCGCCTTCAGGACCGCTTAGCAAAGTCAATTGCGCGGGAGGCTTGAGCCAGATATCGCGCCAACTGGGTATGTCTTTGGCCAAAGACAAAATGACGCGCATGCTCTGCGATACGGGGTGTTGCACCGTCCATTCACCCCAAGTCAATGGCTCGTCAATCGTGGGCAGCAAATTTCTACCGCTTTGCGCGCATGCAGATTGGGCAATACCTAACCAATGCAATTGGCGTTTATGGGCCCTCTCGCCTTGCAACTTCAACACGGTGCGTTGTGTCATGACAGGTGTGATGCGTGAAACACCGAGCTCAGTGGCTTTTTCAACCAGCCAGTCCATGCGTTCATTGGCAGGCATGCCGATGACCAACTGAGTCTGGCAATGCACCACCGCATCCTCAGGGTGAAATGACACCACCTGAATAGATACGCCTTGCTTGTCCATCTGCTCAATGGTGACATCGAAATAGCCGCCCAGACCATTGAATACATGCAAGAGCATGCCGGGTTGCATGCGCAGCACTTGAACATGGCGCGCGGCTTCATCTGACAACCGGTAAGTGTGCCCTGCCTCTAAATGCGCGTTGAAATAAACCCTGGCCGCCACGCTCAAACCCGGCCAAAGGCGAAACCGACAGCGGCTGCATCGCCTTCAATCTCGTCCAGCAAGCGCGCCAAAGGAAACAATTCTCGGTAACGCGAGCAAGTCGCGCGCATATAGGCAATAAAGCGCGGCGTATCAGCCAGGTATTTGGGCTTGCCGTCACGCAAAGTCAGTCTGGCAAAAATACCGGCCACTTTCAAATGGCGTTGCAGGCCCATCCATTCGACCGATCTGTAAAAAGCGCCGAAATCACTGTGCCAATCTTCAAAATCCATCAAACCGGCTTTGCGCGCTTTTTCCCAGTAACGCACGGTCACGTCGAGGCAGAAATCTTCTTCCCAACTGGCGAATGCATCCCGCATCAAACTGGCAATGTCATAAGTGACCGGGCCGTAAACCGCGTCTTGAAAATCAAGCACGCCTAACTGCTGGTCATGACCAGGTTCACCGACCATCAGATTGCGTGGCATAAAGTCACGATGGACAAACACCAAGGGCGCCGCCAAATTGACTTTGATCAGCTGCTCAAAGGTGGTGTGCAAAATATTTAATTGCGCCGTGCTCAATGCATATTGCTTGTGCTGGCTCACGTACCACTCGGGAAACAGGTCGAGTTCACGCTTGAGCAAAGCCTGGTCATAGGCCGGCAACAGGCCGGGCTTTGAGGAACTTTGGAGCATGACGAGTGTGTCAGTGGCTTGGTTGAACAAAGCCGAAGGATTGGCATCAGCGACTGTGGTCAACACTTGCATCATGGTCTGTGAACCCAAATCGCTGAGCAGCATGAACCCGTGTTCGCGGTCCCAATCCAAAATTTCGGGGACTTTCAATCCCGCAGAAGCAAACAAAGTGGCAATGTCTACAAACGGCTGGCAGTTCTCTTTGTCAGGCGGGGCATCCATCACAATGTATGTGCGGTCTTTGCCGAGAACACGGAAATAGCGTCGGAAACTGGCATCTGCACTGGCTGAATGCACACTTTCAGGGTATATGCCGTGGGTCACCCCTTGCTTTTGTAGCCAAAGCTCGAAAGGCGTCGCTCTTTCGCTTTGCTCCCATCCCAAGGCTTTGATTGCAGCAGAGACTGACAAAACGGGGCTGTAAGAGGATGGGGTTGTGCTCATGGATAATCTCAATTCTACAAACAGCGCATTAACCGCGCACCATTCCCCCATGTGCTTGTCATTTTCAATGTTGCGGTATTTATTAAGCTTGTCATTCTTTAGCTTATTGGCATGCCTGTCTCATGCGCAAACATTGAACCCTCAGCTAATGTCCACTGAACAATTAGACAGCCTTGAAAAACCATTCACACTCACAGATGAGAAGGTTCAAGAGCCGAAAACACAACAAACGCTCAAGCTCAAGCCTAGCAATAACTTAAACACCAACCCAAGCCCGACGCAAAGACAGAAGTTTCCAAGCTATATCAATGCGCAACAAATAGGTGGGCGCAGCGATATTGATTTACAAATGCTGGGTGATGTGGAAATCAGACGCGGCGATACCTTGATCAAGGCGGACCGGATTGATTACTACCAGCCGAAAGATTTAGCCAAGGCCTACGGTCATGTTTACATTAATCGCGCCGGTAACCGTTTTATGGGCAGTGAATTGGAGATGCAACTCGAAGCCATGGATGGTTATTTGTTGGACCCTACTTTTTTCTTTTTAAAAGGAAACGGGGAAGGAAAGGCTGCGCGCATGCAGTTTTTGAACGACAAGAAAGCCGTTGCCAGCAAAGCCACGTTCAGCACCTGCAAAAGAAAACCAGGGCCGGATTGGATGCCGGATTGGTTCATGAAAGCCGAACAAATCGCTTTCGATCAAGATGAAAACGAGGGCGTGGTTACCAATGGCCAACTGCTTTTTTACGGCGTACCCATTTTGGCTGCACCGTCTTTCAGCTTTCCGCTCAACAATGAAAGACATTCCGGTTTCTTGCCGCCTACTTTTGCTGTCAATAACCTTGGTGGTGTGGAAATGAGTCTTCCCTACTACTGGAACATTGCACCCAATCGTGACGCAACCATCACCACCACGCCGATGACGCAACGCGGTTTGTTGTTCAGTAATGAATTCAGGTATTTGGAAAGAAAAGAGCCCCAACTGCCCTTCAGAGGAATTGCGCGCTTTGATGTCATGCCAACAGATGAATTGCGGCAATCGGCGCGTTGGGGATTGAGTTACCAGCACACTGGCTTGACCAATCCAGGCCTGCCTCTCGCGTTGTCTTTGAATATCAACCGCGTCAGTGACAACAATTATTGGCGGGATTTCACCACCAACACAGCTGACCCGTTGGTGCAAAGGGCGTTAACCAACAATGCCAGCCTGGGTTATGCAATCGGTAATTGGTCCACCAGTTTCAGTGTGATCAAGCTTCAAACCTTGCAAGGAACAGACGCCAGCACAGCCATTGCACCTTCCTACGACAGACTGCCGCAAATCAATGTCAATTATTTACGGCAGGATTTTGGTGGCTTTGACTGGGCGGTTAACAGTGAGTTGACCCGTTTCACGGTTGACCGCGATTTTTACTGTTCGTTTTATTCAAGCAGCGCGTATTGCTACCAACCTAATGGCTCGCGCATGGTGGTGAACAACCAACTCAGCAGACCTTTCATCACGCCCTATGGTTACTTCACGCCCAAGGTCATTTTGAATGCGCGCCAATACCAGTATGACAATACGTATTACGGCACCTATTACCAAAACACCACAGGCGTCGATTCCAACTCCGTGGTAGTTCCTTCATTCAGCTTAGACACGGGCGCGACATTGGAGAGACCGGTGTCCGTTTTAGGATTGAACTGGGTTCAAACTTTGGAGCCACGCGCGTTTTATGTCAACACGGCATACCGCAATCAAAGTGATTTACCTAACTTTGACACAGGCACCAATGACTTTAACTTTGCATCTGTATTTACCGAAAACACGTTTTCAGGACAAGACAGATTCTCAGACTCTCATACGCTAACGCTTGGTGCCACTTCAAGATTCATCAATCCGCAAACTGGCGCTGAAGGCGCGAGATTCGGTGTGGCTCAGCGCTATCGCTACAGCGATCAGAATGTACAACTCACACCCACCACCGACGCATTGAAAAGCGGCAACAGCGATATATTGGCCGGCGCCAGTTTGTATGTCACACCGAAACTCACACTGGACAGTTTGGTCGATTACAACAATGAAGACAACCGAACAGAAAGAAAGTCATTTGGCGCGCGTTACAACCCCAGCGCTTACCGAGTCATCAGCACTTCCTACCGCTACCAAAGATCATCATCAGAGGTGGCGGATCTGGCCTGGCAGTGGCCGATCAATGATTTGTGGCGGGATTTCGGTTTCGACAGTCAGCAAGGCCAAGGTCTTGGAGACGGCAAAATCTACAGCATCGGCAAACTCAACTACAGTTTGCTGGAACAAAGACTGGTGGAGTCAATGTATGGCATTGAATACGATGGGGGTTGTTGGGTAAGCCGTTTTGCATTTCAAAGAACACAATTGACTCTGACAACCGCTACAACGAGTTTGATGTTCCAATTGGAATTCAATGATTTTTCCCGGCTTGGATTTGGCAGCATGAGTTCAGCCAAAGAAAGCATTTCCCGCTACCAGAATTTGCGCGAGCCTTTCAAGTTCTCACCCAGCCCCTTTGCTCAATATGATTGACACCATGCGTCTTGTTATCCGGTTATTTATATCTGCTTGGTCGTTGCTATTGCTCTCAACCATCAGTGCGTCTGTATATGCTCAGTTGGTCAAACCTGTTTCGCCTAAAGCATCAGAATCTTTGAACCTGCGTCGGCCTTTGAATTTGATCAACATCGAACCGGCAGATGACAGCCTCAAGGCCTTGGACTACATCGTCGCCGTGGTGGATAACGAGCCGATCACTAACCTCGAAGTCAATAGCCTGGCATCCATGGTGGACCCGGCGGCCAACAAAATCGGCCGGGAAAACTTGTTGCGAGAAGCGCTGGAAAACTTGATCAATGAATCGGCGCAGCTACAAGTCGCGCGTCAATTGAACATGCAAATTTCGCCTGCTGAATTGCAACAGGCGATTGAAAATACTGCGCAGCGCAATCAAATCAGTTTAGATGTGATGAAAGAACGCTTGTTGTCTCAAGGCATTTCTTGGGAGCGTTACAGAACGCAAATCAAGCGCCAAATGTTGTTGCAGCGCGTGCGTGAAAGAGAAGTGACCAGCCGCATCAAAATTCAAGACCATGAGGTGGAGACTTTTTTACAAGAAAGCAGCAAAGCCACGGATATCAACAAATCCGACATACATATTGCACATATATTGATCGCATTGTCAGAAAACGCAAGCGCAGACGAAGTCACCCAAGCGTTTAACAAAGCCAATGACATACTGAGTGAGGCCAAAAAAGGGGCAGATTTTGGCAAGCTGGCGGCGGAGTTTTCTAAAGCACCTGACCGCGCCAATGGCGGGCAACTCGGTTTGCGCAGTCCCGACAGATACCCCACGCTATTTGTGGATGCCGTCAAACCTTTACAGCCAGGAGGTTTGGCCGGACCGGTTCGCTCAGGCGCAGGTTTTCACATATTGAAGCTGATTGAACGCAGGTCCGTCGACGCCTTGCCATCATCTATTACCCAAACCCATGCCAGACATATTTTGTTGCGCCCTGGTAACCAATTAAGTCAGGATGCGGCCCGTGCCCAATTGGCCGGATTCAGACAACAAATAGCCTCTGGTAAAGCCAGTTTTGAAGAGTTGGCGAAATTGCATTCTCAAGACGGCAGTGCAACCCAAGGCGGCGATTTAGGCTGGTCGAGCCCCGGCAACATGGTGCCTGAGTTTGAAAAAGTCATGGACAGTTTGAACCCGGGTGAAATCAGCGACCCCTTGGTGTCGCGTTTCGGCGTGCATTTGGTGCAAGTGCTGGAGCGGCGTGAAGCGCCGCTCTCCATGCGCGACAAACAAGACATGGCGCGCAATATTTTGCGCGAGCGCAAATTCGACGAAACCATGAAAAACTGGGAACGCGAAATGCGCGGCCGTGCCTATGTGGAATACCGTGCCCCGCCTCAGTAAACGGCGCACTGACTGATGGCGCAACATCAGGCACGCAAGCGCTTCGGTCAACACTTTCTGACCGATGGCGCAGTGATAGACCAAATTGTTCAAGCCATTGCGCCTTCACCCGGCGACTGTATGGTCGAGATTGGCCCCGGCCTGGCCGCCATGACCCAACCTTTGGTCGAGCGCCTAGGTCATTTGCAGGTGATTGAACTTGACCGCGATTTGGCCAAGCGTTTGCGCGAGCACCCGCAACTCACAGTCATTGAGTCAGATGTTTTGAAAGTGGACTTCACGGCCTTATCTGCAAGCCTGCAAGCGCAACGCTTGCGTGTAGTGGGTAACTTGCCCTACAACATTTCCACACCGATTCTGTTTCACTTGCTCTCACACGTCAGCGCCATCCATGACCAGCACTTCATGTTGCAAAAAGAAGTGGTGGAACGCATGGTTGCCGCACCATCTACCGCGCATTACGGACGCTTGAGCGTGATGCTGCAATGGCGCTATGACATGGAGATGGTGTTGCTGGTTGGCCCGCAGGCGTTTGATCCGCCGCCGCGCGTGGACAGTGCCGTGGTGCGCATGTTGCCGCATGACGTGCCGGCCAAGGTGGACGAGGCATTGCTTAGCGAACTGGTTCAAGTGGCCTTCAGTCAAAGACGAAAATTGATCCGTCATACGCTGGGGCGCTGGTTAACCGAGCGTGGTTTCAGCGGTGAATTTGATGTGCAGCGCCGCGCAGAAGAAGTGCCGGTGCAGCAATATTTGGCGCTTGCACAGACCTTGTCAAAAGAGCGAACCGGCGGGTAAGTCCAAACCCACAGCCTTGCTGGTGGTGTGCTTATATCAAGCAGATAAGGTTGCCAGCAAAGTCTCGCGCATTTGGCGCTTCATCAATTTGCCGTTGGCATTGCGTGGCAAAGGGTCGTTACTCAAAGTAAAAGTTTCTGGGACTTTTTCGCGCGATAAACGGCTACTGCAAAAATCGATCAAGTCTTGTGCACTCACCGGTTGGCGCAAACTCACAAACGCATGTACCCGCTCACCCAATACCGGGCAAGGCTTGCCCACAATCGCGCATTCAGCAATTGCCGGGTGTTGGTACAAAGTGTTTTCCACTTCGATGCAATAAATTTTGTAACCACCCCGGTTCAGCATGTCTTTTTTGCGGTCCAGTATGCGCACATAGCCCTCTTCATCTACGCTGCCGAGGTCTCCTGATTTCCAAAAACCATCGACAAACTCAGACGCGGTGGCTTGCGGGTTGTTCCAATAACCGGCCACCACCATGGGACCTTTGATCCAGATTTCGCCCAATTCACCGGGTGAGAGCCTTTGACCTTCGTCGTCAACCACGTGTATCTCGGCACACACCACAGGTTGACCGACCGTGTCGTTGTGCATGGCTGTCATGCCGGGGGGCATCATCGTGGCCGGTGACGTGGTTTCGGTGGCACCGTAGCAGTTCATCA
>JACCDK010654652.1_pt1 | contig 11616 bp, 10 predicted proteins | sample 7445871 | NCBI WGS metagenome assembly JACCDK01 (sample SAMN15323436, study PRJNA562643) | freshwater metagenome | isolation source: river surface water | place: USA:Blue River Watershed | collected 2017-08-15
AAGATCGCCTCCGTGGCGCTATCGGTACTGGCTACTCAAGCGGCCGAGGGCGGCTTGAAGACACTAAAGGGTCAGCCGCCGGTGAGCCCTGAGATCACACCCTTTGAGAAGAAGCTAGTGGAAGCATTATTTCCAGCAGCTGCTCTACACAGCGATGACCGAACCGAACAAATCAATTCCTGGACAGAGCAGGTGCCCGCAAACCCAGCGGCTATCTACCCAACCTATTTCACGCCAGAAAATGCGTTTAAGAACTTGATTGTCCCTCCGATCGCTATAGGGCTCTCAGTTTTTTTCGCAATCTTAAACTTATCCCTACTAATCAGCTTCTTTGTTGAAATAATTTATAAAAAATACAGGCTCGTTTCACGGGCATTGATTTTAAGCCTGCTAATCTTGATGTCCACTCTACCGACAGGGGGCGGCATCGGTTTCGATGGCTACGCGGGTTCTATGCGATCGGGGCTCTGGAAGAGCGATCCTGCCCTAGCTCTCTTAGTTGAGTGGTCGGGGTTGGCAAGCCCTGCCTGGGGCAGGCTATCTCGGTTCGCAAGTCAGACTCTCTTGGGAGGTTACTCGTTTGGAAAGCCCCATTGGATTGGAATTTGAGCCGTGGGTTCACCGCTCGGGTTGTATCTAAGCGCAGGCGTGAAATACATACGCTGCCCGCAAAGCCCTAAACATCACGCTCGACTTGAAATAAACCCGATGTCCAAGTGAAAAATCCCGCAGTTCGCTAAACCACTTTCACACGCTGATGTTTAATGCGACTGATCTATCTGCTGCCAAATCTAAGCTCCAGGCGGTCTATCCTCAGGTGCCCGCCGTATTGTCTTCAATAGTTGATCGTGGAAATGTAATAATTCGTCGCTAAAGTAAAACACGCTTTCTGGAGACCTGATTAATGAAAATATCGATGATTGGTACGGGCTATGTGGGCCTTGTGACTGGCACTTGCCTTGCCGATGCCGGAAATCGGGTGCTCTGCCTAGATCTTGATGTAGCCAAGATCAAGATCTTGCATGAGGGGGGTATTCCAATCTATGAGCCCGGTCTGTTAGAGCTAGTCCGCAAGAATGTCACTGCTGGGCGCCTGCGCTTTACGACCGATATTCAAGAGTCAGTCGCCTTTGGTGAGGTGCAATTTATTGCAGTGGGAACCCCGCCTGACGAAGACGGCTCGGCAGACCTGCAATATGTGGTGAGTGCTGCCCGAAATATTGGCCGGTTCATGACAAGCGAAAAGGTTATTGTGGATAAATCAACGGTACCCGTTGGTACTGCAGATAAAGTTCGGGCAGCAATTGCTGATGAATTAAAGAATCGTGGTGTGACGATTGCCTTCCATGTAGTGTCCAACCCAGAGTTTCTGAAGGAGGGGGCGGCCGTAGCAGATTTTCAACGACCAGATCGCATTGTGGTGGGTTTAGATTCGGTGCGTGCCGAGACGGTAATGCGAGAGATTTATGCGCCTTTCCAGCGGCACCACGATAAGCTAATGGTGATGGATGTTCGTTCCGCGGAACTCACGAAATATGCTGCTAATGCAATGCTGGCAACGCGTATTAGTTTTATGAATGAGCTCGCTAATCTGGCCGAATCCCTTGGGGCTGATATCGAGAGTGTCCGTCGAGGCATTGGTTCGGATTCTCGAATTGGCTATGGGTTTCTCTATTCGGGCGCAGGCTATGGCGGTTCGTGCTTTCCTAAAGATGTGAAAGCCTTAATCAAGACTGCGGCAGCCAATGGCCATGATCTAAAGGTCCTAAACGCAGTCGAAGATGCCAATAATCTCCAGAAAACGGTGTTAGTGAGGAAGATTACCAAGGCTTTCGGTGATCAATTAAGTGGCCTGCGCTTTGCAATGTGGGGCCTTGCTTTTAAACCAAATACGGATGATATGCGTGAAGCACCGAGCCGAGTGGTAATTTCAGAGCTTGTTAGGCGTGGCGCATCTGTCTGTGCCTACGACCCAGTGGCAATGGCGGAGGCCAAGCGTGTCATCAAGGAGCCGATTACGTATGCCGATTCACCCATGGGGGCGCTTGCAGATGCCGATGCCTTGGTGATTCTGACGGAGTGGAAAGAGTTTCGTAGCCCCGACTTTGAAGAGATCGCCAAACAATTAAAGACTAAGAGAATCTTTGATGGCCGCAATCTCTATGAGCCTGCAGTACCGCGGCGTGCAGGCCTTATTTATGAGGGCATTGGCAGGCGAGCCTGAGATGAAGAAAATACTGGTAACGGGCGCGGCCGGTTTTATTGGTATGCATACCGCCGAGTATCTATTGGCTCGGGGTGATACGGTTGTGGGTTTAGATAATCTCAACAGCTACTACGACCCAATCCTAAAAGAGGCAAGGCTTGCGAAGATTCGGTCGCACGCAAATTCAAAATTATTTGAGTTTGTCAAAGCGGATCTCGCCGATTCGGCAGCGATGAAGGCCTTATTCTCGGGGCATGATTTTGATGGCGTGATTCATCTGGCCGCGCAGGCTGGCGTTCGGTATTCACTTGAAAATCCTCAAGCGTACGTGGATAGCAACCTTACCGGGTTTACGAATATCTTGGAGGGGGTTCGACATCAGCGCGAGCGGCTTTCGGATGCAAGGCGGGGTGTGGTTCGTCACCTTGTCTATGCGAGTTCGTCGAGCGTTTATGGTGGAAATAAGAAGTTGCCGTTTTCAGAGACGGATCGCGTGGATAACCCGATTAGTCTTTATGCGGCAACGAAAAAAGCTAACGAGCTCATGGCCCATACCTATTCTCATTTGTTTGGAATCCCTGCAACGGGGTTGAGATTTTTCACTGTCTACGGCCCTTGGGGCAGACCTGATATGGCGGCTTTTATCTTTACAAAGGCGATTCTTGCGGGCAGACCGATCACAGTCTTTAATCATGGCAAGATGGAGCGTGATTTCACCTATATTGACGATATTGTGCAGGGCGTTGTTCGTGCCTTGGATCGGCCTCCTGTATCCGAGCCTACGCAAGGAAATTCTGCGTTTGAAATGTCACCGCCCTATCGGGTGTTAAACATAGGCAATCATAATCCAGAGCCCCTTACCGAGTTTATTTCAGCTATTGAAGACGCGCTGGGTATTAAAGCGAAGCAAGACTTCCAGCCCATTCAGCCAGGAGATGTTCCGGCCACCTACGCCGAGACTTCATCCTTGCGGGTTCTTACGGGGTTTGCCCCCGAGACTCCTCTGCGAGAAGGGATCGTTAAGTTTGTGCGTTGGTATCAGGAGTATCACGGGGTCTAAGGCAGCTGTGCCAACAGCGACAAACTAAAGTGCCTGACCATGCACCGGTGTTTCTAGATAAAATTAGCTGGGTATAACCAGACAGATCAGTTAAGATCTCTGAATTACTTTCTTATCCCTAATAATATGCTTCTCGTTACTGGCGGCGCAGGCTTTATTGGCTCAAATTTCGTTTTGGACTGGTTCTATAAAACCAAAAATTCCGAGCCAATCATCAATGTTGATGCGTTAACCTATGCTGGCAATCGTGACAATCTAGCTGCGCTTGAAAAAAATACAAAGCACCATTTTGTTCACGGGGATATCGGGAATGTAACTCTAATTACTGACTTACTTGAACGCTATCAGCCCAGGGCGATTATTCATTTTGCGGCAGAGTCTCATGTCGATCGATCCATACACGGGCCTGATGCTTTCATCTCTACGAATATACAAGGAACCTTTAACCTGCTTCAGTGCGCGCACACTCACTGGAAAAATCTAAAAACAGAGACTGCGCAAGCGTTCCGATTCCTGCATATCAGTACCGATGAGGTTTACGGATCGCTAAATCCGCATGATCCTCCATTCACAGAAAAGACAGCCTATCGGCCGAATAGTCCATACTCTGCTAGTAAAGCGGCTAGTGACCATTTGGTGCGCGCATGGCATCATACGTTTGGTCTTCCTGTGCTCACCACCAATTGTTCCAATAATTACGGCCCATTTCAATTCCCAGAGAAACTTATTCCTCTTGTAATTTCCAATGCTCTCAACGGAAAACCTTTGCCTATCTATGGTGACGGTCAAAATGTCCGCGACTGGCTATTTGTCTCAGATCACTGCGCAGCGATCCGATGTGTATTGGCTAATGGTCGAGTGGGAGAGGTCTACAATATTGGCGGCTGGAATGAGATGCCTAACCTTGAAATTGTTCGGGCTATCTGTCAACTCTTAGATCAAAAATCACCGTTGACCGCCAAATTAGCCGGTGGTCGGCATGAGCAACTCATAACCTATGTAAAAGATCGGCCCGGCCACGACCGACGGTATGCAATCAATGCGGAGAAAATCGCGTCCGAGCTAGGCTGGAAGCCGGTAGAAACCTTCTCCAGCGGAATCGAAAAAACCGTTGATTGGTACCTTCAACATTCAGACTGGGTTCGGCGTATACAAACCGGCGCTTACCGTCAATGGATAGAGAATCATTACGGCGATCGCACCTCGGCTCCTAATGCTGTCTCGACACTAAGTCCTTCGAAATGATCGTTGTCTTTGGCTCTCAAGGTCAAGTCGGTCATGCATTAGTTCAAGCTATGGGGGAACTGCCAGAGCACGTTTTCTTGCATCGACATAGCAGAGGCTACTGTGGTGATCTCAATAACATCGCCGGCATCACGGAAACGCTACTAGAACTCAAACCGTCGATCATTGTTAATGCTGCCGCATATACGAATGTAGATAGAGCAGAATCAGAGCCTGATTTGGTCCATCAAATTAATGCAAAGGCGCCTGCTGCAATCGCTCAAATCGCAACACGTCTAAAAGCGCTCTTGGTGCACTTCTCAACGGACTATGTGTTTGATGGGTCGGGGCAAGCGCCGTGGAAAGAGACTGATACCTGTCAACCTCTTTCCACTTACGGCGCCTCGAAACATGCGGGAGAGCGGGCTATTATCGATAGTGGAGCGCGCTACTTCATTCTAAGAACCAGCTGGGTGTACAGCGCTCATGGTCGTAACTTTTTAAAGACGATGTTAGATCTTGCTGAATCACGAAATGTACTGAATGTTATCAATGATCAGTTCGGTGTTCCTACCGATGCTCACTACATCGCCCATACCACTCTCGATTTGCTCAATCTCGCCACGCCCGGTTTTGGATCTACAGCCGTGCCGCCCCCGGCACCCGGTATCTATCACTGTGCCCCAGCGGGTGAAACCACATGGTTTGATTACGCTAGCCTCGTGATTAACACTGCTAAATCGCTCGGAAGCGCCCAAGCCTGCAAGTCTATTATTCCCATCCCCAGCGAGAACTACCCTACCGCGGCAAAACGGCCGCTAAACTCACGTCTGAACACGGCTAAACTACAAGGAGCGCTTGGCGTCAGCCCCCCCAACTGGCAGGAATCCGTAATCGAAACCGTTACACAAGTTATTAAGGGTACTGGTCATGACCACTAATCGAAAAGGCATCGTCTTGGCTGGCGGCTCCGGCACCAGGCTTCATCCCGCCACGCTAGCAGTGTCCAAGCAACTACTGCCCGTCTACGATAAGCCAATGGTGTATTACCCACTCTCTACACTAATGTTGGCAGGGATACGCGAAATCTTGATTATTTCTACGCCTCAAGACACACCTCGTTTCCAGCAGTTACTCGGCTCAGGAGAGTCATGGGGTATTACGCTGCAGTATGCCGTTCAGCCCACGCCGGATGGGCTAGCTCAGGCATTACTAATTGGAGAGCGCTTTTTAGATGGTGCGCCAAGTGCTTTGGTCTTGGGCGACAACGTCTTTTATGGACATGATTTTTCTTCAGCGCTCGATCTCGCTCACGCACAGCGCTTAGGAGCCACTGTATTTGCTTACCCAGTACAGGATCCTCATCGGTATGGTGTCGTCGAGTTCGATCCAGCCGGAAAGGCGATTTCCCTCGAAGAAAAACCCAGTCATCCCAAATCCCGTTATGCCGTTACCGGTCTGTATTTCTACGATCACTTAGCAGTAGAACTGGCTAAACAGTTAGTTCCCTCAGCAAGGGGAGAGCTCGAAATTACCGATCTGAACCGGAAATATATGGATGCGGGTAATCTAGACGTGGTGGTGATGGGTAGAGGTTATGCGTGGCTAGATACTGGAACACATGAATCCCTACTAGAGGCCAGTCTTTTCATTCAAACAATTGAAAAGCGTCAGGGGCTAAAGGTTGCCTGCCCCGAGGAAATCGCCTGGAGAAAGGACTGGATCAGTGATTCGCAGCTTCAGAGTTTAGCTGCGCCGCTAGCCAAAAGTGGGTACGGTCAATATTTATTAGGCCTTTTAAACGACCAGGTTTTCTAATCATGCTATCGGTAGAACCCCTTTATCCATTTCACGATGTTTTACTGATTAAGACAAAGGTATTTGGGGATGAGCGTGGATTTTTTTTAGAAAGTTTCAATACCAAGAGTTTTCGTGATGCTACGGGCATCACTCTAAATTTCGTACAAGATAACCTTTCCCGATCGAATCAAGGGGTACTACGCGGGATTCATTACCAATTGCCCCCCCACAGCCAAGGAAAACTAGTTCGCGTGGTCACCGGCGCAGTGTTTGATGTGGCAGTAGATCTTCGTCGTCAATCCCCCACTTTTGGATTGTGGGCGGGGCACGAGCTTCGCGATACCGATGGTCAAATGCTGTGGATTCCGCCTGGATTCGGTCATGGGTTCTTAGTACTACAAGACCACACAAACTTTTTATATAAAACCACCGATTTCTATGCCCCGCAGTACGAAGCATCAGTTGCCTGGAACGATCCCAGTATTGATATTCGATGGCCCATTCAAGATATGTCAGATAAGTTAATGTTATCGGAAAAAGATCAACTTGCCCCCAACCTCGAATCGGCGAAGGTTTTTGATTAACCCGCCCGGCTAAGAAAATCCTGATAGGCACTCCGAATTCCATCTTCAAGTCTGATTTTTGCTACCCAACCGAGCTCACCTGCACGCGACACATCTAGTAGCTTCCTCGGCGTACCATCAGGCTTGGTCTCATCAAATGCCAACTTAGCATCTGATCCAACGACCCTTAAAACTAGTTCCGCTAACTCTCGAATGGTTAAGTCTTCCCCAGTCCCAATATTTAATAGTGGTAGCGGATCTCTTCCTTGCCTGGCTTGGTCAAGGGACTTATGCATGAAAAATACGCAGGCGGCAGCTAGATCGTCCACATGCAAAAACTCACGACACGGTCGGCCCGAACCCCATACCGTCATTTCAGCCTCAGCTCGCTGTTTTCCCTCGTGGGCTTTGCGAATCAAAGCCGGTAACACATGTGAGCTGTTTAAATCATAGTTATCGCCAGGTCCGTAGAGATTAGTGGGCATTAAGGCTATGTAATTTGTTTGGTATTGCCTATTATAATTTTCACAGAGCTTAATTCCTGCAATTTTTGCAATTGCATAAGGTTCATTCGTGGGTTCTAGTGGGCCGGTCAACAGGTATTCTTCTTTGATAGGTTGCAGGCAGTCCCGAGGGTAGATGCAAGAAGATCCCAAAAACATCAAGTGCTGAATGCCAACCTGATAGGCACCATGCACAAGGTTAGACTCGATCATTAAATTTTCATAAATGAATTGCGCACGATACGTATTGTTTGCCTGAATACCGCCAACTTTAGCTGCCGCAATAAAGATATAGTCGGGCTTTTCAGAGCGCAAATAATTATTGACAGCCGACTGATCCATTAGATCTAGCTCTGAACGAGTTTTGGTCAGGATATGGGCTGAAGGCATAGTGGATTTAATCTTCCGCACGAGAGCGGCGCCCACCATCCCTCCGTGGCCTGCGATATAGATTCGCATTAAGGTGCGCCTATTCTTTCCCTACACTAACCGAGTATCCATGGCGCTGTAATAGCGCATGTCGTTTGGCCACATCTAAGTCGTTATCCACCATCTCTGCAATCATCTCGTCGAGTGTAATCCGCGGAACCCATCCTAAATCTCTCTGTGCTTTCGATGGGTCGCCCAGCAGGGTTTCTACCTCAGCCGGGCGGAAATAGCGCGAGTCCACTCGGACCACGATATCACCCGGTTTAACGCTGGGAGCCCGATTACCTTGCACCCGCACCACCCGCGCCAGCTCTTCTACACCCTGACCTTCAAATATCAATTCCAGCCCCAAGTGCATGGCAGCCCGCTTAATAAACTCACGAACAGAATACTGCACTCCCGTAGCGATAACGTAATCTTTTGGCGTGCTCTGCTGAAGCATCATCCACTGCATACGAACATAGTCTTTTGCGTGACCCCAGTCGCGCAGAGCATCCAAATTACCCATATATAAGCAGGCTTCTAATCCTTGTGCGATATTAGCCAGCCCGCGAGTTATTTTTCGGGTAACAAATGTCTCACCGCGCCGCTTCGACTCATGATTGAACAAAATTCCGTTACATGCGTAAAGCCCATAAGCCTCACGATAGTTAATACAGATCCAGTAAGAATAAAGCTTAGCGACAGCATACGGTGAGCGAGGATAAAACGGTGTCGATTCTTTTTGTGGAGTTTCTTGCACGAGACCATAGAGTTCCGAGGTAGAAGCCTGATAAAAGCGAGTGTTTTTCTCTAAACCCAGGAATCGAATCGCCTCCAACAAGCGTAACGTGCCCAGCGCATCTACATCGGCTGTATATTCCGGCGATTCAAACGACACGGCAACGTGACTCTGCGCGCCCAAGTTATAAACCTCATCTGGCCGTGTCTCGCTTAATATTCTCGTAAGGTTACTAGAATCAGACAAGTCACCGTAATGAAGGTAAAGCTTTCTGTTTTTTCGATGCGGATCTTGGTATAAATGATCAATACGTTCTGTATTAAAGAGCGAAGATCGGCGCTTAATACCATGGACCTCGTATCCTTTTTCTAGTAATAGCTCCGCCAAATAAGAGCCATCTTGCCCGGTAATGCCCGTGATCAATGCTACTTTTGACATAGATCTATTCTCCGACGGCGCGCCTATCAAGCCCGGCCGTATTTATCCTCAAAACGTACGATATCGTCCTCTCCTAAATAAGAGCCCGACTGTACTTCAATAAGTTCTAAATTTACTTTGCCCGGATTTTCAAGGGAATGCTTCTCTCCAACCGGAATATACACGGACTGGTTTTCCGCAAGTAAAAGCTCTTTGTCTCCCAGTAACACCTTGGCGGTACCGGTCACCACCACCCAGTGCTCGGCGCGATGATGATGCATCTGCAATGACAAACGAGCGCCGGGTTTCACCGTAATACGTTTTACTTGATAACGTGGCCCCTGATCAATTGAGTCATATGAGCCCCAGGGACGAAAGACCTCGCGATGACTCTGCGCTTCAACTCGGTTGTCGATCTTTAAGCGTTCTACGAGCCGCTTCACCTCCTGCGCCTGATCTTTGTGAGCAACTAATACTGCATCCGATGTCTCGACTACGACAATATCCTGAACACCTAAAAGCGTCACAAGCCGATAATCTGCATGTACATAACAATTCTTCGCGGATTCGAGAATCACATCACCCCGTATTGCGTTACCTTGCGCGTCTTGCGGCAGAACCTCCCAGACAGCAGACCAGGCGCCGACGTCGCTCCAGCCCGCATCTAGCGGGACGATCACTGCCTTGTCGGTCTTCTCCATTACCGCGTAATCAATTGAATCAGATGGGCTTTCAGAAAAAGAATCCCTATCCAACCGCACAAAATCAAGATCGGATTTTGCTTGCGCTACTGCTTTCTCTACGGCAGCAACCATTAAGGGCTGGAAACGCCTTAACTCATCAAGGTAAACGGACGCTCGAAACATAAACATGCCGCTATTCCAGAAGTAGTTGCCGCTATCCAGGTACTCCTGTGCTCGTTTGGTACTAGGCTTTTCCACAAAAGCCACAACGCGCCGTATATCAATCCTCTTTGCCGCACTGTCGAAAGCCTCCGCCCGGACATAGCCGAAACCTGTTTCTGGTCGAGTAGGCACAATACCAAATGTCACCATCGAACCCTGAGCAGCCGCCTGGCCGCCTAGTCGAACTGCTGCCTGAAAAGCCCGAGTATCCCGAAAAATATGATCAGAGGGCAGGACGAGCAGGACAGGGTCTTTACCCTCCAAACGGGCTACTACCGCAGCGGCGGCAATTGCTGGTGCAGTATTTCGGGCAACGGGTTCCAGTAAAAGTGCTTTTGGTGTAACGCCAGACGCCTTACACTGCTCAGCTACCAAAAAACGGTGATCATCATTGGCCACCACGATAGGAGACAGGTTATCGACCAACCCCAAAAGCCGATCCAGAGTTAGCTGGAATAATGTTTTCTTGTCGGTAACGCCGAGAAACTGCTTGGGCCGCTGCGCGCGCGATAATGGCCACAACCTAGATCCTGAGCCTCCTGAGAGAATAACCGGTGTCAATTCGTAATCAATCATTGAGTATATCTATTCGGTTGGAAGAAATTAAATTTTTTAAATTTGAAAGATATTACTGCCACGGCCACTTCAACTCCCAAACCCAAGCGTCTTCTAGTATCGTAGCTAGATCACTACGTTTAGGCCGCCAGCCAAGTTCTTCTATGATGAGACGACTATCAGCAATTAATTTAGCGGAGTCTCCCTCTCGTCTTGGCTCCACTCTCACAGGAATTGATCGTCTCGTTATTTGTTGTGCCTCTTTAATAACCTCTCTAACTGAAAAACCCGTTCCGTTTCCTAGGTTATAACGTCGGCTACCACCTTCTTCTAAAAGATGTTGTAATGAAAGTAGATGAGCCGTACAAATATCTTGTACGTGAACATAGTCCCGAAGACACGTTCCATCCGGCGTATCGTAATTATCTCCATAAATGGAAATTTTTTCTCGACGACCCGCTGCAACCTGCAATACCAATGGAATGAGGTGAGTTTCAGGGTTGTGGCGCTCCCCGAGCAAACCCGCAGGATCTGCACCCGCCGCATTAAAGTAACGAATAGATACCGATTTAAGCCCGTATGCGAGATCAAAATCATCTAACACCTGCTCAATCATGTGCTTACTATGGCCATACGGATTAATAGGAGCGCTTTCGTTATTTTCGCTAATCGGCACTGAAACGGGATTACCAAAAATGGCAGCAGTAGATGAGAATATGTAACGTAAGACCCCGAAGCGGCGCATTACCTCGAGCAAAGTAAGCGTATTTGCTACATTATTTCTATAATACTTCGATGGATTTGTTACTGACTCTCCAACGGCAATAAAGGATGCAAAGTTCATTACTGCAGAAATTGAGTAACGCTCAAAAACTGACTCTAATAACGTTTCATCACCGATTGAGCCTTTGATCCAGTTCGACCCAAGGAGCGCACTTTCAAATCCTGTGGACAAATCATCCAACACCAAAACATCGAACCCGACCCTCCGAAGCATTCTGGTCATGTGCGAGCCAATATACCCTGCGCCTCCGGTAATTAATATTGTCATAAGGGCAATGTCCAGGTCTTAGCTTCAGCAAAGGTATGTAAACATTTAATCAATAACTTTACCCGGATTTAAAATACCTTTCGGGTCAAGCGCTTGCTTGATGGATTTCATTAATTGCAGCTCAATAGGGCTCTTCAATCGCGCAGCCTCCCCCTTGCGCAACTGGCCAAGCCCATGCTCTG
>JACCDK010485812.1_pt1 | contig 11614 bp, 9 predicted proteins | sample 7445871 | NCBI WGS metagenome assembly JACCDK01 (sample SAMN15323436, study PRJNA562643) | freshwater metagenome | isolation source: river surface water | place: USA:Blue River Watershed | collected 2017-08-15
AAAACTAATGAAGAAATATGGCATGAAACATTGGCAAACGTTATAAAATATATTAGTGAAAATAATAAATTACCCTCGACAGGAGATAAAGATAAAAAAGTACAATCATTAAGTATTTGGATATGTGGTCAAAAACAAAATTATAAAACTAATAAAAAATGCATGAAAAATGAAAAAATTAAAAATAAATGGGAAGAATTTATGGATGAATATAAAGAATATTTTAAAACAAATGAAGAAATATGGCATGAAACATTGACAAATGTTATAACATATATCAAAGAAAATAATAAATTACCGTCACACGGAAACAAAAATGTTAAGGAATTAGCACAATGGATTACAAGGCAAAAACTATATTATAAAAATAATAAATATTCAATGTTAAATGAGAAAATTAAAAATAAATGGGAAGAGTTTATAAATGAATATGAAGAATATTTTAAAACTAATGAAGAAATATGGTATGAAAAATTAAATGATGTTATAAAATATATTAAAGAAAATAATAAATTACCATCACACGGAAATAATAATGAAAGAATTAAATACATTGGTAAATGGTTATCACATCAAAAAGAAAATTACAAAAAAAATACTCAAATAATGAAAGATAAAGAAATTAGAAATAAATGGGAAGAGTTCATCGATACTCATAAGGAATTATTTAAATGAATAAATAATATTTAGCAAAAATGGAATAAAAGCACCCATTATGCACCAAATGGTTCCTACTGCTTTTTTATTATGATATTTAAGATAGGATATCACGAATGTTATTACTATCAAAAAAGCATTGAGGTAGTTATATTTCTTTAAGCCTTTAAACATTAGTAATGCTAAAATTAAAGTGAATAACACGTAAAAAGAGGCATTTATTCCATATTGAATCTTCCATTGCAATTCCTTTTTGTTTTCAACACCAATAGTACATTTCTTTAATAACTTGAAATTGATTGTAAAATAATAAATATTCAAAATTAAAAAACATAACATTAAATAATGGATGTGAGTAGGCAGAATTCCCTGATTATATTTAAGTATCAATAAATATAGGACATAAGGCTGTAAATGATTTAAGGAAATGCCTATTTTAGTGATGAATTTATTTTTATTATTACATTTATTATTAGTCCACAATAGATATTCGATTAACTGCATTTGAATTATAAAACCATAGAAAGCGCCTTCAATTTCATAACCCCTTTTAAATAGGATGATAGAATTGACTAATCCAAATATATAAGAAGCAATCGAAATAGAAGAATTAAAACACATTATTTTCTATATAAAATTATGGATTATTTAATTCCATTATCATATAAGTTACATATACAAGATGTCATCGATGGTGAGTATTTTGACATCACCGCCAATGATAATCAAATTTATGTCATAAACAACTTTTCCTTATATACAAATAAAAATTACTTGATTTATAGGATTACTTCAGGTATATCACTGGAATTCCTGTTAGATTTCTTATTTAATTATGAGAATTTGGTTATCAGAAAGATTTATTTTTTTCTGATTGTTAAACATTTATTTAATCTCTCTACTGAAATAAAAAAAGAGAGTATATTTACTTATCTAAAAGAAAAGAAGTATTATGATTTGATTCTTAATACCAGAGAATATCATATTTCTAATAATAATGAAATAGTTATCACTGATTACATCAATTTTAATATTTGTCTTATAATCATCAATAAGTCAATTAATAAAACATTGATAGCAATCATAGATAGAAATTGTTTATTGGATAATTTAATAGATATCATAAGCGATAATAATATTTATGTTTATAATCAATTCGAAGATATTGAAATCTCCATTATTTGCGCTTTATCGATTGACAAGATTGATATTATTATCCACATTTATAATTATCTAAAACAATTGAAATTATCAAAGTTTATCAAAAATACAAATCTAAAAAGAAAAAATAAAATCAAAAGATTAAAGATAAATACCGCTAAAGGAACCATTAAAATGATTCGATATGATTATTATGATAAAGATATGACTCAATTTGAAAATGATAACTTTCACTCAAGACTACATCGAAAATAACCATCGATAAAACCTCCGAGCGTCGAGATAATTATCATAACTATTGATAGTTATACTAACTTCATCGTCATTTTTATTCATTGTTATAATGAAATATTTATCATTGAAGCCTACGAAAGCTTTTATATCATTATAATCAATTACTTCAACATTAGGATTGCCTTTAAATATACTTATAATAGTTGGAATGAAATAATTTTGACTGTCCATCAAATTTTCATAAATGAGATGCTCATTTACATCCTTGCCATTATAGATACAAGAGACCGTCTCATCAGCCATCTTTAGAATTGTCTCCATTTATTTTTATTTAATAATGGAAAACAATCAATTTTTAATTATTTAAAAATTAGTCTCCATAGTTATTTAAAAATGGAAAAGAAATATGTATCATATAAACATCAAAACTTCATCGATATCGGCGATGAATTATTTAAACTCGCTATAACCTTAAGTTATGCCGAAAAAACAGGGAGAACTTTTGTATTAGATAATGATGATTATATGAATATTGTTGACCTTTTTACGAAGCTTTCTTATGAGAGATTGTCTATTGATGATTTTACCAGTAAGGATGATTTCAATTATCATATTAATTATGATGATAAAAAACTCTTAATCGATTATGAGGATTATAAATTTAACTATCATCAAATATCAGCCAAATCAAGGGTATTACTATCATTACTTATCACTGGAAATTCGAATTATACCAATTTTGTGTATGCGCGAATCAATGATTTTATGACTTATTTTAAAGACTACAGTCTTTCCAATTACGTTTGTATGAATATTAAGAAAGATACTTATGTATCTAATTATTATGAAAAGGCATATTATAGACATTTCAATGATAAAAAGCTCATTATTAGAGTGGATGATTTGGATTGGGCGAGAGATAATATTAAATTTATAGATAAATCAAAGATAATTTTTATTGAGGCCAATTATGAGAATAAATTTACAGATTTCATTTTATTATCACTATTCCAGAATTATATCATAGATTATGATTATTATTCGTGGTGGATTGCCTATATTACTATCCCTGGTAGTGATATCACTAAGAAAGTAATTGTCCCAAATAACTACTATGATTTTTATTTACCTGAATGGATTAAGCAATCATAATTATATATAAGGTTATGATTAGAAATAATATTAAAAATGTTTAATACCATCCGACAGTTTATGGAACTTACCTATGATTGCTCTATGCTAACTCACCATTATCTAAATTCAACTCCAATTGACCTTCAGGAGAATAATGGTGATGTTTCTGTTCCTAATTATTATATCGAACCTTCCATTTGTCTAAAGGGAGATATTTCTACTTAGGGATTTATTATTTTTATTATAGTTATGAAGATAAATAACTACCTCCATTATAAAGACACCAAAGATTTAACTTTGGATGAACAAAAAGGAATTCAAGAACTTATCTTAAAGTCATTTAAAAACTCCAGATTAAAGTTTTATGAGACCGTTGTCTATTTTAAGGATTCAGATAATAAAATTGTTGGTTTTGTCGGTCTCTATTATATTGATAAATATCTCTCCTTAAATCAGCTTTGCGTTGCCGAGGAACATAGAAATAATGGTATAGCGTCTTTGTTATTAGAACTCATCTTTTATCTTTATAATACAACATCTATAATTTTATACATTGATAAAAATAAAGAAAAAACCAATTATCTTTTTAATTTTTATAGTAGAAAGGGTTTTAAAGAAATTGATTATTTAAAAACTCTTAATTTGACTTATGATAGTAATGTGGAATATTTAATGATAAAAGAACGTTAAGCTCCTGTCGAGCCAAATCCCCCTTCTTGTCTCTTTGTTTCATCAGCAAGACCACTTTCTACCTCTACCATATTCACATAAACCTGATTTTTGAATATCAATTGACAGCATTTGAAGGGATATTCAATTTCAATGGCATCATCTGCTATTTTTGTCAAGGCAATTAGAAGATTGCCTCTATAACTATTATCAATAATTCCAATATTATTTGATAAGATATATCCCGATTTACTAATGGAACTTCTCGGTACAATCTCCGCGTAATATCCGAAATCCATCACAATCTTAATACCTGTATCATAAAGAGCTGTTTTTGAATTAAAATCCTTAACCTTCTTAATAATACTCAAATCATAACCCACATCACTCCAATTAGTCTTTGACGGAACCACGGCGTTATTATCCACACGAATAAAACTACAAGTGGGAATTAGATAGTTATGATTTGCATATCTGATAGTATATCTATTATCAATATTCGAATAAAGGAAACCGAGGAAATCCACTGAACTACATCCATATTTAAATATAATTTTATCTGGATTACGACAATAGGGAATATTTACATAATCAAAGATTTCAGTAATGAGCAAATCATCCAAGATTTTAGGTCGAATGAGAACCAAATCACCAACTCCAGCATTTTCATTCATCAAATGACTGTATTCATACCAACCACGAAGAAAACTCTTCTTTTCCTCGTTTGAGAACTTACCAAAACCCTTAACACTCGTATTAATATCAGTGACTGTTTTATCATCAATAAGAGTCATTGATAAAGACGAAGAACTTGACTTTTCATCGTCCTCATTATCATCAAAAATGATATCTACAACATTCTTCAAAACGTCCAAAATAACATTATCTTCATCCGGATGAATATTTGTGAGTTCATATGAATATTTAGCAAAGGATGATTGAGAGTTTTCGATATTTAAGAAAAATCCAAGACAATAGGCCTTTTGCGGATTATCAATTGTGGATAGATATGAAGTCATTTATCTAAATATTCATAAATAATTCTTAAATAGAATTAGACAGGACTATCAGTAATAGTCATACCACAATATTCAACATTATTCAATTTAAAATCCTGTTTCGTATAAATACCTATATTTATCGATTCTTCTAATATCCATTTGAAATTATCCCAGAATTCTTTTGTATGTCCCGTACTTTCCGTACATACGTGTGCCAATTCATGTAATACCACAAACATCATCGTATTTAAATCCATAAGTTTATTATTCGTCCGTAAACATAAAACAATCTGTTCCCCCTTATTAATTGAATAACTCGTATAATTAGGATCATCTATTCCTTCTTTGATATTCTCTGGTCTAAAGTTATTTTTCATTCTTACCGTTCTCTCCTCGTCCGGATAAGTTTTTACGAGATGCTTGACGACTATCTCCAATCTTGCTCTAATTTGAGCGATTAAATCGGCAGCCTGTTGTGCGTCTTCTTTTATTTGAACCTCATAATCCCTATTATCTATCGTTGAAACAATCTTTTCAATCTTACTATAATAATGATATTGATAAAATAGATATATAATTATAATTGAAAGAGCAATAATAATTAACCCCTGAATTCCAATCTCCATTCTATAAAAAAGGGATTATAAAAACAAAAATTGATATTTTTTTATAAATATAAAACTTTAAGACAATTAATATCTATGAACACCTTTCCCAGATTAGAAATAGATGATTTAGAATCAAATGATAAGCCAATTATCTATCAGATAACTGATTGGTTTATTCCTGAGACTGATAAAAATAAGGAAGATTATGAACCTGACGAAAATTACACCATCTATATCTATGGGACAACTGAGGATAATATTACTGTATGTACGAAAGTCTTGAACTTCAAACCATTCTTTTATGTGAAACCTCCGAGTTCCTGGGAAGATTTGGATACGAAGGCATTTACATCCAAAATGAAAAATCTTGAAGCGAAATTACGTGATGATAGATATGAAAGTCGATTCAAAGGCGGAAAGACTTTCCAAAGAAAGATTATTAATGACGATAAGCAATCACATTTTCATAAGATTGAATTGGTAACTAAGAAGGACTTCTGGGGATTTACCAATAACAAGGATTTTAGATATCTGAAAGTGATTGTAAACTCCTTATATATGTATAATAACCTGAAGTACTTCTTTCAGAGTGATGAGGTCATCAAGGATGGCTTTAAGTTATATGAGAGTACTATTGACCCCTTCCTGAGATTTATTCATATGAAAATGATTAAGCCTTGTGGTTGGATTAAGGTTTCTAATTATGAATTCAAGGATAATATACCTGATACTACCTGTAATTATAATATTAGTGTGGATTGGAATGATATTGAAGCAGTGGATATCAATAAGATAGCACCTATGTTGGTGGCGTCTTTTGATATAGAATGTACGAGTTCTCACGGGGATTTCCCTGTGGCTATTAAGAATTATAAGAAACTCGCACAAGACCTCTGTTATCTATCGAAAAGGAATTTGGATGATAGTAATCTGATTACTTATATTTATAATGCTTATTTCGATGATGTGATTATTAAAGATGATTGTAAGATTAATCGTCTTTATTCAAAGATAGATATTGGTGAAGAACTAAAGAAAACTCTTAAAACCTATGAAACTTCGATTCGATTCTTATTGAGTAAGGTGAAGACAACTGAGATGCCTGATGATGACGATGATGATGAAGAAGAGGTATCGGGTGGTAAAAAACTCACAAGTAAGGAATATAATGAAATTGAGGATGCTTTAAATTCAAAATTGACGGAAATCTTACCTCCATTGGAGGGTGATAAGATTATTCAAATTGGTGTCACTGTCAATCGTTTCGGCAGTGACGAGATCATCTATAAACAAATGATATCTCTGAATGATTGTGACGATATTGAAGGGGTAGAGGTCAAATGTTGTAAAACTGAAGCCGACCTACTTCTTTATTGGAAGAGATTGATGACAAAACTAAATCCCGATATAATCATCGGATATAATATTTGGGGTTTCGATATTGAATACTTATGGGACAGAAGCAAAGAACTTGGCATCAATTCCAAGTTTCGCAAAGGTCTCGGACGGATTAGAAATAGAACTTGTAATTTGATTGAACAGAAACTGGCCTCATCTGCCTTGGGTGAAAACTTCTTCAAGTTATTTGAGATGGATGGTGTGGTCTGTATTGATTTATATAAGGTCATGCAGAAAGATTATAAATTGGATAGTTATAAATTGGATAATGTGGCATCTATCTATATCGGTGAAAAGAAAGATGATTTGAAGCCAAATGAAATCTTTGAGAAATTCAAAGGTAATTCGGCTGATAGATGTGTCATTGCCAAGTATTGTATTCAGGATTGTATCCTTGTTAATAAGCTTCTACATAAATTGAAAATTGTTGAGAATAATATTGGTATGGGAAATGTATGTTTAGTCCCTCTGAATTACCTCTTTCGTAGAGGTCAAGGGATTAAAATCTTCTCTCTCATTGCGAATGAATGTATGAAGAAAGGATATCTAATTCCTGATATTAAGAAATATATTGCTGATGATGATACGGATGGGTATGAGGGCGCTATTGTCCTCGACCCGAAAGAAGGAATTTATCTCGATGAACCTATCGTGGTTTTCGACTATGGTTCTTTATATCCATCCTCGATGATTAGTAGGAATCTATCACACGATACCTATATCATCGATGAGAAATATAAAGAAATAGATGATGATAATGTTGAGATTATTAAAGTAAGTTATGATTTATATGAAGGTGTGGGTGATAAGAAAACCAAGACTGGTGTGAAGGATTGCTATTTCGCTCGTTATAAAGATGGGCGAAAAGGCATTATTCCTGATATCCTCGAAATGCTTTTGAATGAAAGGAAAAATACCAGAAAGAAGATTGAATATAAAACAGTGGTCGTTAATGATGGAAGAGAATTTAGCGGAGTTACTGATGAAAAAGGAGATGATATTATAATCAGCGATGTTGAGTTGAATATGAAAACTAAAATTCCAAAAAAAGAAATTAAGGAAATTAAAGATACTTATGATAAATTTGAATGTGCTGTATTTGACGCACTTCAAAATGCTTATAAGGTGACAGCAAATTCCTTATATGGTCAAATTGGAGCGAGGACATCAGCAATTTATCTGAAAGATATTGCTGCATGTACGACCTCCACAGGAAGAGAGATGATTATGTTAGCGAAGAAGTTTGTGGAGGAAAATTATGAAACGAATGTTATCTATGGGGATAGTGTAATGCCATATACCCCGATTACTTATAAACTTAATGATAAGATTAATGTAAGTACCTTTGAGAAATTGGAGGGCGAATGGTTTGATTATAGTAACTTTAAGCCATTTGATACTGATAGATTTAATAAAGAACAATTTATTCCTGAAAATATGTTAGTTTGGACTGGCAGTGAATGGAGTAAAGTGAAAAGAATTATTCGACATAAGACCATTAAGAAGATTTATAGAGTTTTAACTCATACTGGATTGGTTGATGTAACTGAAGACCATAGTTTATTGGATGAAAAATCACAGATAATTAAACCAGTGGATTGTGTTGTTGGTCAAGAATTATTACATTCAAAACCTGATATTACTATTAATAGTAATAATGATATGGATGAAGAGCAAGCATACATCTATGGCGTCTTTGTCGGTGATGGTTCTTGTGGAAGTTATAAATTTAAAGATGGAATTAAATATAGTTGGGCTATTAACAACAAAGATATTGAACTATTAGAAAAATGCAAAACTATTCTCGAAAGAATTGAAGGAATACCATTCAAAATAATTAATACAATTAAATCTTCAAATGTATATAAATTAATTCCACATTCAGGTGGATATAATAGTATCAAATATTTAGTGTTAAAGTACAGAGAAAATTGCTATTTAAATAACTCAAAAGTAGTTCCTAATGATGTATTAAATAGTAATACTAACGTTTTAGAGAAATTTAGACAAGGATTACACGATACAGATGGTAATAGAAAGGAATATATCAAGACTGGGGCGTTGAGAATTGATACAAAAAATCAAGTAACAGCGCAAACATATTGTTTATTATTTCAACTATTGGGTTATAATGTTTCGATTAATACAAGAAGTGATAAACCTAATATTTATAGATTAAATTATACATTTAAAAATCCAAGAGTGAATGCAATTGCTATTAAGAAAATTGATGTATTACATGATCAATATAATGGTTATGTATATGACATTGAAACTGAAAAAGGAGTATTTCACGGAGGAGTTGGAAATATTATATTGAAAAATACGGATTCAATCTTCTGTAAATTTAAGATTCGTGATGAGTCTGGAATGGAAATTACAGGTAAGGATGCTTTACCTTATGCCATTAAAATTGGTCAAGAGGTGGAAGGGAAAATTAAGAAGTTCCTACCTTATCCTCAAAAGTTGAATTATGAGAAGTCGTTATTTCCCTTCATTCTCTTTTCTAAGAAGAGATATGTAGGTAATTTATACGAAAATGATGCAAACGCAAAACCGAAGCAAAAATCAATGGGGATTGTTTTAAAGAGAAGAGATAATGCAAATATAGTCAAGAAAGTTTATGGCGGTATCATTGATATCATCTTAAATAAACAAGACTTGAATTTATCGATTCAATTCTTAAGAGAGGAATTGAGTGATTTAGTTGAAGGTAAGACAGATATGAAAGATTTAATATTATCAAAGACCTTACGAGGGTTCTATAAAGACCCTACAAAAATTGCTCATAAAGTTCTGGCAGATAGGATTGCTATTAGAGACCCTGGTAATAAACCAGCGGTGAATGATAGACTTCAATATATCTATATCAAAAATAAAGATGCAAAACTTCAAGGAGATAAGATAGAAACTCCTGAGTTTATTCAAGAAATGGGTCTAGAACCAGATTATCTTCATTATATTACAAATCAAATTATGAAACCTATATTACAATTGTACGTCCTATGTTTGAATGAATTAGACGCTTATCAAGAAGCGGCAGATTACTGGACGAAAATTGAGGAAGAATTGAAATTAAAGGAAATGTATAAAGATGATACAAGACGCAAAAATCGAATTGAAAATTTGAAATTAATGAAAGTTCAAGAGTTATTATTTGATGAATTCATATCAAAATTGAAAGAACCAAAGGTAAAGGCAATAAAAGCTCCTAAGACGGCTGCTACTAAGGTACCAGCGAAGAAAAAGACTGAAGTTGCTGTGGTTTCCGAGGTTGCTATTCCTGATAAGATTATGGGTGAGATTCGAATAACTGAAAGCAAGGTAAAGAAAACTATTTCATTCAAAGTAAAGGTCAATAGTTATAAGAAGGAAGGCGAACTTCCAGTAACGGAAACGAAAGAAAAGATTCTTAAGAAGTTGTTAGTGGAGATTTATGATAAATTCCCTGAAAGTAAAATGGAAATTAAGATAAATTACAAATCATTTATCAAGGATTATAATTCTTTCAAGGTCAAATATAATCAATTGGCAGAGTCATCAACGATATCAAATGACTTTGGTAAAATCAAAATGCAAAATGAGTTAATTAATAATCCTGAATTTATAAAAATAAAAGATAATATTATTCTTACTGAATAGTAAAAGATGGGTAATCGAGGCTCTTCTCCACCTCGTGAAATCGACCCGATATTAACACCTAACCCAAATATAATACCCAATAATCAAGGTTTGGTTAGTAGATTTACGGATTACAAGACTTACAATCTTGCTTTTATTTTTATTATTTTGTCAATCCTCCTTTTTAGATTTTTTAGGAAACTCAAACTCCAAAAAATGATATAAAGATTTCTCAATATCTATAAATAAAAAAGATGTAATTCACTAACTAATAGGCATTAGCCATTCAATAACTTTAAAAATATGAAAAAAATACCTTCATAATGGGACTATAGTTCAATGGTCTAGAACGCAGCTCTTATGAAGCTGTAATCTGAGTTCGATTCTCAGTAGTCCTACCTTTTTAATTATTTTTGTAATTTTAATTGATATTTATTCAATTCTAATTATATTTCATTTTTCTGTCATAAACATACAATTCAAAATAATATCAGCAGAAGTATAGCCAATATCAACTAACATTTTGGGTAATTTAAAACGGTACAAAGTTATCATAGTAAAGTTGTACAATTTCTATCATTTTGTTAGTTTTATGCTGCAACCAATAATCTATAGTACATTTCAATATATTTAATCTTGTATTCCATTCTTTTTGCTTGTTTTTCTTTACACAACAAATACCATTTTTATTTATTCCCCAGCATGATTTTATATTTTCTCCTTTCAATTCATAGTCATCTGGATTAAATCTAATGAAAACACTACGTCTATGACCAACATCTTGCGATAGTTCCATTATTCGTTTATTTTCACACGAGCAATCATAATCTGTATGTTGATTTTCATCAACTTCTACTATAATTATTTGATAACCTAAATCTATGAATATGTCAGGGCGACGTTTTGAACAACCTCCTTGAATTTTTTTATCAGTTATAATATCTATTTTACTATATTGGTCTTTAACGAATTGAACAACAGCTGATTCTTTTGTTTTGTAATTTCTTGACATTGGTTTATCTGGAAATAAATGCATAAAGCAATATGCACAGTAACCTTCATAATATTTATTACTAATTCTTGTATTACACCATTTTGAATTACATTTGGGATGTTTTAAATCTACCATAC
>JACCDK010632696.1_pt1 | contig 11611 bp, 6 predicted proteins | sample 7445871 | NCBI WGS metagenome assembly JACCDK01 (sample SAMN15323436, study PRJNA562643) | freshwater metagenome | isolation source: river surface water | place: USA:Blue River Watershed | collected 2017-08-15
AGGCACCAGCTTGTGGACCAATGGCCAGGACATGGTCGATGCTTGCAAACTGCTGGGCGTGGATGTGATGACGGGGCACTGGGAGTTCACGCTGGGCATGGAGCGCGTCAAAGAGATCATCGAAAAAGACTTTGCCGGCAAGATTGACTTTGTGGCCCAAAACGTCAAGACCAACGACTTTGGCGACCCGGTGTTCAAGCCTTATGTGATCCGTGAAATCAATGGTGTGCCCTGCGCCATCATTGGGCAGGCCTTTCCCTACACCCCGATCGCCAACCCGCGTTACATGGTGGCCGACTGGGCCTTCGGCATCCAGGACGAGAACATGCAGGCGATGGTGAACGAAGCCCGCGGCAAAGGTGCTCAGGTGGTGGTGGTGATCAGCCACAACGGCATGGACGTGGACCTGAAGATGGCCAGCCGGGTCAGCGGCATCGACGCCATCATGGGCGGCCACACGCACGATGGCATGCCCGTAGCCACGATTGTCTCCAACAAAGGTGGCAAGACCTTGGTCACCAACGCTGGCTCCAATGGCAAGTTTTTGGGTGTGCTCGACTTTGAGGTCAAGGACAAAAAAGTCAGCGACTTCCGTTACAAGTTGCTGCCGGTTTTCTCCAACATGCTGCCTGCAGACAAGGAGATGGATGCGCTGATCAACAAGATCCGTTCACCCTATGAGGCCAGGCTCGCAGAAAAGCTGGCCGTGACCGATGGCCTGTTGTACCGCCGAGGCAACTTCAATGGCACAGGCGACCAGTTGCTGGTGGACGCTCTGATGGACGTGCAGGGTGCTGACATGGCGTTCTCGCCCGGCTTCCGCTGGGGCACGACGCTGTTGCCGGGCCAGGCCATCACACGCGAGTGGCTGCTGGACATGACGGCCACCACTTATTCATTTGCCACAGTGACCGAGATGACGGGCGAGACCATCAAGACGGTGCTGGAAGACGTGGCCGACAACTTGTTCAACCCAGATCCTTACTACCAGCAAGGCGGTGACATGGTGCGTGTGGGTGGTCTGACCTACAGCTGCAACCCGGTGGGCAAGGCGGGCCAACGCATTGGCGACATGCGCCTGAAAGGCCAGTTGATCGAAGCAGGTAAAAAATACAAGGTGGCTGGTTGGGCACCTGTGGCCGAAGAGGCCCGCCATCAGGGCAACAAGCAGGTTTGGGAAGTGGTGGAGACTTGGCTCAAAGCCCAAGGGGGGCGGATCAAGCCGCGCCAGCTCAACACCCCGAAGATCATGGGTGCCTTGCCCAATAAAGGTTACGCCGTTTGATGGCCTGCAGCGCGTGCGTGCGCTGTGCAGTTCCAGAGGATTTTGCATGAAGAGAAGACAGGTGCTGATGGCCACTGCCGTTGTGGGGGGGATGGCAGCGTGGCCTGAGGCGCGCTTGCTGGCGCAGCAGACCCAGGATTTCATCGAGGGACCGCCAGTGGCGGATATTCCTGCCCAGCGCTCGTCAAAACACGTCTGGATGATTTACTCGCCCGATGGTTTTCCAACCCCTGAGAACAGGGGGATGATGGCCAACATCATCTTCGTCGTGACCTCGATGGGGGTGGTGGTGATCGATTCGGGTGCTTCTTTGCAAATCGGCCAAATGGCCATCCGCATGATCCGCCAGGTGACTCACCAGCCAGTGGTTGCTGTGTTCAACACCCACTACCACGGTGACCATTGGCTGGGCAACCATGCCTTTGTCAAAACCTACGGCGACAAGTTGCCCATCTATTCGCTGGCCAGCACCATCACCAAGCTCAAGGGCACCGAGGGCAACCTGTGGCGCAACCTGATGGAGCGCTGGACCAACCAGTCAACCATCGGGACGCAGGTGGTCATTCCCAACACGTCAGTTCAACATGGGCAAGTGATCCAGTTCGGTGATGTGAGTTTGCGCATGCACCATTACGGTACAGCGCACACCCCCTCGGATCTGAGTGTGGAAGTCGTGCAGGACAAGGTGACGGCGGTGGGGGACATTGCCATGACCAACCGCATTGCCAACATGGACGAAGGCTCATACCCTGGCACATTCAAGTACTACAAGGCTTTGATGGCGGCCACTGGAGAGCAGCTCTGGGTGCCCGGGCATGGCCGCGCTCGGCAGGACCTGCTCAAGACCTATGGTGACTTCATGGCCGGTATCTGGGAGCCAAGTCTCAAGGCGGTGGAAGATGGCAAATCAGAAGCCGAAGCGAGAGCGGCGGTGATGAAAGATACCCGCGTTGCCTCACGTGCCAAAACCATGGATGGCTTTGAAGGCAATATTGGCAAGTACATCAGCCTGGCGTACTTGGAAGCTGAAAAAGTCGCGTTTTAAAAAAAGAAATCCGCACCATGTTGAATGTGTGCGGATTTTTTTTGGGGGGGTGTGGCTGGTGCCCCCGACAGGAATCGAACCTGTATCACTCCCTTAGGAGGGGAGAGTTCTATCCATTGAACTACGGTGGCATGAAGTGCGGAGATTGTAACGGCCGCAACGGCCAACCGATGGGGTTCAAATGGGCAAGCTGTTGAGCACCAGGTGTGCGTCGTTGCCCTGTTCGACGCGGACAGGTCGCCCTTGAAAGAAGACTTTGAGACCTTGCCAGTCCCTGGCATGCACAAGAAAAGGGGCCAAGCCATTGACGGTGTGGGTCATGCCGGCTTTGAGCGAGAGGATGGACAGTTTGTTCTGACTGTCCAGCACGCACAATTCGCTGTCAGTTTGGGCTTCAATGTAGATGTAGTTGCCGGGCTTGAGGGGGTTGTTCGGGGTGTGAGATGCACTGATGTTGCGATGTTGGTCTTCGCAAGCCACGGCTTTCAGCGGTTCAGCGACAGTTGGGCTGGCCATCCCGGGTGCCAAGGCCGCATTTTGTCCAGGGGCTGCAGACGCAGAGGAGGGCGAGCGGGGCGTGTCAGAGGCGACTTCAGCCACTGCAGGCGGGGTGGCTTGTGGAGACGAACTTTGGGCCCGCTCCAAATGTCGGTTATCAGTCGGCGCAGACCTTGGGTCTTGCGACAGCAGCCAGGCGCTTGCGCCCAGAATCAGCAAAGCGCCCACCCAGAGGCCGATGTACTTTGGGGGTGGCTTGGAAAATGCGGTGGCAGGGCTTGCCGACGAGCCGACTGCAAAAGGGTCGGGTGCGGCACGGGGGGCCGAAGTGTCGGGCAGCGGATCTGGCGGGACAGAGGCTTGTTGCGGAAACTCGAATCCCAGTTTTTTGAGCAATTTCAAACCGGCATTGCGTTTGATCTGCGCGTTGTAAAAACTTTGGCCCTCTCCGCTTTCCAGTTCACGCAGTTGGATGAGGGACAGGGTGTTGTTTCGAGCAAAAACCAGCTCGTCAATCCCAGCTTGGGTGCGCAGTCGCTGTAGCAATTGCCCGTCTTCGGGGCGCCATGTCGTTGGATTCATGGGGTGTCAAGCAAGCAGCCAATAGGACCCACTCAAGGGCAACCTGAAGCATGCTAACTGATATGGATGAAATTGTCATTCATTTGGCATCAAAAAAATCCCCAAGGCTTAACCAGCCCCATCAATCCCGTCTCACCCGGAAAATCAGGTCCAGTGCACTTTGTTCGCCCGCTTGCGCCCGCAGTGTCAGTCGTTGGGTCAAGTCGTAAAAAATGAGCAGACTGCCGAAGGTGCCCGTCAGGCTGGTCTCGTAGGCCAGGTAAAAGTCCTGTGACAGGCGCTTGCCCAGCGTCACTGCCGCACCTGTCGCACCCCCCCGGGTGCTGCTGGCCACACTGATTTCATCGAGTCCCAGGTTGCTGGCCAGTTCGCTGCCCAGGGTCTTGCCGTTGCTGCTGAGCAAAACCATGGCGGCTTGTTGCAGGACGGCCGACTCGGCACCACCGCTGGCCGCTGATCGGCCCAAGACCAACCAGGCCAATTTGTCGGCATCGGGCATGTCAGGGTCGGCATACAGGCGAATGCGGGGCAGCAAGGCTGTGCCTGTCACCTGCACGCCCACGCTTTGCGGCAGGTGCGGCCGCAAAGCGATGATCTCCAGCCCTGGGTTGTCATAGACACCATTGAAGCGCAAGACCCCGGTCTGGATATTCAGTGCTTGTCCATAAGCTGTGTAGCGTCCACCCACGGTGCGCACTTCACCGTTCAAGCGTGGCAACCCCTGGGTGGCGGTGTTGCTCACCAGTGTGACTTGGCCGCCGAGTCGGGTGGTCAAGCCTTTGCCTTGCAATTGAAAGTCGGAGCCCAAATCGAGCAAGACGCGCACATCGGGTGTGCCCAGCCACGACCCCATCGCGGCCTGGTTCGCGTTTGCAGAGGCCATGGGGCGCGGGCGGGTGGTGGGCCTGACGATCAGCACGTCCTCGCCCAAATTGGGGGTGTTCTCGTCGGGCAAGAGAAACAAGGCTTGATCGGCCTTGACTTGCCCTCTGACTTGCATTTGTCCAGCTTGCATGCGGGCCGTGACTTGGCCCGACATGACCAGTCGGCGGTCAGCCCGGTTGCTGACGCGCAGGGACTTCGCTTCCATGTGCAGATTCAGCTGGGCTGCATGCAAGGGATTGGCGTTTTTCTGGACCAGCACACTGGCCGGGTCGGCCAATTGAACCCGGCCGCTGGCCAGGAACTCGCCACCCTGCGGGCCTGCACCCCGCAAGGACAAGCGATCGAGGAGCATTTCTTGGCCCTGAAGTCGGGCTTGCAATTGGCCTTGATCGAATGCAATGCCCTGTACAGCAGAACGTACGGCCAACTGGTCAGCTTGCAGACGGCCTTGCCATTGGGGTTGGCTTCGGGTTCCGGCCAAGTCAAATTGTGCTTCCAGGTTGCCTTGGACGCGCCAGCCCGGTGGTGCCAAGACAGACCAAGCATTGATTTGGGGGAGCTGCACTTTGACGGTGCCACGCAAGGGTGCCTGCTCTGGCCATTGCCAGCCTAGTGTTGCAGGGCCCAAAGTGCTGAACACTTGGGCCTGTGCTTGACCCAGGTGTTCACTGTCCCATTGCACATCGGCTCGCAGTTGTTCGTTTTGAAGCTGTACCGTGAGGATGGCCTCGCGCAGGCCTGCTGCGGTGAGTGGTCCCCCACCCGGCGTGGTCTGGACGCGCAGGTCACCGCGGCTGCGGCGGATTTGGGCAGTCAGGGTCCTGTCCTTGTTTTGCTCCAATTGCAGTTTGCCTTGCAGTAAAACGTCACTGTCGACATGGGTGCCCCAGACACTTTGTAGCCAGTTCAAAGGCAAGTCTTCCCAGCTGGCTGACATGCGTGCTTGGGCTTTTTGCCCGAGGCTTGCGGCGCGCCAGTGGCCTGCATCCAACTGCACTCGGCTGCTGCCTGGCGTGGGGCCTTGCAACTGCCAGCTGGACTCGGACCAGGCCAGTGCCAAACCCGCTGGATCGAGATGGGCCTGCAAGGCCATTGCTTTGTGCAGTTGCAAGCGCCATGGAGTCTGTGAGGGTTTGTCGATGCTTTGAAGATCAAAACGCTCCAGCAAACCGCGCCATTGCTGGCTGTTCAGGTCGGGGCGGCTCGCCCCCCACTGGGCCTGCAATCGGGATGAAGCCTGGCCTTGACCCAGCTGGCTTTGCCACTGGGCTTGCCAGGACAGGGGGGTGCCGACCATGTCCAGCAGGCCACGGTCCACGACCCAGGGGCCTTGTTGATCCGCAGGCCAAGTCAAGCGCGGCCACTGGCTGCGCAACTTGAAGGGCGTCGCAGCCTGAGCAAAACCGCCTTGCCATTCGGCCTGGAGTTGCCCCTTGCCCGAGGCTTGAAGGGGATTGAGCCGTGCGGCCCAAGCGGGAAATTGTTGCAGCCAGGCCAGTGTCTGGGTGGCATCTTGCACATCCAGGTTCATCTTGCCTTGACCGTTGAAGGGCGCCAGATGCCCCTGGGCCTGGGCGTTGAGCCCCGGCAATTGCAAGGATGCTTGGCCTTGCAGCGAAAAGGGTTGCGGTGAATACTGAAACTGGCCCGTCACAGTGGCCTGTCTGGCTTTCAGGTTCAGGTCGTCAATCTGCCAGACCTGTTGGTGCCATTGCCCCGACAGCCGAAGGTGCTCGAAATGAAAGCCCTCTGGCGTGCTGCGCTTGGCCCTGGTTGTGCCCGAATTGGAGGGTGGCACTGGGGCTTGCAGTTGCGCATCAAACCGGATGCGTCCAGCGTCGATGTCTTGCGCTTGCACCTGGCCCTGGATGGCGGTGCCCGTGAGGGCGGTGTGCAATTGATGGGGCACGATGCCTGACAGCGCCAGCTGCCCCGTCCAGCCTGCGGGACTTTGTTGGGCCTGGGCTTGCAATTGGCCTCCAGCCAAGCGTGCTTGTGCGGCTTGAATTTGCCATTGACCCGCTTGGTGTCGCGCTTGCAGCGTCAAGTGCTCCAGGGGCAGGCGATGCCGATCCCAGGCACCGGCTTGCAGGTTGCTGAGCTCGCCCTGGAGCGACCATCCTGACCCGTCGGGTTGGATGTGAGCATGGCCATTCAAATGGGTCTGAGGCGCCTGGGGCCATAAGGGTGCCAGATCCAAAGCTTGCCATTGGCCACGCGCTTGCACGATGGCGGGTTGTTGCCACGGCATCACATCGGCCTGCAAGCTCAGGTGGGGGGCTTTTTTGTCTGCAGGTCTTGCTTGTGGGTCGGGTGTTGGCGACAGTTGGGCGTTCACGGTCAGCTGTGCTTGAGGTCCCGACAGCGTGCCTTGCGCCGTTGCGCTCAAGGCCAGTGGCAGCGGCGCCTGGCGGCCATGTGTGGGCGCGTTGACCCGTCCGGTGACCTCGACTTGCAGGGCCATGGGGGCAGCCCCTTGCAAGCGGGCCTCCAGCTGGTAGTGACCTTGTGCGAGGGCCAAGCTGGGCACGTGCAGGGTGTGATCGCGGCCATCGTAGGCGTATTGGGCCTGGACCTTGGACAGCGTGACCGACTGAGACCCTTGCCACTCGAAATGGTCGACTTGCAGGGCCATTTTCAAGGGCAAGGGCCAGTCCAGACTCACCCAGGGCTTGAGCACCTGTGCAGGGCGCTGGTCGCGGATGACCACAGACGCGAGCTGAAGGCTTTCAACGGGCCAGGCTTGTCGCCACAGCAGTGACCAGTTCAGTGCGATCTGGGCTTCCTTGGCGTGTGCTTGCAGCAGTGGGGCGCGCCATTGCAGTTGACCGATGCGCCCCCCTTGGCGCAAGTTGCCTTGTACCTCTGTGGCTTGCAAGGTGTGCTGCGCAGGCAAAGCCCGATTGAGCCATTTCAAGGTGGTGGCCAGCGAGCCTTCTGTGCCCGTCCAGGCCCACAGGGCCCAAGCCAATGCCAGCAAGGCCAGAGGCCCCAGCATGGCTGACAGGCTGCGCAGTGACCAGGCGCCCAAGCACCGCCAAGCCTGCACAGGCCAGGATGAAGGCCGGGCAGACGAGGCCTGCTCGGGCGAAGGCGTTTGACCGGCGTTCATGGGCACATTCAGAAAGTGAAGCCCACACTCAGGTGCAAGCGCCATTTGTTCAAAGCCTGGGCATGTGCGAGGTCCATGCGTACCGGGCCAATCGGGCTGCGCCAACGTGCGCCCACACCATAACTCCACTGAGGCTTGAGCAAGGGCAGTGCATTGGCCACAGCACCCACATCGGCAAACACGGCAGTTTCCCAATCGCTTGCCGCGCCTTTCCAGCGCAGGGGGCGTTGCCATTCCACGCTGCCCGTGCTCAGGTAGCGGCCAGCGCCGATTTGCCCATTGCCCAAGTCAACGCCAATGCTGTTGAAGGCGTAGCCCCGGACCGTGTTGTCGCCTCCCGTGAGAAACAATTGGGTGGTGGGCAAATTTTGAGTGTCCTGTATCACCACACTGCCCAGCGAGGCACGCAGTGCGATGCGGCCACTGCGCTCGCCAAGCGGCAGGATGTTCAGGCCCTTGGCGAGCCAGCGCACAAAGGGCTGCTGAACCGGCCCCAGGCTGACGCCTGCACCCCATTCGATCCCCAGACCCAGACCGCGCGTGGGGAAGGGCAGGCTGTCAAAGTCGCGCCAGGTCCAGGCCAAGTTGCCACTGAAAGATTCCACGGCCCCCAGGGGGTTGTTTTGTTGGGTGGCGACATCGTATTGGGCAAAGTACGAGCGGTCGATTCGGGGGCCCATTTGGATGCGGCCAGCGCGCCAGCGCTGGCTGCTGATCTCGCCGTCCACTTGTTGCCGTCTTTGCAGTTGGGCAGAGGTGTTCCAGCGCCACAAGCTGTTGTCGGGCGGGGCCAGCAACTCCACGCCCAGGCTTTGCAGGTCTTTGTCAACAGCCACGCGGCTCACGGCACGCCAGTGCAAGCCTGGAAGACTGTGGTGGGTGTGTTCGGCCGTCAGGCGAGGGCCGCTGTCACTGCGCACCCCCACGCCCAGTTGCCACCTTTGGCGCAGACTTTCTTTCAGCTCGATGTTGACCGGCGCCTGCGCTGGCTGGCCTTCCGGCTCCAGGTTGATGAAGACCGAGTCATAAAAGCCACTGAGCACCAGCCGTTGTTGGGCCTCCAGCAAATCGTTTTGTCGGTAAGCTTGCCCCGGAGCAAGGCGGGCCAGTCGTTCGACTTGCTGGGCGCCGTACTTGGTGGCGCCAGAAATCCTCAATTCGCCAAGCCGTACGGCCGGTCCGGAGTCCATCGCCAAGGTCAGGCTCGCCTGGTTGTTGAGGGTGTCAATGCGGGCCTGGCTCTGTGCCAGGCGGCCCCAAGGGAAATGCTCTGCAAGCAACTGTCGCAATGCTTTGGTTTTGGCGCGGTCCCAAGCCACTTGGGTGAAGGTCTCACCCGGTGGCAAGCCCCATTGCTTTTCAATGATCGCCTGCAGGGCGACGCCAGACGGGTGGTCTGTCATCTCGCCCAGCCATTGCCACTGCACTTGTGTGACTCGGGTGGCAGGTCCGCTTTGAACCTCCAGGGTCACTTGGCCCAAATGGCCCGACCCGTTCGGGGCTGCGGTTTGGTCGTGGTGCCAGCGCAGCTCAGGGTTAAAGAAGCCCAGTGTGGCCAACAATTCGCGCGCTTGTTCGTCGGCATCGGTCAGCAGACGGGTCAATTCGGTGGTGTCCAGGTCGCTCAGCGCTTGGTAGCGCCTCAGCGACATGTGTTGCTCCAGAAAGTCTTGGATGTTGGGGTCCCGGCTGCGCACCGTCCAGGCAAATGCAACAGCTGAGGTGGGCGAGAGCGAATTCTGGGGCGGGGCGGGGTCGGCCTGCGCAGGCACGGCGCAGCAGGCGAAGAATGCGAAACAGCCTGCCATCCGCAGAGCTGTCCAGGTTTTTGAAACCTCAGACCATGTCATTTGCTCAGCAAACGCATCGCATCCTCGAGCCCTCTGAGGGTCAAGGGGAACATGCGGTTGCTCATGAGCTGCTGGATGATGGCGATGCTTTGGCGGTATTGCCACACGCCCTGCGGCTCGGGGTTGATCCAGGCGAATTTGGGAAAGGTGTGCGTCAGGCGCTGCAGCCACTCGGCCCCGGCCTCTTCGTTGTTGTATTCGACGCTGCCGCCCTTTTGCAAAATTTCATAAGGGCTCATGGTCGCGTCGCCAATGAAGATCAGCTTGTAGTCCTTGTTGTACTTGCGCAGGATGTCCCAAGTGGCAAATTTTTCAGCATAGCGGCGCTTGTTGTTCTTCCACATGAAGTCATAGACGCAGTTGTGGAAGTAATAGAAATCCAGGTGCTTGAACTCGGCCTTCACGGCCGAGAACATTTCTTCGACCCGTGAGATGTGTTCGTCCATGGTGCCGCCCACGTCCATGAGCAGCAGCACCTTCACGTTGTTGTGCCGCTCCGGGCGCATCAAAATGTCCAGATAGCCCGCGTTGGCCGCTGTCTTGCGGATGGTGCCGTCCAAATCCAGTTCGTCTTGCGAGCCTTCCCTCGCAAAGCGGCGCAGGCGGCGCAGCGCGACCTTGATGTTGCGCGTGCCCAACTCTTGGCTGTCGTCGTAATCCTTGTAGGCGCGTTGGTCCCACACTTTGACGGCGCTCTTGTTGCCGCCCTTGCCGCCGATGCGGATGCCCTGCGGGTTGTAGCCACCGTTGCCAAAAGGCGAGGTGCCGCCGGTGCCGATCCACTTGTTGCCACCCTCGTGGCGTTCCTTTTGTTCTTCCAAGCGCTTTTTGAGCGTCTCCATCAACTCGTCCCAGCCCATCTTCTCGATGGCGGCTTTTTGCCCGGGCGTGAGTTCTTTTTGCAGGATTTTTTCGAGCCAGTCGAGCGGGACTTCTTTGGTGAAGTCGGTCAGCATCTCCACGCCCTTGAAGTAAGCGCCGAAAGCCTTGTCGAACTTGTCAAAATGCTTCTCGTCCTTGACCATCACCGTGCGGGCCAAATGGTAGAAATCGTCGATGCTGCAAGCGTCAGACGCTGGGCCCACCACATTGGCCTGCAGGGCTTCGAGCAGCGTCAGGTACTCGCGCACCGAGACGGGCAGTTTGGCAGCGCGGAGGGTGTAAAAGAAGTCGATCAGCATGACCGGTGTTCCTCGGTTCTGGTGCGGCTCAATTGAAAGTCAAGGTGGGTGCGCACATTGGGCCATTCGCTGGCAATGATGCTGTAAACGCAGGTGTCGCGCAGTGCACCAGCGCCCAAAGGGTGGGGGTTGATCTGGTGGCTGCGCAGCACGCCGTCGAGCTTGGCCCCCAAGCGCTCAATGGCGCGGCGGCTTTGGTGGTTGAAAAAATGCGTGCGGAACTCCACCGCGATGCAGTTCAGTTGTTCGAACGCGTGGGCCAGCAGCAGGCGCTTAGCTTCGGTGTTGAGCGGGGTGCGCTGCACGCTTTGGCGGTACCAGGTGGAGCCAATTTCGACGCGGCGGTTGGCGGCATCGATGTTCATGTAAGTGGTCATGCCCACGGCTTGGTTGTTTGCCGGGTCGATCACCGCGAATGGACACATGCTGCCCTTGGCCTGTAACTGAAGGCGGCGCTCAATTTCAGCCGCCATGCCTTCGGGTGTGGGGATGGCGGTGTACCAAAGTTGCCACAACTGGCCATCCCGCACAGCCTGCACCAGCGCGTCGTGGTGCTCAGCCCGAAGGGGCTCCAGATGGACGTGTGTGCCGGTCAGGGTCACGGGCGGGGCAAAGGCGCTCATGGCTTCAGCGGTTGCGCTGGTTCATGAAGACCAGCTTTTCGAACAAGGTCACGTCTTGTTCGTTTTTGAGCAAGGCGCCCACCAGTGGCGGCACCGAGACCTTTTGGTCGGCGCTTTGCAGGGCTTCGAGCGGGATGTCTTCGGCCACCAGCAATTTCAGCCAGTCCAGCAGCTCGCTGGTCGAGGGCTTTTTCTTCAAGCCGGGCAAGCCGCGCACGTCATAAAACGTCTTGAGCGCCAGGGCCAGCAGGTCTTTTTTAAGGCTGGGAAAGTGCACATCCACGATCTGGCGCATGGTGTCCGCTTCGGGGAACTTGATGTAGTGGAAGAAGCAGCGGCGCAAGAAAGCGTCAGGCAGCTCCTTTTCGTTGTTGGAGGTGATGAACACCAGCGGACGGGTCTTGGCCTTGATCAGCTGGCGCGTCTCGTAGCAGTAAAACTCCATGCGGTCGAGTTCGCGCAGCAGGTCGTTCGGGAATTCGATGTCGGCCTTGTCGATCTCGTCGATCAGGATGGCCACGGGGGTCTCGGAGGTGAAGGCCTGCCAGAG
>JACCDK011482995.1_pt1 | contig 11609 bp, 10 predicted proteins | sample 7445871 | NCBI WGS metagenome assembly JACCDK01 (sample SAMN15323436, study PRJNA562643) | freshwater metagenome | isolation source: river surface water | place: USA:Blue River Watershed | collected 2017-08-15
GTGCTATTTTACAAGGTGAAAAGATAAAGCAGTAAAACCAATTTTTATTATGAGCGAAAGCAATCCCAATGCAGCCAATTATACGGCGGCCAATATTCAGAGTTTAGAGGGCATGGAGCACGTCAGAATGCGTCCTGCCATGTACATAGGAGATATCAGTACGCGAGGTTTACATCATTTGGTGTATGAAGTGGTAGATAATTCCATCGATGAGGCGTTGGCAGGGTATTGTGATACCGTGTTTGTGACCATCAATGAGAACAATAGTATTACGGTAGAAGACAACGGCAGGGGTATTCCTGTGGATATGCATGCAAAAGAGGGAGTGTCTGCTTTACAGGTAGTCATGACCAAAATTGGTGCCGGTGGAAAGTTCGATAAGGGTTCTTATAAAGTGTCGGGTGGTTTACATGGTGTAGGGGTGAGTTGTGTGAACGCATTGAGCTCTCATATGAGGACAGAGGTTTTTCGTGATGGTAAGATCTATGTACAGGAGTACAGCATCGGTAAGCCCTTGTTTGCCGTCAAAGAAGAGGGAACTACAGATAAAAAAGGAACACGTCAGACGTTTCTTCCAGATGCGACTATTTTTGATACTACTGAGTACAGCTATGACACATTGGCCAACCGTATGCGTGAATTGGCCTTCTTGAACAAGGGAATTAAAATTCAATTGACCGATAAGCGAGCTGTGAATGAAGAAGGTACGGTGAAATCAGAATTGTTCCATAGTACGGAAGGCCTTTCTGAATTCGTGCGATTCATTGATCAAAGTCGCCCTTCTATCATTCAAAAAATTGTTCACATGGAGCGTACGGATGGGCCCATTCCAGTGGAAGTAGCCATGGTGTACAATGATTCTTTCAATGAAAATATTTACAGTTATGTGAATAACATCAATACCCACGAAGGAGGAACCCATTTGCAAGGATTTAGAAGAGGATTGACTACCACCTTGAAAAACTACGCAGAAAAAAGTGGATTGTTGGATAAACTGAAGATAGAAATTTCTGGGGACGATTTTCGGGAAGGTTTAACCGCCATTGTTTCTGTAAAAGTAGCGGAGCCACAGTTTGAAGGGCAAACCAAAACGAAATTGGGAAATAAGGAAGCGGTTTCTCCCGTGAGTCAAGTGGTTTCTGAAATGTTGGAAGCCTACCTTGAAGAACATCCCAACGACGCCAAGGCGATTGTTGGAAAAGTGATTTTAGCCGCCCAAGCCCGCGTAGCAGCGCGCAAGGCTCGTGAGATGGTGCAAAGAAAAGGTGTGGGAAGTGGGGGTGGTTTGCCAGGTAAATTGGCAGACTGTTCAGAAAAAGATCCGGTGAAATCAGAGTTATTCCTGGTAGAGGGAGATTCTGCGGGTGGAACAGCGAAGCAAGGCCGTGATCGTGTGTTCCAAGCGATTTTGCCTTTGCGTGGTAAAATATTGAACGTGGAAAAGGCCATGCAGCACAAAATCTTGGAGAATGAAGAGATCAAGAATATTTACACCGCTCTGGGCGTGTACATCGGTACCGAGGAAGACAGCAAGGCGCTGAATTTGACCAAGCTGCGTTATCATAAAATCGTAATCATGTGTGATGCCGATGTGGATGGCTCTCACATTGAGACTTTGATTCTCACCTTCTTCTTCCGTCACATGAAGGAATTGATAGAAGGGGGCCATATCTATATCGCTACTCCTCCGCTGTACTTAGTGAAGAAGGGTAATAAAGCGGAGTATGCGTGGAACGAGGAAATGCGCGATGCCTTGATTGCGGAGATGAAAGGAGCAGGACAGGAAAGCAGTGTCAATGTTCAGCGTTACAAAGGTTTGGGAGAGATGAATGCCGAGCAATTATGGGAAACCACGATGAATCCAGAAAAACGCACTTTGCGCAAAGTGACCATCGAAAATGCAGCGGCTTGTGATCACGTGTTTTCAATGCTGATGGGTGATGATGTACCTCCCAGAAGGGCCTTCATTGAAGCCAATGCTAAGTATGCGAAAATTGATGCGTAGTATTAAAATACAACCAATAAAAAGCCCTGCATTGGCGGGGCTTTTTTTATGGATTTATTTTGGGCGCCTGCCCCCCGCTCCGCTTCGCTTTGCGGGTGTCACCGCGCTATCCGCTCTATCTTGGGCGGGGCTCACGGTCACTTCGTTCCCTTAGCCCGCCCAAGGATGCCGCTCCTATCGCTGGCGCACGCAAAGAGTGTAAGTGGGGAAAGGGGGGAGAATAGATGGAATGTAGTGGTGTGTAGATCGTGAACATTTGGGAAACTTATGTGCTGGATAAAGAAATATCAATGAAAAACACTAAGTTTGTTTTTTGAAATCCATTGCAATGATCAATAGGGAAGATAGAGTAGGAAAGCCATCTCAGTTGCTAAGTCAACTGACGGAATCTGCCACTTTGGCGATGGCCAGAAAGAGCAGAGAGCTTCAACAGAAAGGTGTACAAGTGATCAGTTTGAGCTTAGGCGAGCCTGATTTTAATACACCAGAATTTATCAAGGAAGCCGCAGCAGAGGCGATGCGCAACAATATCACGCATTATCCACCTGTCAACGGAATGCTCGAGGTAAGACAGTCCATTGCCAAAAAATTGGAGCGAGACAATGGATTGAAATATTCTGCGGATGAAATAGTGGTTTCTACAGGTGCTAAGCAATGCTTGGCCAATGCTATCTTGGCCATGGTAGATCCAGGCGATGAGGTCATCATGCCCAGCCCCTATTGGGTCAGCTATGCCGAAATTGTCAAAATGGCGGGCGGTGTAGTGGTGGAGGTGCCTGCTGGGGTGGAGACCGATTTTAAAATAACGGTAGATCAGTTGCGCAACGCCATCACGGATAAAACACGATTGATCATTTATAGCTCTCCCTGCAATCCGACGGGAAGTGTTTACTCCAAAGAAGAGTTGTCTTCTTTTGCAACAGAAATTTTGAAGCACCCCGGATTATATGTTATCAGTGATGAGATTTATGAACTCATTCATTTTACCCATCCTCCCGTGAGCATTGGAGCCATGGAAGGAATGTGGGAGAGAACCATCACAGTCAATGGAGTGTCCAAGGCATTTGCAATGACGGGATGGAGAATTGGATATTTAGCGGCTCCTAAGTGGATAGCCGATGCTTGCAACAAGATGCAAGGGCAAATTACAAGCGGTGCCAATAGTATCGCTCAAATGGCAGCCAAGGCAGCCGTGGAAGCGGATCCAAAAGTAATTGGTGAAATGGTGGAGGTGTTTAGGAAGAGGAGAGATTTAGTGTATGATTTAATTAAGGATATTCCCGGTCTCAAAGTGAATTTGCCCGAGGGGGCATTTTATTTCTTTCCTGATGTTCGATCTTTTTTTGGGAAGAAATCAGGCGAGGTAGTGATCCATAATGCAGACGAGTTGTGTTTGTATTTATTAGAAAAGCATCAGTTGGCTTTGGTAACAGGAGCCGCCTTTGGAGATCCCAATTGTATTCGGATTTCTTATGCAACAAGTGAGTCGACACTCACGGAGGCAATGGCTCGATTAAAGAAAGGATTGTCAGAATTGGTATGAGTTTAGCAGAATCCATATCTAGATTTTCAGAGAAAAAAGTATTGGTCATTGGCGATGTGATGATGGATGCTTATTGCTGGGGAAAGGTGGAGAGAATTTCTCCAGAAGCACCAGTGCCGGTGGTGAATGTACAGCAATGGGACAGAAGGTTAGGAGGCGCAGCCAATGTAGCTCTCAATGCGTTGTCTTTGGGTGCGCAAGTGAGTATTTGCAGTATATTGGGAGAAGATGTGTACGGACAGCAATTATTGGATTTGTTGTCAAAGGAAGGAATCAGTACGCGGGCTATTGTATCATCGAAATTTCGTCCAACCACAGTTAAAACGCGCGTTATCGCAGGGGGACATCACATCGTGCGCATTGATGAAGAGGTTACTACTTTATTGAATCCAGAGGAAGAACAAGCCGTATTGAGTGTGTTGGTCAGTGAATTGGAGCATCATCGTCCCGATGTCATCATTTTAGAGGATTACAATAAAGGGTTGCTCACTTCTCATTTGATTCATGAGTTGATAGAAAAGGCCAGGGTGTTGGATATTCCTACCGCAGTGGATCCTAAAAAAGATCATTTCTTTGAATACAAAGGTTGTACTCTATTCAAGCCGAATTTGAAAGAAATGCGGGAGGGTCTGAAGATGGAGATTAATCCAAAAGTAGAATCCTCACTTTTCAATGCAGTGAAGGAGTTAGAAGACAAAATGCAAAATCAAATGACTTTGCTTACTCTGTCGGAATATGGTATGCTCATCCATTCAAATGGAAATTGGAAGCATGAGCATGCTCATCCCAGAAAAGTGGTGGATGTTTCTGGAGCAGGTGACTCAGTGATTGCCACCGCTTCATTGGCATTGGCTGTGGGAATGAGTATGGAGGATTTGGTGTATTGCTCCAACTTGGCGGGTGGATTGGTCTGTGAAAAGGTGGGGGTGGTTCCCATAACACAAGAGATGTTATTGAAAGAAATTCAATAGTCTAACCTTGGGTTGATTTACCTTTGGCCTGTATGAGTAACCCAGTCGTTAAGCCGTATAATCAATCTTCCAAAAAAGAAGAAGTGGAACAAATGTTTGATAACATTGCCCACAAGTATGATTTTTTGAATCATTTTTTTTCTCTGGGGATTGATATTCTCTGGAGAAAAAGAGCCATCCGATTGATCAAAAAGACGCAACCAAAAACCATATTGGATGTGGCAACGGGTACGGGTGATTTTGCCATTTTAACTGCGAAGCAATATCAAGAGGTGGATAGCATTACAGGCATTGATATCAGTGAAGGCATGTTAGAGGTGGGAAGAAAGAAAATCAAAGAGAAATCGTTAGACCAGAAAATTGCTTTTAAAAAGGCAGACTCGGAGGCTTTGCCGTACGCGGATGCTGCATTTGATGCAGTGACAGTGGCTTTTGGTGTGCGTAATTTTGAAAACTTAGAAAAGGGTATTGCGGAGATGCACCGTGTATTGGCAAAAGAGGGTGTCATCACAATCATTGAATTTTCAAAACCTAAGAAGTTTCCTATCAAACAATTGTTTGGTTTTTATTTTAAATTTATCATGCCCACTATTGGCAATTGGTTATCCAAAGATAGCAGGGCGTACACGTACTTGCCTGAATCAGTAGAAGCTTTCCCAGAAGGTGAGGCTTTTGCTTCCATTTTATCCAAAATAGGTTTTTCAAAAGTTCAAATCATTCCGCTGTCAGGCGGTATCGCGAGTATTTACTTTGCGACGAAATGAAAGTTACGGTATTTCCCTCAGTATTGAAAGGTGAAACGGACGTTCCAAGGAGCAAGAGCATAGCACAACGCTCATTGGCATTGGCATTGCTTTCTCCTCAGGAAACGGTCATTCATAAATTTCCTAATTCATCGGATTGTAAGGCAGCACTCGATATCATCCGAACTTTGGGCGCAGTGGTCAGTGAAAATGGGGATGTGTTGGATATCAGAGGAGGGTTTCCTAATAATTTTCAGGCCGATATCAGGCAACCGAAATATCTGATTCATACAGGGGAAAGCGGTTTGGCGGCTAGAATGTTCATGCCCATTGCGGCATTATGGCATGAAGAAATTGTGGTGGAAGGTCAGGGGACTTTGCTGAAAAGAAGCATGATAACCCACGAAGAATGGCTGCCGTGTTTGGGAGTAAAGGTGGTATTAAAAGACCACAAGTTACCTGCCAGAGTGCACGGTCCGCTGTTGGGTGGAAAAATTCATTCGGAAGGCACAGCCTCTAGCCAATTTATTACAGGCCTTCTCATTGCGGGCAGTGCTACCAAAAAGGGGATAGAGCTGGAAATTGAACAAGTGCCAAGCAAGCCATACATAGAAACGACGATGGCTGTAGCGAGGCAATTTGGCATTCAAATGGAATCGTGGGAAGGAGGATACAAAGTGGAGGGAGCACAAAGGTTTGAGCCATTGGAAATGGTGGTCGATGGCGATTGGAGTGGGGCTGCTTTTTTGTTGGTAGCGGCTGCTTTGTGTGCTGAAGAAGGAGTTTTGATCAAAGGATTGAATGAGGAAATTCCGCAAGCGGATCAGGCGATTTTGGATGTACTCACCCTTGCAAGGGTAAAATGGGAGAAGACTTCACAAGGTTATCGAGTGTGGGCATCTAGAATCAAAGCATTTGAGTTTGATGCCACGCATTGTCCAGATTTATTTCCCATTTTGGCTGTTTTGGCTGTTATGGGTGATGGCCCATCCATCATCAAAGGCGTTAGCCGACTGTCCGACAAGGAGAGTAATAGAGGAAAGGCGATACAACATGAGTGGTCCAAAATGGGAGTCAATACGGTGATTAGAGGAGATGAGTTGAAGGTCTATCCCAAGGCGATTCAAACGGCTCATGTGCATGCGCATGATGATCATCGCATGGCCATGGCTTTGTCTGTTATGGCGATGGCGGGTGCCACACTCACCATACACGGAGCTGAGTGTGTATCCAAGTCATTTCCCGATTTTTTTGAAACCATCCAATTCCTCGGTGCACGAGTGGAGTAATCGTTGTATCTTGGCCTTATGAAATTTAGCGCCTCACAGATAGCCATGATGCTGCAAGGTCAGCTGGTGGGAGAGGATTTGATGGTAGATGCCTTGTCTAAAATTGAGGAAGGCAAATCGGGTTCGTTGTCTTTTTTATCCAACCCCAAGTACACCCCTTATATCTATACAACATCGGCCAGTGTGGTCATTGTAAATGATGATTTCGTAGCTGAAAAATCCTTGCCCAGCACTTTGAGTTTGATCAAAGTAAAAGATGCTTATGCGGCTTTCGCTCAATTGTTAGAGGCGTATAATCAGTTTTTGTTGCCCAGTCCAGGCATTAGTCAACATGCCAGTATTGCTGAGGATGTGAAAATGGGAAAAGGAGTGCATATAGGAGATTGGGTAAGTATCGGTTCGGGTGCCGTCATTGGGGATCATGTTGTTATTCAAAATGGTTGTTCCATAGGGGCCCGAGTGGTAATTAAAGACAACAGTCATTTGTATCCAGGAGTAAAAGTTTATCACGATTGCCAAATTGGATCTTCATGTACAATCCATGCAAATGCTGTCATTGGCAGCGATGGATTTGGATTTGCTCCCAATGCAGAAAATCAATATCAAAAAGTACCGCAAATAGGAATCGTTATTCTAGAGGATCATGTTGATGTTGGCGCTGGTACTTGTATCGATAGGGCGACTATGGGAGCAACCATCATTCGCAAGGGAGTGAAATTAGATAATTTGATTCAAATTGCGCATAATGTGGAAATTGGCGAGAATACGGTAATGGCGGCGCAGTGTGGTGTTGCCGGATCTACCAAGATCGGTAAGAATTGTATGATAGGTGGACAAGTAGGATTTGCTGGTCATATTACCATAGCCGATGGAACAAAAATCGCCGCTCAAAGCGGAATTGCATCCAGCATCAAAGAACCGAATACTACCATTCAAGGTTCGCCTGCAATGCCCATCATGGATTATAATAAGTCTTACGTGGTTTTTAGAAAACTTCCCCTTCTGCAGCAGGCCATTCAAGCCCTTCAGAAAAAAATGGATCAATAAATATTACCATTTCAGTACAAAATGTTCCTTTTGATTTCTTTTTCCTAGGAAGATGGCCCCGTATTGATAGAAGTCAAGAGTGAGCAGGTAGTGAGGATTTTGGACAATCTCAGACCATGCGGTGCTCATGTCCTTAGACCAGTGTATATCGTCCAGTAAAATCCAAGCGTTGGGAGAGGCATGTGGAAGCAGCATTTGGACATATCGAAGAGTGGCATCCCGTGTGTGATTTCCATCAATAACCACCAGATCAAAAGGGGATATGCTTTTCAATGTAGATTCCAAATGCTCATCAAAGCTACCCACCACGGTGTGAATGGGCCAATGTTGATCTCGAAAGAATGTTTGGGCGATATCGGCAAGAAAGGGGTCGCCTTCTAGCGTTGTAATCTGCGAGTTGAGATTTCCTAGTTGGAGGTATGCAGTGCCAATTCCGACATGGGTTCCCAATTCAATCACCGTGCATGGCTGGAATCTTTTTGCCCATCTGAATAGAAAGTTTCCTTTTTTTCGATTGCTACTTGCTCTTCTAACAGCGGTAGAAAGCAATTTTGAGGACTTTAAACGAGAGCCGGCTCCATGGTCAATAGAAGTCCAGGTGGAATGATCATTCAGCAATTGCTTGCGGTACCCATCAATGATGATTAAATCAGTGGACAGCGGAATTTTTAAATCCGTCTCCATTAATTGATAAACCAAAGGGGAGTGAACGCCGTGCCTCTCTTTGGATAAAATAATATGGAGAATACGCTGTAAAACAGCGTGGATCCATTGCATAGCACTAAAACCCTCTCACAGGAATTCCTGTTAAAGTAACATTTTTTGCTTGGATGTCGGTCCATCCTAAATCATTATCATATAAAATGGCGTAAGTAGCACCGTTAGAGGAAGCTTGGGTGGAAGTCCAATGAAAGGCATCAGGTATGCCACCGATGTTGTTGATGAATAATACATCATGGATCAAATCCATTTCTCCGGAGGAGGGTAAAAACCAATCATCAAAACCATTTACGCTGAAGTTGTCACAAAGCTTCGCCACGGTACCGGCTGCAGTGCATGCAGCGAGAATCAGTGCGGTATTGTTTTCACCGGATCCTACGGTGGCTAATGTTCCAGGGATACTAGTGCCCTGACAACCCCAAGTGCCGAATACTGTAGTGGGATATACTTCCAGATATCTCCATCCGTTGGAGTAGCTGCCTTTATCATAAAAGATATAACCTCCGGCAGGGCCTTGTGAACCCACCGAGTAATTGGTTGTTCCTGCGCAGACGCATTGCGCGTTGTACACATCATTGGATGTATTGGAGTTGTTGTCATTACAGGGAGCGCCCGCAATATGACAGCTTCCGTCATCATCGGTGGCATCGCTATTGTAGTTGCAAGCCTGTACATTGGTACATCCCAAAATATGATTGGCCGCACTGATGCCCGGTATGATAATGTTATTTCTACCGATGGTCAAAGTGTCCCCTGTAATGCTCGTGGATACTGCAACATCTCTGGTGTACAGTGCATAAGGCACACTGTTCAGTTTTTCAGTACCTAAGAAGATATAACCATTACCCATGTTGATGTCCACTTGTAAATATTTAGCACCGTTCCCCCATTGCACATTATTAAAATTACCAATCGTAGCATTTCCTTCACCAATATTACAGCTCACTAATCCTTGCGCATTGCTCGTAACACTTTGTAATTCCTGATAGCTGATGGTACCCGATGCGGTGTTTTCTCGGATGCAAAATCGAATGGTCATGTTGGTTGAATTGGCTGCACTTCCATCCGCATTTCTCATCACAGCCTGATAGGGTATGGCCAATGGTGCTTGAGCATATACCATCGCGTTAAAAACAAGGAAAACAAGTGTGAAAATATTCTTTATCATAGGGTAAAAATAATCAATTTCGTTGATGGAAGATTTCATTTATCAAAATTGGGTTGAAAATTTCAACTCCTTTTTGATTGAGGTGGTCAGAGTCATAAAAATGAAGGGTGTCATGTAGCACAGGAAGTCTACTGAAATCATGAACGGAATGAATGTCTTCAATCTGTTGAATAATCCGGCTCCAATTTAAGATATGATGTTTTTCAACGGAGGTTACAGGTGTAATGACGAAATACAAACTGCAAGATTTTGATTTGCAAAATTGTTGAATAGAATCCAGTGCTACTATTTGTTCTTTCAGTGGTATGTATTCACGGGCAATGAGTGTTTTAGATGTATCCAAAGGCACTTCATCTTTTTGAGAATATCCTCCTGCAATATAGGTATCCTCTCCAAATTTTTCAGGAAGTTCGATTTGATCGTTAAGGTGAAGGATCGTTCGGAATGCACCGTAAATCCATGCGTTGAGATTTTGCAAATTAAAATTGTTGAAGGCCAATTTTGTCAATGGCATATCGATGGGTTCATTGGCTAGAAGAAAGGAATTATTTTCAGTCCCATCATTTTCTAAAAGGAGAGGGTAAATTTCTTGAATAACAATTTTTGGTTGAAGCTGTGAGTAGTATTTTTTCAGAAGAAAATAAGATTGAATGGGAGTTTCACTGCTCAATCCCAAATTAAAAATGTCGAATTGATGTTTTTTGAATATCCGAGGATCAAATCCTCTATATGCGTGGGAACTGCCTAAAATTAAAATGTCAACCCGCGAATGAGTTTTCACTTCGTTGAGTCGAAGCATGGAATGTCCATAATTGCCTATTGGAAAAACGAAGTTTTTGCCTAAGCCGTTATTAGAAATTAGGCCAATGGAAATGACAGAGACGACATAAATAAGAATGCAAGAAGATGTGAAAATTAGAATTCTCTTTACGAAACGTCTCATTAAATAAAAATGTCTGAGAAATCAGATAAGGGCTGACCTGCTTTGTCTTTTTCGGAGATAATGAGTTCATTTCTATGGACAGGCCAATGGATTTTCAAGTTTGGATCACTGAAGAGTAAACTTTTCTCTGATGAAGGACTGTAATATTGAGAGCACTTATAGTTCACAATGGTATGGTCTTCAAGCGCCAGGAATCCATGAGCAAATCCTTCCGGTATAAAAAATTGCTTTCTATTTTTCGCGGTGAGTTCAATCGAATAAATTTTACCAAAATTTGGGCTTGTCATTCTTAAATCAACGGCGAAGTCAAGGATGGCTCCGTGTACTACCCTAATTAATTTGGCTTGTGCTTTGGGGGGAATTTGGAAGTGAAAACCCCTGAATACATTTTTGTGAGAAATGCTTTCATTGTCTTGAACAAAGGTCACATTAAGATGAGTGTTTAACCGGAAACTAGCCTCATTAAAGGTTTCTGAAAAGCATCCACGGGCATCAGCATAAGATGTTGGAGTTAAAGTCAGTAAGGATGATTGCTCTAATTCCTCTATTTTTATCATAATCTTGAAATCAGCGTAACAAATAAAACGGTAGAGGATAGCAATGAAATCACAGGTGTTACTAAAGAAAGTAATTCTGTTGAATAACGGGGCATCGGTTCAACATAAATTATATCCTCTGTTTGAATAGCGAAGTTGGTGAACCTTGCGGCATCAATGGTGCTTAAATCGAATAAAAAAACATTTTGTTGACCGTTTACTTTTCTGATCACCTTCACCTTGGAACTATTTCCTCTCTCACTGATTCCTCCTCCCATGGCGATAACATCTATTAAACTGGTGTTGAATTGATTCAGTCCAATAACACTTGCTTGGCTACCCGAACCATTGAAATAAATGCAATACCTATTGGTCACTTTTACTATGCAGAAAGGGTCTACTATGAACTTCAATAGTTCTTTTTCTATATAATTTTGTGCTTCAAGAATGGACATGCCAGTCAGATTGTGATTGCCAATGAGCGGTAATTCTACCATTCCATTGTTATCAATAACGAAGGTGTTATTGTTGTTTAAATTGTTTAATCTAAAGTTGTCTCCTCCTCCCGTTGTTGCTTCGATGATAGCACTACCAGATCTTGATAATATGGTAACTGAAATACTGGTGTTAGGTGAAATTTTGTA
>JACCDK010599114.1_pt1 | contig 11607 bp, 9 predicted proteins | sample 7445871 | NCBI WGS metagenome assembly JACCDK01 (sample SAMN15323436, study PRJNA562643) | freshwater metagenome | isolation source: river surface water | place: USA:Blue River Watershed | collected 2017-08-15
GCGATCCACAGGTCATTTAGCCCCCAGGGCTGCAGGTGATCTTGCAGTGGAAAATGAAAAACCCGAGAAGTTGTGAAGGCTTCTCGGGTTTTGTGCGCTTGGAGGGACTCGAACCCCCAACCTTCTGATCCGTAGATACTTCAAAATCAAGCACTATTGTGTTTATAGGCTTTATTTTACAGGGGATTTAGGTATTCAACTGTCTCATTCGATATCACTGATTCTCATTTGAATCACTGAGCCAATCACTGAGCGACGATAGCCCGCCATTTGTGAATTTGCTTTCCTTTGAGTTCCGGGTCCAATTCGAAATATGGGTGATAAAGAAAAGTCCAATACCAAGCAGGCGCCATTTCATTTATGAATGGGGCTGAGTCATCAAATGGAGCAACTTCCCAGGGTCCATCATTCACAGATCTTTCAAGCACAACGTTCTTTGCTTCATCAAAGTCTTGGACGCTGGGATTTTCAATAGAGTATGCAGCATCTCCCTCATAATCACTTCTCATAGTTAACTTTGAGAGAAACGGGTGACTGGACCAGTCCTTTTGTTCAATGATTAATTGCATTTTTCCCCTTTTTACAAAGTTCACCGCAACAAGCCTAAGTTATGCCTAAATTCCGACATCAATGCCCCACATTTCAATTTTAAAGCCCACAACTCCTAGAGAAGATGGCGATACAGAGCGTCTATAAGCTCAGCAAGAGAGTTATTCCGTAACCCCATTGAGGATGCTTTTTTTCGGAAATCTTTATCCTCGGTGATGAGCCAGGCGCCGTTTTTCTCACATGTCAGGCCGACTACTTCATCCCGATTTCTAGAGGCGGCCTACAATCTCAAAACTTTGGGTAACAAATCTGCCTGGTAATGTAAGGAACTAATACAACTGTTTAGTAGTCGAAGAACCACCAGTTGGGACCCGCTACAACGCCATTCTTATCGATTTTGAAGGTTCCGGTTAGGGTCCTACTCACAGATTTGTCTCTCGCGGAGCTGCATGAAACCGAATAGATGTTGCCCCTGCAGGTGATAATCAAATTTCCACTTCCCACATACTGTTGCTTTACTGTGACCTTGTAACTCCCTGGTTTTTTCGGAACAAAGCAGAGCATCTCTGCATGGTCGAACTGTTTGCTTATGCTTCTGCACCTTTTCATTTGCCCCGAACCTTGAGTATCTTTTGCATTTTTCACAGTTTGGTAAGTTTTGCCACCAATGGTCACCCACTCGTTGGTAACCGACGCGTTGTTTAGGACATTGAAAAACATTCCGATTCCATCCTTCCCGAATCGGTAGGGCGAGTAGGCCTCTGTTCGAACCGTCACCAATCTTGAACAGTCAAAGAAGTACAGACTGTAATCGATTTTGTCGTACATCCTGAAGTAATAGCCGGTCTCTGGAAAATCGCCCGCCGTCCCACCAGAGATCCGTGTTGCGAAGCCAACCTTGACCTCTTTGACCTCGATGGCTTGCGTCACACCATTCAAACGTTTTCCGGTGCGTAGGCTGTCAATAAGCGGCTTGTTGCGCGAACCATCCGCATCCCAAATCAGATCCTCGATTAGCCTTTGCCTTTTTGATTTATCAGTGACGCCGGCGAGTTGTTCAGCGAAGGGGTTGCATTGATTCGAAGCATTAAGCGAATCAGCCGTTATTTGAAAGCTTGTTGAGAGAACGAAATCCTCCGGTGGAGCAGAACCATACACTTTGCTGGCGGAGTAGTGATACGTTCCAATGACGACCGTTATGGGACCAAGTGCGAGTGTTTCCTGCAGTGGCTTCTTGAGGTTTAGTGAGTAATAACGAGACCCACTTTCCAAATAGCGACGACTCAGCAAATACTCGCCTGTTGCATCAGTCATCCACATGGCACAGTCATCATTGGGAGTACCTGGGCAACCGTCAGGCCGGGTAGCTCTGAAGACTTGAATTGTGCGACCATCTGACCAGGTCCATGAGGCGTCGCTGACAAAGCCATACCCCGAGGGCACGTTAGATGTGGTTGTGAGCTGGTAAACATCATTAGAAGGGTCAGCCCAAGAAAATCCAGCGTTAGTGGTCCAGACAAGGGTGGCGGAGGCTAGGAATGTCAGGATTTTTCTCATGCACTTAACCCCCCGATTTGAGTGACTCCATGGATCATTGCCGAGAAATTGCAGTGGGTCCAATAGCCCAATCCTACCGAGGAACGGCAGGAAAATGAACCACAGCAATTCAAACAGGTCATGTCTTTAGGGGACGAATCCATCGCGTCGATTTATCACGCCATGGTTCACTCAACTTGTTTAAATCTGTGTTTGAATTTTAGGACAAATAAGCCATTTTGTGCTAACCCTAGAGGCCATCACGGCCCCTCTAATCTCCACAAGAAATTCTCAACAGACAATTTGTAACCGAAGGCTGAAGGCGCTCTGCTTGACCCATTTCTGGTCCACCGAACCTAACTTGTCTTCATCCAAGTGCGCAAAACTCTTCCGCAGAGACATTTCCTTTCTTTAGCCGCTCCTTTAGCCGCTGAAAAGTTGAATATGCAGGTGCGCTCTCATTTTCAATTTCCTGTATGGATCTGGTCAAAACTTCAATTCGGCCATCCTTTACATAGGCTTCGAGTGCCGCAAGAGCTTGGGCATCACTCACTAATTTGTCCCAAATATTGGAATCAAGCATCACAGTGATCAAAGCCATCGCCTTCTTACTGAGTTATTGATTCTTCCAGGCTAAACAAGAACTTTGGTTAGAAACCCAGTTTTTCAGGACTCCAGATCTCCTCGCACATTGCCTTGTAGAAACTAATTCTTCGGGCTATCTGCGCTTCGTCCATCTCGCCAATGATTGCTTCATTTGGGATTGGAAGCGAATCTATCTTTCCTCGCAATTTCGGTTCATTTCGTAATGCGTCTTCGTGAGTCAGACGTGCCAGTGCATTGTGTTTGACATAAACAGGTATCTTCTTCTGAACCTCTAGGTCATTTAGTGAAGCATTCACGCTCTTCGGTAGAAGCAAAAGTGCGCCGAAGCGGTTGCGAGCTTCCTGGAATGAAGAATCATTAGCAAACTCCCCAGTATGACGCTCAAAGTGATTAGCCCAGATGTGCTCGACCTCCCAAGGATCACTCAAGTTTCTGGCGAAGTACCTTCCCCACGATGGCCAGTTATCAGGAACTCCGCCTTCAACCTTTTCGTCTTCAAGCCAAGAAGTAATACGAGCAAGCATGTAATAGATGTTTGGCTTGTTCCCGAGGTTCAGCGACCAACTTGCAATACCGTCAAAGCTCTCCTGCAACTCAGCTATCTTTCTTGCAAGGATTTCCCTGATTTCAGATGTGCTCTTATTTCTGAGCTCTTTGGCTAGAGCAAACATCTGGAAATACATCGGTGAATAACCGAAGATTTTGTAATTCACCATGCGTCTAGCGATCACTAAATCCAAGTATTTTGATATCAATTGCGACTTCGCTTGGAACGCTTCATCCGAGTCATCGACTCGGACAGCAGCCAAAATCACGATGTACTGCAAAGTGAAATTGTTATAGGCGTTGAAGAAGACATGTTCCCAACCAAAAGTCAGCTTTTTAGACACTTCAAGCAGCTTGAGGTACCTCTTGCTTAACAGTGCCATGTCTTCTCGAAGGAACCTTTGAAAGTCCGAGGGGAATCTCAAGCCAACTAGGTCTCGGTTTCTGTCATCACGCAACCACTTGTGGAATCCAGTACCTATTTCTTCGAAATCTTTAGCAACTGCACCCTTGTTTCGTTCACGAACTGACTCCGCGTACTTTGCCCTTAGAAGAGTCTTGGTGAAGTCTGAGTCACCGTTCTTGTAGTTCTCAGTCAGTGAGCGAACGAGCTCACGCCACGTATCCTGAGCATCTCGAATTTCATCAGGTGTTCCGATGTTCGAAAGTAGGAAGCTCTTCAGCATGTCCATATTGGTTAGCTGCAGTCCTCGATCATTCATGCTTTCGAAAATCTCTAAGGCCATGGCTCGATCCTTGGTTCCTATGTCCACCAATACAACTCTGTGCAATAGCCAGTCAATGAAATAACGAAGTGCAATGCCTTCGAAGTCTCCGCCTTCAAACAATCTTGCGATGTCCAAATAACGTGCCCAGATATTCGTGGAGCTTGGGTCAGCCTTGCTTAGGTCAAAGTCAGTGCCATTGAAAATCGCATTCATAACGCCTTGGCGCTCTGGAACATCTATGGTGAATGATTTCTTGCCAAAAGACGTTGAGTAAACCAGTGACTGAAGTGCAGCTTTTTGGTCTTCTTCAGCAATGTGACTTAGGTAGGCGAGTAAAAGACTCAAGGTGGTCATTCTTTGCTGACCGTCTACAAGATACTTCACACTGCCTTCGCGGTGAGTAACGATAGGCCCTAGAAAGTAGGCACGATAAGTCGCCACTTGGGCGTTTGAGTGAGTCTCCTTGTACTCATTGAAAAAACTTCGGGTGAAGTCATCTAGGAGCTCTTGAAGGTTTTGTTCTTGCCAGGCATACTCTCGTTGATAGAACTCGATCTCATAATGCGCACCTTGAAACAACTGAAAAATTGAGCGCACATCTCCTTGGATTAGCTGTACATCATCGTCTTTATTCATTTGACCCCCCTAGACAATTTGATACAAGTACTTCTGGAATGTGAAGAATGTCGAACGGGCTTCTTTTTGCCCGCCTAGCGCGTTTATGCCATCTCTCAAAGCTTGGTATTTCAATTTCAGAAGCGAAGGAAGTTTCTCTTCGAAGAGTTCTTCAACTCCTGTCTCGACGTACCTTTCCAGAACAAAGTCAACAAATTCCATTTGTTCGGCGGTTAGTGCAGCGTCTAATTCTGGCCGCGATTTCATAGCGCGTTCAAGTCTCGAAATTGGTTGCTTGGCAAAGGCGATGTATTCGAGTACATCAAAGAGATCGCTGTCCTCGGCTTCAATGAGCTGTTGAATGATGAGTAGCCCTTCCTCCCCAAAACCTGCCTCAGAAAGCCGCTGAAGCAGGCTGAGGCGGGTTTCAGGGCTAGACCAGATTTCCCTAAGCTGTGCTTCCGATGAGAAAAACTCTGGAAGTGTGAGAGTTTCAAACAGGGCAGCGATGAACTCTTGCGCGGTCATAGGTAAGCCGTCTGGGCCAATGAAAGAGGTTTCAGCAAAGTGCTTGATTGCCCTTTCCTTGCCATCACGAAGCTTGATGACAATCCTCTGTTTTTGCGAAGGATGCGGATCTACTTCTGGCTTCGGTGGGCGCGGGCCCGGGTCGGTTTTTGGTTCGGGGTTTTCAGGTTCCCCATCCCACTCTGGGTCCGCAAAGTGTTCGTGAGCTTTCACAAAATCGTAGACAGTGAAATAGTCCTTACCTTCAAATAGGCGAGTGCCTCGGCCGATGATTTGCTTGAACTCAATCATCGAATTCACTGGGCGAAGAAGAACAATGTTCCTCACATTTAGAGCATCGACACCCGTCGAAAGTTTTTGTGAGGTTGTTAGAACTGTAGGAATAGTTTTGTCGTTATCTTGGAAAGCTCTGAGTTGCGCCTCCCCCCTTTCGCCATCATCAGCTGTGACACGGTGGCAGTAATCCGGGTTCGAACTAGTGCTTACTTGGTTTATCAGCGCGGCGATTATCCCAGCATGTCTTTGACTTGCGCAGAAAACCAACGTCTTTTGGCTCTGATCGATTTCAGCCATGAAGAGCTCCACGCGTTTGCGTTCTCTCTCCATAATTTCAATGTTTTTATTGAAATCACTTTCTTCATAAACCCGCCCAGCTTCAACTTCGCCCTCTACGATGTCGTCATCGGGGGTGTATTGATAGCTGTCGAGTGAGGTAGTGAACTTCCGCACTCGGAATGGGGTTAGGAACCCATCATTAATGCCGTCTTTTAATGAATAGGTGAAGACAGGCTCGCCAAAATAAGCGTATGTATCGACGTTGTCTTTGCGTTTAGGAGTGGCTGTCAGTCCGAGCTGAACAGCGGGTGCAAAGTGCTCGAGGATTTGCCTCCAGTTGCTTTCGTCATTTGCACCACCTCTGTGACATTCATCAACAACTACAAAGTCGAAGAAATCTGGCGGATACTGCCCGAAATTTGATTCACCCGTTGATTCGGACATAAAGGTCTGGAAAATCGTGAAAAACAAATTGCCATTCTTAGGCACAACACCCTGCTTTGAAATCTCGCTGGGTTTGATTCTCACGAGTGCATCTTCAGAGAAAGCTCCAAATGCGTTGTATGCCTGGTTGGCAAGAATATTTCTATCTGCCAGGAAAAGGATTCTAGGGCGGCGGGTGGGGTTGCCACCTAAGTTCCATTTAGTCTCGAAAAGCTTCCATGCAATTTGAAATGCAATTGCCGTTTTCCCCGTTCCCGTAGCTAGCGTCAGAAGGATTCTCTTCTTATCGTTAGCGATGGACTCCAAAACTCGCTCAACGGCAACCTCTTGATAGTACCGAGGTTGCCAAAGACCTCCCTTGTCTTCGAAGCGAACATTTCTGAAGGATTTTTCCCATTCGTTTGCACCAGCGAAAGTTCGATCCCATAACTCGCCTGGGCTAGGAAATACATCAATTTCACGTTCTTGCCCTAGTTGCAGGTCCATTTCATAAATTTGGTGTCCGTTTGTAGAGTACGTGAAACGCAGATTCAGCTTTTGTGCATACTCTTTTGCTTGAGCGACGCCGTCGGAATAATGGAGGCCCTCTTTTTTGGCCTCTATGACGGCTAATTTTGAGCCACGAAATTCTAGAATATAATCGGCGATTTGATTTGGGGCACGTTTGCCACCGACTTGAATTCGCCCTCTTGTAATTGGAAATTCGTGACGAATTACTGCCCCGATATCACCCCAGCCTGCCGAAAGAAGTTTGGGGTTTACTAAATTTACCCTGGTTTCAGTTTCATTAAACATTCAAGGTTTCTCTCTCAAATACAGATGACAAGAATGACGACTGAAGCCTAGAAAGTTCAGCGGACTGAAGGTGCACTACATCTTTCAACGCCGTGTGAATTTTTTCGATACTGTCTACGCCTTGAATGAAATCAGTCTGCACCCTTTCGGTTGGAGCCGGCACAAGAAGACGCCTTAGTTGAGAGAGTGAAAGATTTTGTTGAGCAGCTCCTGAAGCAAGGACCTCGAACTGACCTTTAAAGTAGCCTGACTTCAATAAAGCGAGGAAATAGTCAGGTCGAATTCTAGAGTCCCTTTTGAAACGCACCAAGCTGACCGCCTGGTTAGTGTTGGCAGGCAGTATGTCCTCAGTAACAATCGCGGCTCGCCCCAAAGCGCCAGCGATAGTGACCAGAACATCTCCCTTTTGAAGTTGAGATCGCTTGAGAGCGTTATAAGTTTCGATGTCAATGTGTGCAAATTTCTCGGGCAGAAATGCCCCATCCTCATCAATGGATTCGATTTTCACGAAGTTCACCCCGAGATCGACAAATGAAAACCCAACACTGGTTGGCGTTGTCCCCTTAGTGATCAATGAGCAACTGGCCTCCAAGTTGACTAGTTCAAATTGATCTTGCTCAGTAAAAAGTTGATTTAGACGTTTCGATTTGAATTCTGAAAAGAGTTCGACCGATTTCGCTTGGACATCTGCCAGAAGAGCCGCTTTCTGAGAAAAATCATTGAGCCGCCGAGAAAGTCTTCTCTGAACGTCAAGCGATGGCACTGGCACCGGTGTTTGAGCAACTGACTTTGTGTTCAAAGTAGCTCTTGTAGAGCCCTTCGCTTTACCAAGTGAATAGTTTCTACCGGTTGGAGAATTTAGATAATGAACTAGGTAGTCCGCATCGACATCCTTCAAGCCTTTAATGATCACCAAACCCGCGCAGTTTGCCTCGCCTAAACTCTCGGGAATCTTTGCCGCCTGCCCCGAATTTCCAATTCGCACTACGACTACATCCCCAGGCTTCAACATTGATTTTTTTTGACTGGCATGAAAATCTGCGGTGACGCGGTCTAGATCGTGAAGCTTAAGGAAACCTGGCCCAATATTTTTCCCCATCAGGAATGGGATGCCATTTACATCCCTAACCTTCTTACTGGGTCCAACGAATCCAACATTTACTGAGCGGGAGAGATCAGAAATTTTGATTTTGGGGGTGGGCGACGAAGTCACAGTATTTCCTCGATTGAGGAAATTATTTGTGCAGCTTGGTAATTCAGTTTCTTGATTTCAGTCAATATCTCGTTCGGTAGCCTTTGGTCGATGATTTTAGTGTTGTTTGGATTAGACACCGATAGATCAAATGTTGTCCTGTCGAGACCATCCGTGTCGAATACCCAAGAATTTGGAGAATCATCGCGTTTGTTGAATCTAGTCAGGAAATCCCTGGTGTCCGCAACATTCAGGGGCTTGGTTTTGCCAAGCGTTCGACCAGGATTAAGTTGGTAAAACCAGATTTTTCTCGTAGTCTCCCCTTTAGTAAAAAATAGGACTACAGTCTTCACTCCTGTCCCCGTAAACGCTCCTGCAGGTAAATCCAAAATCGTATGCAAATTGCATGTTTCGAGTAGTTCCTTTCTCAGGCTAGCCGCATCAACATTAGATAGAAACGTGTTCTTTATGACCACGCCAGCTCGTCCTCCAGCCTTCAAGCTTCGAATAAAATGTTGAAGAAATAAGTACGCAGTCTCACTTGAGCGAATAGGGAAGTTCTGCTGAACCTCTGGGCGTTCATTGCCTCCAAAGGGTGGGTTTGCAAGTATTACGTCGAATCGATCCTTCTCCTGGATATCTAAGATGTTCTCACCGAGCGTGTTTGTGTGAATAATTCTTGGAGCCTCGATGCCGTGGAGAATCATGTTCATTGTGCCGATGATGTAGGCGAGCGACTTGACTTCCTTGCCCAAGAATGTTGACTTTTGGAGCACGTTTAACTGTTCTGTGCTGAGACTTGGCTCTTTGCGCATGTGCTCGTAAGCTTCCACAAGGAAGCCTGCTGAGCCAACTGCAGGGTCGTATACAGTTTCCCCAACCTTGGGGTTTACTGCTTGGACTATTGCTTTAATCAATGGTCGCGGTGTGTAGTATTCGCCACCGTTTCGACCAGCATTACCCATGCCTTTGATTTTTTCTTCGTATAGTGCGGACATCTCATGCTTTTCAGCAGCTGATCCGAATCTAAGTTCGTCAAAGCGATTTATGATTTCTCGAATGTTGTAGCCCGACTGGAGCTTGTTCCTGATTTCAGAGTAAATCTCGCCAATCTTGTACTCCAAAGTAGCTGGGTCTGTGGCTGTTTGTTTGAAGGAGGCCAGGTATTTCCAGAGTTTCTCATTTACAAAATCGCGTAAGTCATCCCCAGTTAGTGCTGTGTTGTAATCAATTTTCCCGTCTTGAGTTTTTGGTGCTGCCCACGTCGACCAACGGAATTCTTCAATAATGATTGGCGAGTACGGTTTTCCAGTTAAAGCAGCGGAATCTGCCCTATCTGCCTCGAAGTCATCGAGGTACTTTAGGAAGAGAATCCATGAGGACTGCTCCACATAGTCAAGTGCTGTGCTGCATCCTGCGTCTTTGCGGAGAATGTCGTCAACAGCTTTGAATGCGTTCTCAAACAAAATAGATTCCCCTCAATGATGCTCTGAAGGTAAGTCTAGTTTTGCTTGGTGACATCGATGTTTGAAGGCGCAAAGAGGATACTTTTTAGAGCCTCTCATAACTCTATTAATTTGGGGTCCTGATTTTCCTTCGATAGTCGATCTGGGCTCGGTTTGGCCTTCTTGAAAGCTGGACAGGTTGGACTACTTCCAGAGGCTGGGCGGTGATCTGCTCGGCGTGATCGCTCAAAATGTCAGGAAGCACGATTTCTGGGGAAACATACTCTTCGAACGCCTGGACTGCCCTCTCATTTAGGCCGCGAACGTCTGGTGCATAGATCTTTTTTGTGATCCCGATGTCTGAGTGCCCCATCGCCTGCGACACCGCCTCGATTGGTGCCTTGCTTTCTAACGCGATGGTCCCAAATGTGTGTCGGATGTCGTGGATGCGGATCCTGCGGATGCCATGCGCGTCTAAGAAACGGTAGTAAAAGTTCCTATTGTTTGCCTGGTAGACGCCCGTACCGACTTCAGAAGTGAAAACCATACCCGACTCTTTCCACTTGTCGCCTGCTTGCATTTTTCTCACTGATTGGCTCATTTTGTGGCGTTCGAAGGAAGCAAATAGTTTGGGTGAAATAGGTAGATTGCGAATGCTTGACTTCGTCTTTGGGTCTTGGAGTGCGAGTCGCACTACTCCGCGACCTGTTTCTGTCTCTCTGCGCTCGTCTTTGAGTGTGTATTTGATTGCAATGCTTCTCTTCTCAAAGTCGACAGCGTCCCACCTCAAGCCCAGAGCCTCTCCATGACGAAGACCCAAGAGTAAGCAGAGGTGAATAAAAAGGTCCATCTCAGAGCCTTCGGCAGCTTTGAGCACAGCCGCCACTTCATCTTTAGTCCACGCCGGGCAGACTTGAGTCTTGTCCCCATTTTGTTTACGGACCTTCTCGGTAAGAGCGACAGGGCTACTTCCAAGAAGTCCTTGCCTTACCGCTTGCTTACAAATTTGTCCAAGTACCGCCCTTGCGCTGTTTACGGTAGAAGGTCCTAGACCCGACTGAAGCAGGCTGTTGATCCAATCTGTGATGTCTTTATAGTTCAAATCGGTCACTCTACGTCGGCCAAGATAAGGCACAACGTACTTTCTAAACAGCCACTCGTAATCTGAAGCGGTTGATGGCTTAACGGTGTTTGGCTTTACATGTCTCGCCCAGTAGCGGCCATACTCTGCAACTGTTTCGTTGTGTCGCTGGGTTAGAGTACCGCTGATCTTGGACGCATTAAGCTGCGCTCTAAGTTTTCGTGCCTCTTGAAGTGAGTGCGCTGTACGCCTGGTGGTAATAGGTCTTCCGTCTGCTCTATGCCCAGTGATTATCTCCACTTGCCAGATCTTTTTGCCAGCTCTGCTTGTGCTCTCGAAGATCGAGCCTTCACCGTATGCCATTAGAAACCCACCTCCTTAGCGCGGCCGTGGTTTTGCTGGCGTGTTAGGAAGCGTTTCACTTCGTTCTCTGTGAAACGTGTAAGCGATCCGATACGGATTGGTTCTATTTCGCCTTTATTGATAAGGCGGTAGAGCGTTGCTCGTGAAATAGCGAGATGTTCACAAAGGGTGACAACTGTAAAAAGTGGGTGCGTCAAAATGACCCCTAAATTGAGGAGGAGGTTTTTGAGCACCAACCTTTTTTTAATAGGCCACTGCGGATGATTCTCTGAGAAACAACCAGGAACATTATGAACCACAAAGACACCAGATCCACAAAGTGATGTTTTGTCGCGCGTGTCGCGCTCTAGTAGGTATTTATCGGTTTTTTTGAATGAATCACTGAGCAGATTACTGAGCATGTTGAGTCTTTCTCCTAATGGAGTGCTCAGATTTGATCTCTATTTCTCAGAATCCCAATAAATCACTGGGTTACGCACGCTTGCTTCACTGTGCGCTTGGAGGGACTCGAACCCCCAACCTTCTGATCCGTAGTCAGATGCTCTATCCGTTGAGCTACAAACGCTTGGGTAACTAGAGGATTCTAGTAGGTTTCTGAGGCTTTGGACAAGGTGCTAATTTGCC
>JACCDK010063127.1_pt1 | contig 11604 bp, 11 predicted proteins | sample 7445871 | NCBI WGS metagenome assembly JACCDK01 (sample SAMN15323436, study PRJNA562643) | freshwater metagenome | isolation source: river surface water | place: USA:Blue River Watershed | collected 2017-08-15
CAGGCAATCCGCGAAGCAATCCCAGAAGGCACACCTTTATTTGTCAGAATTTCTGCAACCGATTGGATTGATGACGGCTGGAACATCATTGATTCAATCGAGCTTTCAAAGATTCTCAAGGTAATTGGCGTAGATCTCATCGATGTCTCAACCGGTGGAAATCTTCATAATGCGCCGATTAAAGCGACTCCGGGTTTTCAAGTTCCGTTCGCTACTGCAATCCGAAACGAAGCTGATATTCCAACATCTGCAGTTGGACTAATTACCGAACCAGAGCAGGCTCAATACATCATTGAAACTGGTGAAGCAGATGCGGTCTTCCTCGCACGAGCGATGTTGCGCAATCCACGATGGGCTCTATCTGCTTCAGAGAAGTTGGGCGTGAAGATTGATTGGCCTACTCCGCTTGAACGTGGTCGAACACTTCAATAAAACGCTTACCAACTATCCATGGGAACATCCCACGATTCACGCGGGAGGTCGTGCTCCATCCGTTCAAAGTTGTATACGACTCCATGTTTCCAAGCGCGCAGCTGTGGGAGAGCGCGGTCATAGAAACCGCCACCTTGGCCGAGGCGATAACCGTCAGGATCAATTGCTAGTGCAGGAACAAGTACTAGGTCGATTGAAGCAAGATCGGTAAAGATTTCGCCGACAGGTTCATGGAACTTTCCACTCTCCTTTAACTTCTCGGCGCTTCCATCCCACTGCACCCATTCCATTACCTCACCATTGATTCGCGGCAGAAGTAGAGTCTTGCCCGCTGCGATAATTGCATGATTGAGTAAGTAAGTATCAGGTTCCGTCCCGTAGGAGTAGTAAGAGGCAATCACGGAAGCTTGAGAAAATTCTGGGAGTTCTAAAAGGTGCAAGAGATTGTGTTCTACATAACGTTCTTCACGTTGTGCGCGCAGGCGACGACGCAAGTTTGCTTTCAGATCTGCGCGACTAGTCACCATTGAAATCCCCTAGAAATAAGCCTTCAACAAGTAAGGTTACTGTCTATGTCCGAGAGTGTGCGCGTTGATGAGGTTCTTACCTCACTTTTAAATCTCTGCACCCCGCTTGAACCATTCGATATGCCGCTTCTTGATGCTCACGGTGCGACGCTGGCTGAGGATATCTATGCCGGTGAGCGCCTGGTAATGAAATCGGGTAGCCGCATCCGCTCAACTCAAATTGGTCTTGCTGCTTCTATCGGACTCGATCATCTTCCTACTCGTCCACATCCTCGCGTTGTTGTTCTCTCAGCTGGCCCAGATCTCGTCGAGCCAGGTATGAGCCTTAAGGGCGAGGAAGAGTACGAGACAAATTCTTGGTTGCTCACAACTGCCGTTCGAGAGACCGGAGCTGTTGCATATCGCGTCCATTCGATTCCTGAGAATGAAGATCAACTCAAGGATGCAATCGAAGATCAAATGGTTCGTGCAGATTTGATCATTATCTCTGGCGAACGCCACGATGATTCCTTCGATTTGATTACTCGTACTTTGCAGCAACTTGGTGATGTAACTTCAGTTGAGGTTGCCATTGATTCAAGCGGCCGCCACAACTTCGGAACCATCGGTCCAGATAAGGTTCCTGTCGTAACCTTGCCAGGCGATCCCATCGCCGCCTATATATCTTTCGAACTTCTAGTTCGCCCAATGATTCGCACCATGCTTGGAGCGGCAACAATCCATCGCCCATCGGTAAAGGCCCGCCTTGAAAAAGGGCTGACATCTACCGTTGGCGTGCGCTCCTACGTGCGCGGACTCTTAAGCGAAGATGGAAAATCTGTTGCACCACTTGGATCTCAAGATGAGCAGGCGACTTTGTCTGATGCCAATGCGCTGATTGCTGTTGGCGAAAATGAGGGCGATGTTCCAGCCGGAGCCGAAGTGACCGTCGTTGTTCTTGAACGCCGATATATCTAATTTACGAATATGTGGCCGATAACCCTGCACGGCGAAGAGATTGAACTTCGCCCGCCACGTTTTGCTGATCGCAAGCAGTGGAATCGCGTCCGCGCAGAAAATCGAGAATGGCTCGCGCCGTGGGAGGCAACACTTCCGCAATCACCGATAGGCGCACCAGCAAGTGAATTCATCACCAAGCGCCCCTCTTTCTACTCAATGGTCCGCGCCCTCCATCGCGAAGCACGTGCAGGCCGCTCATATTCCTTTATGGTCTGGCAAGGTAAGAACTTGATCGGTCAGATCACCATGGGAGGAGTCATCTACGGGGCGCTTCGCGGGGCCCATATTGGTTATTGGATTGATAAGAATTATGCAGGCAGAGGCCTGACGACAGATGCAGTAAAAACCTTGACCAGCTTTGCTTTCGATGGCCTCGCCCTCCACCGAATTGAAATCAATATCCGCCCAGAGAATGCGGCATCTATCCGGGTTGCTGAGAAGGCAGGATATAAATTTGAAAGCGATCGCCCCGATTTTCTCCATATTGCTGGGGCTTGGCGGGACCATAAATCATTTGTAAAAGTGAATGATTTAGTGAAATAAATCGGCCGGAAATCCCAGAGGTTTTACGCTCACCCAACTAATCTTGGCTCATCATGGCGTCGGGAATTATCTATCTAGCAATAGTGGGCATGTGGGTTGCCTATTTCTTGCCTCGCTGGATACATAATAAAAATGAATTTTCTGGCAAACATGTCGAGAGCTACAAGAGCGCGCTCCGTGCAGTCGCAGGTATCACACCCGGTGCGAAAATTGGATCTGGCGTCATCTATACAGATGTCGATCGAGTCGCTCGAGTTGCACAACAACTACTCCGCCGCCGAATTATCTTTTCAATTATTACCTTAACTTTTATCTCAACACTTACAGGGGTCCTCATGAGCACTCTCGCCGTTACATCGATTCTCCTTCCACTCACAGGGTTAATCATCTACATCGCTAGCGTGCGACGTCAGGCTAATGCAGAGGCTATCCAGCATCGTCGTATGGATCAGATTCATCGCCGCACTGAAGGTGTTTCACATACCAACTTGCAAGAGGTAATTGCACCGAAAGCTTCAACCGAACATTGGATTCCGTTTGCAGAGCGCGAGCTCAAGGGCGTCACTATCTTGCCTAAGGGAACAGCGGCGGCTCGTGCAGAGTGGCAGCCAAATGAGGTTCCACTGCCAACCTATGTCACTGCACCCAAGGCGATTCAACCAAAGCGCATTATCGACTTAACAGAGCCAGGTAAGTGGAGTGACGAGCAAGAAGCGCTCGAGCGTGCAGCGCTTGCAGCTGCAGCGCCTTCACGCGATGAGATCTTCGATCAACAGTTGGCTGATGAAGCAGTGGAGCGTCTACGCAACAATCGTGCTGCAAATCAATAATTAGATCCAGCTAGGAAACCACATTCGCGCTTGCCATGCTTGATAGGTAATCACATCACCCATATAGAGCGGTAAGAAATAGAAGAAGTTAGCGGCTATCAGCGCAAAGATTGCAAAGAGCGCGAACTGAGCAAAACGGTATGCCCGATCACTCTTGCGTCGCTGCGAAGTTAAGAATAGACGCGCACAGTAAACCAGGGCGAGTATGAGAAATGGCTCAAAGATAATCGAGTAGAAGTTGAAGATAGTTCTTCTTTGGTAGAAGAACCAAGGAATATACCCAGCCGCGATTCCAGCGACGATGATTGTTATTGCCGGATCAAAGGTGCGATGCAATAAGGCGCGAATCCAAAAACCAATCACAACTGCAAGAGCAATCGTTGCCGCCCACCATAAGAAAGGTGTCCCCAGTGCAAGAACTTCTTGCGAGCAAGAATCAGCGCCACACGTTGATGGTGTTTCGTAGAAGAAGCTTGTTGGGCGTCCCATCACCAACCAAGACCAAGGGTTTGCTTGATAAGGATGTTTATCCGACAAACCTGTATGGAAGTTCAACATCTCTTGGTGATAGTAGATAAAAGATGCAATCGGATTTCCTGAATGGTTGCGATCCCACCCACGTGATGATGCAAACCAACCCCACCACGAAGTGATGTAAACCGTAACTGGAAGAAGCCCGAATGATGCAATTCGCGACAAAGATGGGCGAATGAGATCTCGCCCTGTGTGATGCGTAAATGCGCGGTAGAGCGCGATGGCGCCAAATATAAGAATGAAATAGAGAGCGCTCCACTTAGTCGCAAGCGCTAATCCTAAGAAGAATCCACTCCACCAATATCTGCGGACCACAAAGAAGTATGTTGCGCAGAGAATGAAGAAAGCCAAGAAGTTATCAAGTAGCGCAGTACGAGAGTGAACTAGCGCCAATCCATCAATTGCCATCAAACCAGCGGCAAGAGCGGTAAGAATCGGTGAGTAGAAGAGGCGATGTGCAATGAGGGCGATAACGAGAATCATCAAAGAGCCAACTAGGGCAGTCATAAATCGCCAGCCCAGTGGATTATCACCAAAGATTTTGATGCCAGCTGCAATCATCCACTTACCCACTGGAGGATGAACGATAAATTCGGAGCCGCTGCCAGTGACCTCAACACCATATTTCAAATAATCACGAGCTCCATCGACATAGTAGATCTCATCGAAGATCGGTGTCTTAATTGATGCAAGATTGAAGAGTCGCAGAATGAATGAAGCGAGAGCAATCAATAATGGGGCGATAGCTGCAATCATGAGTTAAGAATATGGGAAGATACTCATATGGCACTCACCCTTGCAGCGACTCCTCTAGGAAATCCGCTCGATGCCAGCCCCCGCCTCAAGGCGGCGATAGAGAACGCTGAAATCATTGCGGCAGAGGATTCGAGACGTTTTCATCGTCTCGCCTCAGATATCAGCGCAACATTTACGGCGAAGGTCTTGTCCTTCTTTGAAGGAAATGAGACCGATCGAACTCAAGAGTTACTGATAGCACTTCGTAATGGAAAGGACGTTGTAGTTGTATCCGATGCGGGAATGCCAACTATTAGCGATCCTGGATTTAGATTGATGCGCGATGCAATTGCTGAAAATATCGAAGTGCATGTAATCCCAGGACCAAGTGCGCCGACGATGGCGATTGCCCTTAGCGGTCTTCCCACAGATCGATTTACCTTTGAAGGATTTGCACCACGCACCTCTGGTGCTCGAATTTCTTTCTATGAATCGCTACGTTTTGAAGAGCGCACCATGGTGGTCTTTGAAGCACCACATCGATTACTGGAATCGCTCTCTGATGCGGCATCCATTCTTGGCGGCGAACGCCACGGTGCAATTTGTCGCGAGATGACAAAAACCTATGAAGAGACCATTCGCGGAACTCTCGACCAACTTATCTCCTGGGCCCAGAGCCACGAAGTCCTTGGTGAAATCACCTTGGTCTTCGCAGGCGTGGCAGTGGGAGCCGAGGCTGCGACCAATAGCCAGATGGTCGCTCGGGTCCGAGAATTTGAAGCCGCTGGCATGGATCGCAAATCAGCCATCGCAACTGTGGCGCAAGAGCTCGATTTACCTAAGAAGCTCGTCTATTCCGCGGTAGTTGAGGATAAGAACTCCAATTAGAATGCGCGGATGAAGTCTTTCTATCTGACGACTCCGATCTACTACGTCAACGATGCCCCACACATTGGCCATGCCTACACAACTGTGGCGGGCGATGTTCTGACACGTTGGCACCGCCAGCGCGGTGAATCAGTCTGGTTCCTCACTGGCACTGATGAGCATGGGCAGAAAGTGATGCGTACCGCTGAAGCTAATGGTGTAGCTCCGCAGGCATGGGCCGATAAGTTAGTTGAAGAAGCGTGGAAGCCAAATTGGCAGGCGCTCAATATCGCTAACGATGATTTCATTCGTACGACTGAAGCACGCCACATGGATCGAGTTCAGAAGTTCCTCACCTCTCTCAAAGATAAAGGCTTTATCTATCAGGGAGATTTCGAAGGCCCTTACTGTGTTGGTTGTGAAGAATTTAAGTTGCCCGGTGATCTCCTGGAGGGCAATCTCTGTCCAATCCATAGCAAGCCAGTTGAAAACGTTAAAGAGACCAACTGGTTCTTTAAATTATCTGAATTTACTCAGCCACTCTTAGATCATTACAAAAATAATCCTGAGGCTTGCCAACCAGAATCCGCACGTAACGAAGTTGTGGCATTCCTTGAAGGCGGTGTTCGCGACCTATCAATTTCTCGATCAACTTTCGATTGGGGAGTTCCAGTTCCTTGGGATACCGACCAGGTTGTATATGTCTGGTTCGATGCGCTGCTTAACTACGCAACCGCTGTTGGTCTCACTGATGATCCTGACTCTGAGGGCGGAAAGAAGTTTGCCGAGACCTGGCCAGCAGATGTCCACCTTGTTGGAAAAGATATTTTGCGATTCCATGCTGTTATCTGGCCAGCGATGTTGATGGCGGCAGGGCTTGCAGTTCCCAAGAAGGTATTTGCACATGGTTGGCTACTTGTCGGTGGCGAGAAGATGTCGAAGTCAAAGCTCACCGGCATCGCTCCATCAGATATCACTGATCACTTTGGCGTAGATGCTTTCCGCTACTACTTCTTACGCGCTATCCCATTCGGTAGCGACGGGTCCTTCTCTTGGGAAGATATGAGCGCTCGTTACACATCCGAGCTCGCAAATGACTTTGGAAACCTTGCTTCACGCCTCGCAGCGATGGTTGAAAAGTACTGTGGCGGAGTCCTTCCAGCAGTTGCTGAAGATGCTGATTTATCAGCCTCTTTAAAGCAGACAGTTGCAAAGGCTGATACAGCGATGCAAGCACTTGATTTCCAAGGTGGCATCAGCGCGATTATGGATTTCTGCAAGCAGGTTAATGGCTTTGTCACAATCAAAGAGCCTTGGATTCTTGCGAAAGATACAGCAAATCAGAAGACGCTCGAAGATGTTCTTTATAACACCGCAGAATCTCTCCGTGCACTTGCAGTTCTACTTCATCCAATCATGCCGGCAACGACTGAGATTCTTTGGGAATCTCTCGGTGCCAAGGCTACGCTTGGAGAAATTGGTGCACAGAAGATTGATGCAGTTTCACAATGGGGCCAGTTGCCACCAGGTGCGACAGTGACAAAGACTCCAGTCTTATTCCCACGCCTTGAGGTGAAGGAATAATTCTTTATGGCTGATCGCCACAATCGCGATATCGATCGTGAATTTGCACCGCTGCCTGAACCACTTCCGGTTCCCGTTGCAGATGCACATGCACATATTGAAATTGTTACAAATGATGCACCTGATTCAGAATCAGTTCGCAGAGTTTTAGATGAAGCTCAATCAGTAGGCGTTGATCGCATTGTTCAGGTGGGATATTCCGCCGAGCAGTCACAGTGGTGCGCAACTCTTGCAGATTTATATCCCGGACGTGTTTTAGCTGCGGTTGCACTACACCCCAATGAGGCGCCCGTTGTTGAAGATCTGGCAGCAGACCTTGCAATCATCGAAGAGCTTGCACATATGCCTCGAGTACGTGCAATCGGTGAGACCGGTTTAGATTATTTCCGAACCCCACCGGAACTTCGTGGCGTTCAACAAGAATCATTTAAGTGGCATATCGAGTTAGCGAAAAAGACTAATAAAGCTCTAGTGATTCATGACCGTGATTCACATGATGATGTTCTCTCAGTGCTCCTTGAGGTAGGTGCGCCAGAGAAGACGGTATTTCACTGCTTCTCAGGTGATGTTGAGATGGCGAAGATCTGCATTGAGCGCGGATATATCCTCTCTTTCGCGGGCACCATGACATTTAAGAATGCCCCAGCGCTTCGAGAAGCGGTAAAGCTTGTTCCGCATAGCCAGCTTCTGGTTGAGACTGATTCACCATTCTTAGCCCCGACTCCACACCGCGGGATGCAGAACACCCCGGCACAGATTCCGACGATTGTGCGAGCAATGGCGGCAGAGCGCGGAGAAGATTTAGCAGAGCTCTGTGATGCACTTTCGAAGAACACTGAGCGCGTCTTTGGATCATTTGCATGAGCCTCCTCGGTGCAGCAGAGATCCGCGAGCTAGCGGCAGCGCTCGATCTCAAACCATCTAAATCACTTGGTCAGAACTTTGTCCATGATGGAAATACTTGTCTCAAGATTGTGCGCACCGCGGGTGTGCAGCCAGATGACGTCGCGCTCGAGATCGGTCCAGGTCTTGGTTCACTAACCTTGGCGATGATGCAAGAGGCTAAGGCCGTAGTTGTCATTGAAATCGATAAACGATTAGCGGAGCAGCTTCCAATTACCGCTGCTAAGCATTCAAATAATCCCGAGAAGCTCACCGTAATTAATAAAGATGCGTTGCAGATTGATTCATTGCCGATTGATCCCACCGTATTGATTGCAAACTTGCCATATAACGTTTCGGTTCCAGTCTTTCTACATATGCTCGAGCGCTTCCCGACTCTACGTACCGGTGTCGTTAAGGTCCAGGCAGAGGTTGCAGATCGCTTAGCCGCACAACCTTCAACAAAAGAGTATGGCGTTCCAAGTGTGAAAGCTGCCTGGTGGGCTGATGTAACTGGCGCCGGTGTTGTTTCACGCCAAATCTTCTGGCCAGTTCCTAACGTTGAATCGAAACTCGTTTCATTTACTCGTCGCGCAACACCGGGGGATGAGGCGCTTCGACTTCGCACCTTTGCCATCATTGATTTAGCTTTTGCTCAACGCCGGAAGATGTTGCGCTCAGCGCTCTCATCTCGCTACGGCGGTTCTGCTCCGGCAGAGTTGGTCTTAAGCGGTGCAGGTATTGATCCGACCCTGCGCGGTGAAGCCCTTGATATTTCAGCCTTTGTTGCAATCGCAGAGCACGAAATAAAGTTGAAAGAGATAGGCTCATAGCGTGCCGCTTAACTCTGTCACCGTTCGAGTACCTGCAAAGGTTAACTTGCAGCTCTCGGTTGGGCCTCGTGAGGCAAATGGTTATCACAACCTTGTCTCTGTCTTTCAAGCGGTCTCCATCTTTGACGATGTGACTGTAACAAAATCGCATCCCGGCAGCGGAGTCACTATTTCAATCACCGGCGAACAAACTCACGGCGTTCCTGAAGATGCAACGAATCTCGCTGTAAAGGCAGCGCATCTCATTGGTGAGAAGTTTGATCTCGATGTCGATGTTCATATCGAGGTAAAGAAGTCGATTCCTGTTGCAGGCGGTATGGCCGGCGGCTCTGCCGATGCTGCGGCAACTCTGGTTGCAATGGATGCGCTTTATAAGTTAGATGCAACGAGAGAAGAGTTACTAGAACTCGGTAGCCAACTAGGCAGCGATGTTCCATTCATGATTGCTGGCGGTACTGCTGTCGGTACTGGACGCGGAGATCAGCTCACCGCGGCCCTTTCGCGTGGCACCTATCACTGGGTTTTTGCGCTCTCCACTGTCGGGCTATCAACTCCTGCGGTCTATGCAGAGTGCGATCGAATGCGGGCAGAACTTCAGGTTGCCGATCCCAAGGTAAGCGATGCCCTTATGCAAGCTTTGCTTTCTGGAAATCCAGAGTTAGTCGGAAGTGCGTTAACAAATGATCTCCAACGACCAGCATGCTCACTTCGCCCAGCGCTAGAACTTGTGCTTGAGGTAGGACGCGATTACGGGGCCCTCGGTGCAATCGTTTCAGGTTCGGGCCCCACTGTTGCATTCTTGGTTGCCGATGAAGAGGCAGGACTAGATCTCGCAGTAGCTTTAACTGCAAGTGGTGTGGTGGGAAGTGTTGCACGTGCAACTGGCCCCGTACACGGTGCACGAGTTATCTAAATAAAAGTTATTCAGCTTCGGTATCGAAGTTAGCAGCGAGACGACTCAACAAATCAGCAAGCTCTGCCTGTTCTGATTTATTGAGGTCCGTTAAGAATGCACGCTCATTCTTGATCAATTGATCCAGGGCCTCATCAACTTTTTTCATTCCCAGTGGGGTGAGAGAAACGAGAGAACCGCGACCATCATTGGGATCTGGTTGGCGGTTGATTAACTTAAGCTCTTCCAGACGATCCAAACGGTTTGTCATTGTTCCGCTAGTCACCATAGTTTCTTGCATCAATTGACTTGGTGACAATGTATGTGGCGCACCTGCTCGACGTAGAGCTGCAAGAACATCAAAGCCCCAGACTTCCAAATCGGCGAATGCATCCCTGCGGGCTAAATCAAGGTGGCGAGAGATGCGGGTTATTCGGCTAAGAATTGCCAGAGGAGTGAGATCGGCATCTGGTCGTTCGCGCTTCCAGGCTGCGATGAGTCTGTCTACCTCGTCGCGGTTATTCTCCATGCGGGCAAGGCTATCTGAGATTGATGTGAGCGCCTTCAGTTTGGAAAGTCAGGCGGTGATGAGGGAGAATATAGGTTCCGCCATTGTGTAGTGGCTAGCACATGGGCCTTTGAAGCCCAGGGTCCAGGATCGATACCTGGTGGCGGAGCCACGGGTAGTGTCCGAATAAATGTTCACCAAGTAGACTGCACCCATGAGCCTCGAAACCGTAGTCATTCTTGCTGCGGGCGAGGGAACGCGAATGAAATCGCAGACTCCCAAGGTGCTCCACTCCATTGCAGGTCGTTCGTTATTGGGACATGTCCTAGCCGCTTGCGAGACGCTCAAGCCAAAGCACCTTCGGGTAGTTGTTGGATCGGGCCGCGAGCAAGTTGAGGCACATTTAGCAACGATTGCGCCAAAGGCAACAACCGTCTTTCAAGAACATCGTGGCGGCACCGGCCATGCAACACAGTTAGCGCTCGCTGACTTAACACCTGCCGGAACAATTTTGATCTTGGCTGGCGATACTCCAATGCTTACCGGCCAATCTCTGGCACAGCTCTTGGAGGGTCACCATGCAGGTGGCTTCACAGCTTCAGTTCTGACAGCAGAACATCCAGAGCCAACCGGATATGGCCGCATTATTCGTGGCGATGACGGATCGCTTCTTCGCATTGTTGAAGAGAAGGATGCCGATGAATTTGAAAAGGCGATTGAGGAAATCAACTCAGGCGTATATGCATTTGATGCAGTGAAACTTGCTGGCGCAATCGGTAAGTTACGTAATGACAACGCTCAGGGCGAGCTCTATCTCACCGATGTCATTGAAATTCTCCGTAATGAGGGTGGAAAAATTGCGGCAGTCTGCATCGATGATTTCACAGAGACGCTCGGTGTCAATGATCGCGTACAGCTAGCTGAAGCAGCTGCTCTATTACGTGATCGAATCAATGATGGTCTAATGCGCAGCGGAGTCACAATTGTTGATCCAACAACAACGTGGGTAGATGCCACAGTAACAATTTCACAAGATGTCATCTTGCATCCAGGTAATTCAATTAGCGGCTCAACCACAATTGGAACCGGCGCTGTTATTGGTCCTCGTACAACTCTTGTTGATTGCACGGTTGCCAATGGCGCCGAAGTAAAAGAGTCCTTTGCAACTTCTGCGGTTATTGGTGAGAATGCCAGTGTTGGGCCATTTACTTATCTTCGACCAGGTACAAATCTTGCTGCCAATACCCGCGCTGGAGCATTCGTAGAGATGAAGAATGCCAGCCTTGGCGAAGGTTCAAAGGTTCCCCATCTTTCATATGTCGGGGATGCAACTATCGGAGAAGGCACCAATATTGGCGCTGCAACTATCTTTGTTAATTACGATGGCATTGAAAAGCACCACACCACCGTCGGAGATCATGTCCGAATCGGAAGCGAC
>JACCDK010686534.1_pt1 | contig 11601 bp, 11 predicted proteins | sample 7445871 | NCBI WGS metagenome assembly JACCDK01 (sample SAMN15323436, study PRJNA562643) | freshwater metagenome | isolation source: river surface water | place: USA:Blue River Watershed | collected 2017-08-15
GTAGATAAGAGAGAGCATGCTCTTCAGACTCAAGCTCAGGGGCAGCAAGCATGAACTTGATAAGTGAGTCTTGGGTGATTTCTTCAGCTTTAGCTGAATCCTTCAACACTCGATTGGCATGCGCGAGTAGCTCTGAACGGTGCTCAGTGTAGAAAGCCCCCAGTTCAGCAACTGTCCACACGCTAAGTGCCACTTTATTAATCCTTCATTAACCGGTTTTGTCCTGCAGAACCAGCCGTCGCTGCCTCTATCCCCTACTACGAATCCAAGTTTAGATTGTCGCGGTAAGAGAACAAAACGGACATTTCGACCGATATGTATCTCCCTTTATGGTTGGGGGACTCGAAGGATGAAATGGGGGCTCTGGTGGGGAACAAGAAGCAGATTGTCTACGTACTAATCCTAATCGTGACGTGGGCAGTTAGCGTGACTGCACGTCTAAAATTCAATGGACTCGCGTATGGTTTTGATTACGGCCTTTATCAACCAGATGGAATGCACTACACCTTCCGCACTTTAAACTTCTTGGGAAACTCAGAACAAGTCTCTGCAGAAATGGTCTCGGACTGGTACGCGGATAATGGAATAAAACTTTCTCAAATTAATCCATCTGATTTATTGCCGGAAAACAACAGGGTCTGGGGCGTGATTTCACCGAGGATACTCTATCCAATACTTTCCATGCCGTTTGTCGCTTTATTTGGAATTCCGGGCATGCTTGCAGTTTCTGCAATTTCATTTCTCTTGTTACTAGTGACGATTTATGTTTTGGGAAGAAGGTATCAGCAAGAAGGCTTCGCAGTCTTAATTGCAATTCTACTAACTTCTTCGGTCACTACGACACGATGGATGATCTCAAACTGCACTGATGCACTTTTGGTCGGAGTAGTTTGCTTTGCCATTTTAATCATCGTTTCAGAGTTATCTGACAATCTCAAGACGCTCTTACTCTCTATGGTTAGTGTTTTTGGGGTTTTGACGAGATTTAGCTTGCCAATTTGGCTGGCTATAGCATTGGTAATGTTTACTTATCGAAAGGTTGGAATGGGCCTTTCAATAATAGTAAGCTCCTCTTTAGCAACTATTCCCACATATTTGTCACGGCCTGCTGATGCCGTCTTGCCTGGTACACAGGATTTATCTGGTTTCGACAAACTCATCGCACTGCCTGCATCTTTTGTTAGAGTGGCATTCATCGAATTTGCTCAATTAGCTGCATTGGATCGAATTCTGTTACTCATGTTGGTCTCTGCGTTTATCATCACAGTCTTGCGCATCCGAGAAATCGAGAATAGGTACTTCTTATCGGTCGCGTTTGCAGTTTTTTCTATTGGTGCGATTAATGGTGTTCTGGGTGTAAATTTTCGATATCAACTGCCACTACTTCCATTTGTGGCTTGGTCACTTTTGGCATTTACTTCTCGAGCAAATACTTCTAGGGGATTAGTCAAAGTGTTTAAGATGAAGCCTTAGGTTGATTTTCAAAAAGACAAGAATCGTCCAAACATCTCCCAACATGGCACTAACCGAATAGCGGCCAAAGTGTTTTCGCCTCACCTTTTGTTTCTCGCGCAGTACCTCACTTATCTGTGTGTTTGATATTCCATTTGGCTCGATGATTGAAACAACTTCGCTAATTCTCCTTCCCCTACGATTGTTTAACATCTTCATTACTAGATCGAAGTCTGAAGCTATTTTATACTCGAGCGAAAAACCACCAGCAGCGATTATGCCATCCTTATCGAACATCATTGATTGATGGCAACCCCATCTTCTGTTGATCGAAAAACGTTTTGCGCTAAAACTTGTGCGTCTAAAGGAGTAGGATTTTTTTCCAGTCGAGTATCCACCAACAACTAGCGGCGTATTATGTTCTTGTATTTCCGATAACAAAACCTCGGCAGATAGTGGAGACTTAAAGGTATCGCCCGCATTCATGAATACTACAAAGGGGGCATTAGCAAGTTTGACGCCTTGATTCATTGAACTATAAATCCCTGGATGTGTTTCATGGTGATGAAATATACGAATATCGCTTTTTACAAAAGAATCTGCGATCCTTTGGGTATCATCAGATGATGGCGCAGAAATAATCAAACACTCCCAATCTGTGAGAGTTTGGAGCAATAAACTATTGATAGTCTCTTTCAATCCATCGGAATCATTCTTCACAACGGTGACTACGCTTACCTTGGACATGATCTCGACTGCCTACCTTATCTATGAGCAACCTAGCTAGGATTCTTCCATGAAAACCGTGATAGTTGTTACTAACTCACTCACAGGCGGTGGGGCAGAACGTTCAATGAATTTACTTGCCGATTGCTTTTGTGAAAATGCAGATTTCAAGACGATTCTAATTCCGATTAACCGAAGTGCTAAAGACTTGGTTGAACCAAGATGCCAGATTGTTGAAATTGGTAGAAAATGGCGAGGGGGCTTGTGGAACTCATTTAAGTCATTTGTTCGATTCCAATACGCGATACTGAGGGCTCGACCTGATTTTTTAATCCTTAATTGTGAGTTGCCTGAATTATTTGCAGCGTTGTCATTTTGGAAGGGTGAATGCATAATTGTCGAACACACAACACGCCCTTGGGACAAAAGGAGGAATCTAGGGCGTCTCGTGAGGAGGATTCTTGTGCTAAGAACAGCTAAATGGGTAAGGGTTTCAGAAAGAATCTCCAACCACAACCAATTCAAGATTCAGGCCACCATTCCAAACATCATTGCCCCTCTGGCGCTTCGGGATGCTTCATCGGAATTCAGGTCTGGTAACTTGGGTAAGAGATTGGTCTTCATCGGGAGATTGTCACCTGAAAAAAGACCAGATCTTTTTCTTGCGATTGCTCGAGCAAGCGAACTCCCTTCGATCGTCATTGGAGATGGTGTCCTCCAAGAATCTTTGCGGCGGGACTGTGAGGATTCGGGAAAAGTTCAATTCATGGGGTATCAGAAGAATCCATGGAGCCTTGTGTCCCAGAACGATTTGATTGTCATTACATCAGATTATGAAGGAGATGGGCTTGTAGCTTTAGAGGCCGCTTCGTTAGGACATGCTGTCGCACTGCGAAACACACCAGACCTGCGATCAATTGGATTTCCTGATCAAAATTATTTTGATGATGCAGATGAGTTGGCCGCTAAGGTGAAGAATCACGGGACGAGCATATTTTTTTTGGAAAACTCTTTTGGAAGAGCCATCCTTCACGGCAGAACGTCCCAATCAGTTTCTTCAGAGTGGGTGGATTTTTTAGCCTCGATCAGTTAAGTTTTTGGCTCTGCGATCGACCATTGATCCAGCCACAAACGTGAATGCTACGACTGGAATCTCCCAGATCAGTGATAAACCTCTGACGCATAACGGGAGATGTCTTCTTCGAACCCTTGATGCTTCCATCACCGAATAACGCCTATTTGCGACAGTTTTTGAACCGTTGTGCCACCGAAAAGATCCTACTGGGATACCTAAATGCTTGAGGCGACCTATTTTGGAAAGTCTTATGAATAAGTCGAAATCGAAAGCAAAGGCGTAACTGTCATCCAAGTGTCCTATTGTGTTAAACGAACTCCTTCTGAATACCGAACCAGGCTGAGGAATCAAATCAGGACCAAATCGCAACAAGTTCACGGCCCATTGACCTGAATGATTTTTACCAATTAATGCTCCTTTGCTGTCGATATACGCACATTCTCCAAACGTCATCACATACTCAGGATTCTTTTCCAGAAAATCAACAGATTGCTTTCCGCTGTCTTTTTCCAGGAGATCATCATCGCCAATCCAAGTTACATACTTGATATCCTTTGGCATGCACTTAACTCCCAGATTGATTGCAGAAGCTAAACCATGTTCCACTTCTGGGACCAATAAATCAATTCCTTGAATGCCCCTAAAGTTCTCCAAGGAATCTTTGGGTGCCACGACAATTAAAAAAATATCCCCGAATAATCTCGCGGATGAAATTGTTTGGTACAAATAATCCATCCGCTCACCAAGTGATGGAACGACAATTCCAATGGCTGAAATGTTAGAAACCTTTTCTATTTAATTTGTTTTTAATCATGGCAATCTCGATCGCCATTTTTCGATTCTGCTCTTCTAATTTTCCAAGTTCATAGGAATACTGCACAGAAATAACGAGAAGCAATACGATTCCGATGAAGAAAAGAAAGTTGGAAGGCGTCTTGAACTCCAGGCTACTAGTAAGCTTCAAAAGGAGACTATTCGAAATGGAAAAAATAAGCATCAGTGCAGAAGTTATAACCCATACAATTGAATAGCGCTGCCTAATCAAACCGCGGCGCATTACCACTATAGTGAAAATCAAGATACTTATAGAAGCAAAAATTCCAATCAGGTAAGTACTCATTGAGTTACGGCCTTTCCGGAAAGCGCCTGGACATCATCATACTTATGAACACAAGAGTCCGGACTAAATGCAAGGCAGATTTCCACATACCTTGGCTAGCAATCCCCCCTTGTCTTGGTCGCATGCGGACAGAACATTCACTAAATCTAAGTCCCTTTGACTTTCCGAGAACGATAGAACCAACAGTGTCCCCTAGATACTCCACGGGATAGAACTGAGAGAAATACTCAATTGCGCGTTTATTGGTTATTCGAAACCCAGATGTAGGGTCCGAGACTTTGACGTTAATGAGTAGTCTCAGATAGAACTGTACTACTCGGATTGCCGTTCGCCGACTTGTTTCGATTTTGTAACCGGTCGATTCTAAAAACCTAGATCCAATGACAACGTCGAAGTCCTGAATACAGGAAATCAACTTAATCACATCGGTTGGATTATGTTGTCCATCAGCATCAACTTGAATTAGCAAATCATATCCTTCTTCTAGAGCGTAACTAAATGCCGCTCGCATTGCACCACCCACTCCGATGTTAAATGGAAGCTGAAGCACTTCGACGGCTAGAGTTTGACAAACCAACACCGTTCCATCTGTAGACCCATCGTCTACAACTAATACAGCTGCAAGGGGCACTGCTTGCCTGCATTCTTGAATCACTTTGCCGATTGTATTTTCCTCATTTAGGGCAGGAATTGCAATCAGGATTTTCTTTTCACTAGTCACTTAAAGCCCCATGAGTTTTGCTTGTCGGTCGAAGTCAGGGACGTTTCTTCTCACATCTTCAAATGTACCTTCAAATTCTACTTGTCCATTGTTCAAATATATGACTTTTTCTGCTTGAACAATTGAAGAAAGCCGATGAGCAATCATGACAACGGTCGTTTCAGGTGGAAGCATAGATAAAGTCTGTGAGACATAGTTTTCTGACTCCGCATCAAGCGAGCTGGTTGCTTCATCCAAAACAATCAATTTGGGTTTCCTAATCAAGGCACGACAAATACCAATTCGCTGTCTCTGTCCACCGCTTAATGTGATTCCTTTTGAGCCAAGGTTTGTTTGTAATCCAGCGGGTAATGACAACAACCAGGATTCCAGTTGAGCGCTCTTCATCGCAGAGTGAATATCCTCATCGGAACAACCAAGAGACTCATCAATGAGCAAATTTTCTCTTACGGTCCCATCTTTGATAAAAACTTCTTGTGGAACGTATGAAATTTCAGAACGCCACTTAGAAATTGCATTTCTTGGAGATTTGCCTGATATCTTTATTGAGTCTGTCTTATCCTGCAAAATTCCTAGAATTAAATCAACCAATGTAGATTTTCCTGAACCTGAAGGTCCAACAATTGCTACACGCATTCCCTCGTGGATCAATAAGTTGGGTATATCAAGTGAGAAATTGTCTGAGTTTTTAAATCCAAATCTCAGCCCACATATTTCAATTTTCGCATTAAAATCTTCGGGATAGGTTTCGACGTCATTTATCGAAACAATTGGGGTAGGATTGAATTGCTTTATTAGTTGAAAACCTTGCTGGGCATATGCGTAATTACTCTGTATTGCCAGATTACCTTGTTGAATACGAAGTAGTGCAGGTGCTATTCGACTTCCTGCTGCCAAAAAAATTGCCAGTCCAGCAACAGCTTTGGCAGAATCTTGCGAGATAAACTGAATTGCACTAATTAGTAAGGCGCCAAGAACTACGGATGTTTCCAAGATGTACTTGCTAATGTTAGGTAGAAATGCCAGATTTGCGGCAACTTTTGAATGCTCTCGCCTTAAATCTGTCAGATTGCTAATTGTTTGTTCAATTTGGGACGAAACTGTAAGCTCGCGATAAAGTCGCAGAGCAGATTCAAAGTCTTGGTTGGTCTTGATTGTTAATTTTCGATTAACTGAGCCCAGTTTATTTGCTTGCTCGTGAGTTGCCTTGTTCAGTACCAACAAAACGACCCCCAAAATTGACACAGATATAGAAGCAACGATTGGGTCTACAAGAAAGAGTGTTAAACATAGGAGCAGCGTTAGCGAAATGTCCGCAATTAACGTTATGGCACCACCTACCACTCCAATTATGCACGCGTTCACAGCAAAAGTTGAATTATGGATTAGTTCCTGATTATTTCGAGTCCGGATAAAATCATGTGGCCCTCGAAGGATTTCTGCGATTACCCTGCTAGAAAGCGCTGCAGATTTTGAACCCAAATAAACGAGAATCCTCTTAGTAAATCTGATGGAGATTATTGTTTTTGAAACAAATAGCAGGACTGCGCTCACTCCGAGTATTGCAACTTGGCTTTGGAAGCCAAAATCATCAAGTTGAATGAATTCAATCACTTGGGAGACTCGACCTCCAGGCGTGCCTGATTGCACACCTGAGACAGAGAGTGCACCAATCACTCCGACTATGCCGACAGCAAGAAGGTCAAGTCCTCCAAGAGTTATTTGAATCGCTAGAACTGCACTCAATCTCTTTATTGAGTCGCGATCCAGTAGCGATACGCTTGCGTACACCTGGCTAAGAATCCTCATTCGAGAGAATGTACTTGAACCAAGAAACTGAATAAGTTTCAAAATTCGCACCCCTCTAGACTATGCTCACTCTGTGCAAGCGATATGTACAATCATAGCTCCAAACTATCTCCCCCAAGCGTTCGCATTGATTGCATCAATAAGGGAGCATTACCCGACAGCCCCGTTCTTCCTGCTTGTAACTGACGAATGCGATATGGTGAACTTAGATTCGCACTCGATAAATTGGGTGAGGGTGGGTGACCTTCCTATAACTAGTGAAGAGTTAGAGTGGTTGAATTCCTACTACGATGTTGTCGAGTTCGCTACAGCCCTTAAGCCGTTTCTACTTCGCCACATACTAGATCTAGACTTCACTTCTGCAATTTTTTTAGATCCAGACATGCTTTTACTGTCTAAACTTGATGACATTTTTTTGATTGCAGAACGGGGTTCCATCGTTCTGACTCCACACAGGATTTCGCCAGCTCAGGCTAGCAACTTGTTTTATACAGACTCTACTTTCTTACAGTTCGGAACATTTAATTTAGGTTTTGTGGCTGTCGGACAGGCCGCAATTTCATTTCTGGACTGGTGGGCAAAAAAACTCTTGTATTTCTCAACTAGACATGTTGAAGATCTTTATTTTACCGACCAAAAGTGGGTAAATCTGGCACCGGCATATTTTGAATGCACCATTCTGAAGGACCCCGGCTTAAACCTTGCGCCATGGAACTTGGATGAACGCTCCCTGAGTACTGTAGATGGAGTTATCTACGCAAATGGAGTTCAACTTAGGTTGATTCATTTTTCGCAAATGTCCTCGGCATTAGTTAAGGGGCTGTCAACAGATTTATGGAGAGCAACGGTATTGGATAAGGAGGCTACTTCAGTGAAGATTATTGAGAATCTCACTGCCTCGTATTCTCAGACTCTCATCTCACTTAGAAACACTCTCAATTTAGATAGCCAACAGTATAAGTCTCGAAAAACAAGTACCCTGTTCAAGGTTCTCAAACTAGCCAATCGTAGCGCCCCAGACCAAGTGGGTTCGTTTTGGAATGCGAAGATGCGCCTGATTAGTTTAACAAAATCCCTAAACCACTTTGATAAGAGTGCAACTTATTCGAGTCTCATCCGGAACATCCCAAAAGACTACTCAAAAATCCGCAATAGGCTACTTGGAAATCGAAGTCCCAAGTCTCACCATTCCAGGAATCAAAATTGGTGGAACTAGTTTTTTCAGATTTGGAAATCTACCCGGGAAATCGAATTCATAATCACTGACAACTCTAACGCTCTCTTTGTTAAAATACTTAAACATCTCTAATTTCAAACCTTGCTCGATGAAATTCGCGTAAATTGCTTTAAGATCGATCCGATTATCACTGTGCATCAAATACGCCTTATAGCGAGATAGAGCCAAAATCTGCAATTCGCCTTTTGACAAGACTTCCCACATGGCCGCAGAAACTCCAGGCGTATGAGGTGCCCTGTAATCATCCAACACAATTATCCCTTGCGATTTTTCAATATGGGATGAGGCAAAAGCTAAATCTTTTTGCACGAACTCATACAAGTGGCTACCGTCAACATGGACAAATCTCCACATAGCTTCAGAAAATAAACTTGGGAGTTCTAAAGAATTTCCATTATGAATAATGGGTAGATGGGAATGGTGTTTCATAAAATTCTTTATGAAATTCTCCATTGACAATGACTTATAGGACCTGTGAATTTCTTCTCGGTTCTCTGGGTCTATAACCTCGTTTTCAAACAAATCGCAGACAACTAACTTCTCGTCATCCCTTCTAAAGCTCTCAAGGAATACGCTGCTCTTGCCCAGGTAGACACCAATCTCGAGAAGATCTCCTTTGATTGATTGATTGAGCAAACAGGCTGTAAACATTTTTTGATCAGTCTTACTAAACCAACCAGGAATTGCACCAACATCAATAACTTCTCGCACGCTTTTAAGCCTCTCAGGTTTGAATTCTCAAATATTAGCTCATCTCTGGTGAAGAACTTGACCTTCTATGAGACAAACTTCTTGACAAGCAGTAGTTGTGGCTGATGAAGAGGTATAAGATTTGTTTGTGCACAATTTAGCCGGCTGGTTACGTGAGAGAAATTTATCAAGACGTTTTCGCGTGATGATTTCTTCCTGGCCGGGCTATCAACATTTACCCGATGGAAGCTGGGAGTATGTGATTAAACTGAAGGTGCGGGTTTTCTCAAGTCTTGCCTCAGGCATCCTACGTATGCCACCGCGAGCAATCTTGACTATGGTTTTTCAAAAAATTGATATGCCGGGAAGAGGAGACAAGATATTAGTAATTGCCAACGGACCCTCTGCAGGTAAGCTGACACGCGAACAACTGAGCAATTTCAAAAAAAATGGTGGCCAAATTGCGGCGATGAATGGTTACATTTTTTCGAACATTGCCGAGGAATTTCCACCTGATTTATTTTTTGCAGCAGATCCAGATATCTGGAATGCTCCAAAAGCAAATGACTGGAAGTTTAGGAAGAGACTTGAATTTCTTTGCAGTCACAGTTGGAAAAACACGACTATTGTTCAGCCAATTCATCAAGTCAAATTAGCCGTAGGGCATCCCCGATATCTTTATCTGACTCCATTTTCATCAGCCGGTCTATTTGCTTTGAAAAATCCTTTTTTTATTTGGGGGCTAACGCCATCTACAGCACTATTGGCTTTCTCCTTGGTCAAAAAAATCGGTTACAAGCAAATTTACTTTGCGGGAATGGATGGAGATTCATACAGGGGTTACTCGACCAACATGTTGGGGACTATCGAGTGGGCAAGTTCAGCTCACCATTTTTATTCTACTGAAAGTGATGGTTCGAAGGAATTCATCGATTCTAGTTTTGAAGGAGTGCTATTCAATAAGCAATTGATTCCATCTTTGGCAGATGCTATTTATGCCGAGGCAATACTAAGACGTGATTTTCATAGGATTTCTCAGGGAAAGTTTATTAATGTAACCCCTTCCCTTTATTCAGACCATGGAGTGAACGCGTGCTTGACAGCCCTACAATAGTGGGAAGAGATCTTCTAGAATTCTTTTCTCGCGGTCTTGCATTTATTAAACGAAAAATCCTTAAAGGGCTCGGTCTTACTCAAAATGGGTTTGTAAGTCTGATGCAAGGGGAATACATATCTGATATTTCCTGGACCAAATCGGAAAAGGTTTTTGAGTCATGTTCGATCGAGGTTCTTAATCCGAGAACTGCGGAAGTCGAAGGTCACTTTTTTTCTTCTAGATACCCAGTTAAAGTAGAGGGCTCAAGACTTTTAGTCGATTCAAAGACGGGAATTGTGCACATTGGAAAACGGATTGTTACTGAATCAAGTGCCTGGCCTCAAAATTGGCTTTCGCTAAACCCCATACCTAAACCTTCTAGGTTTGGTTATCAAGAATTGAGAGGTGACAAGAGTTATATCGTATTACCATCTAATGGTTTCTACCACTCTCTAATCGAAGATATCCCACTTTTTCTGCAACACCTGAATCTGCAGCCAAACTCTACAATTCTATTGAATAGGAATGCATACCCTTGGTTGCGAGAGATCGCAATAGATTCGGATTGCGAAGTGATTTATGTTGATAGATTTGTTGCACTTAAGCAACATACATTCATTGCTCGAAGTGGCGACACTGGCTGGCCTCATCCCTCAGATATCGGTGTTCTTCGAGAGTATTTCCTTGGTTATAATTCGGTGGAGAGGGATTTAAAGATTTATATATCGAGAGTTAACTCTTCGAGGAGTCCTAGATTTGAAAAACAGCTTTGTGATGATCTCAGAAGACTCGGTTGGGAGGTGGTTTATGCTGAACAATTGAGTTTAAGGGAACAGATTGATTTAATCAGCTCCGCAAAGCATATTGCAGGGATTCATGGTGCTGGATTGGCTGGCATGATCTGGATGCCCGAGGGTTCAAGGGTCTCTGAGTTAGGTCCAACAAGGTTCGTACCATGTTTTTGCCGGTTAGCAAATGTGAGCAATTTGAACTATCGAAGACTCCAATATGCAGATACACCTGAGTCGTATTACAAAATTCTTGACTGGCTGATGATTGAATAGCCTTGGAATATTGGAGTTTTTTTGACTGATATGCAACTACTCATATCTAATTTGATGCGCAACAAATAACTTCTTTTATTCTTACGTGTTCCGAGTTCTCACTCCATTTGTTTTGAGAAAGTTAGAAAGTGTTTGCGGTGTTTCTTCCGTAAACTGAAAAAGGGCTCCCACTGCTACAGCGTTTGCCCCCAAGTTTATTGCTTGCAGTGCGTTTGTACTAGAAGAACAACCGCTTGACATAATGATGGGTAAATTAGTCAATTCACGAGCCACTGCTAAGGACTCGAGATCATAACCCAACATGGATCCTTCTCGCGCGACGGACTGTAGGAGAATTTCGCCAGCACCATAACTCTCCAATTCAGCAATTCGATTCCTCACCTTAACTTGTGTCGTTGTCTTTCCAGAATTCCCCGTCAGATTTCCAAAAATATCTGTTTCCATATCGACAGCCACAATAACTGCCTGCGATCCAAACTTTTCTGCAATCTCTGAAATCAATTTGGGTGAATCCAAAGCGCTAGTACCAAGAACTACCTTTTCCGCACCAGCCCTCAGGGTGACTTCAGCAAGAGCTACTGATGAGATTCCCCCGCCAATCGAAAATGGGA
>JACCDK010587086.1_pt1 | contig 11597 bp, 12 predicted proteins | sample 7445871 | NCBI WGS metagenome assembly JACCDK01 (sample SAMN15323436, study PRJNA562643) | freshwater metagenome | isolation source: river surface water | place: USA:Blue River Watershed | collected 2017-08-15
AAAGATATCGCTGCATCCGGCTTAGCTTCGCGTCTGATGATCGATGCCTCACACGCGAACAGCTCTAAAAAACCTGAAAACCAAGTGCCAGTTTGTGCGGATATCGCAGGGCAAGTTGCGAAAGGCGATGATCGTATTATTGGTTTGATGATCGAATCCCACTTAGTCGCAGGCCGTCAAGATTTAGTGGCGGGTAAAGAACTCACTTACGGTCAGTCGATTACCGATGGTTGCATCGATTGGGATAGCAGTATCACGGTATTAGAAGGTCTTGCCCAGGCAGTGCGTGATCGTAGACTAGCTAAAAGAGATTGATTGCTAATCTTCGCTACAAAAACTAAAGGCCATGCAATGCATGGCCTTTTTTATTTCTATCACGAAAAAGAGTGGTCCCATAACCTATTCGTAGTTAGCCGTGGAACTCCCTTATGAGATTTGATACGGACTCTTCTAAAGGAAGATCATGTTCATGGAGTGGGGAGCCTTGCGCATGTTATTTCATATTTCGAGGAGAAACAGCATGCAAAACATTTCGGCTTCACCTGAGGTAATTACAGAAAAAGAAGACAGAAAATTATCAGCGAATCAGGAAAAATCTTTAGAAATTCAGGCTCTTGCTTCCAAACCCACCGTCAAGTCGTACACAGCAAGTGGGAAAGACCCTTACATTTCGGATGAGGCTTCTAGAACGCCAGCTGAGAAGGTGGTTGCAGAGGTCTATGCGGATGTTGGTGTTGAGCAGCTGAGTAAACCTTATAAAAAGCTGGGTGCCAATTTATTTGTCGCCGAATGCTACAGCCCGGTAGGAGAAAAGATGTATGTGGGTATGGAGCTGATTGAAGAGAAAACCTTGATGTCAGCCCTGTTATACGCCAATGGTGCTCGGTGTTTAGTACGTGGCGTTGCCACAATCTTTGAAAGAGCGATGCGAGGAGATCAGTCTCCGGGAAAAACTGAAGCGCAACTGACAATACTTGGAATCCAAAACAGGGATCATGTACGCGATCTGACTGAAAAGTCCAGTAAAGATAAATTCTGTAAGAACCGGGGCGAGGAAATCATGGCCGCCGTGCATGGTGCAGCAAGCGGTTTCTCTCCTAGCGCATCAGGAAAGCACTACTTTGTCTATGCTTCGTCCAAGCCCATTCCAGAAACGGGTTTGCTTGCATCTTTGCCTGATAAATGCAGCATTCAAGACGAAGATGAACTGCTTCAGTTTTTCAGCAAGAACTATGGTCACCTGATCATGTCAGTTGTTTCCCGTTTGGACGATGACGGTGAAACTTTGGAAAACAGGGGAATTTTAAGAAACCCGATTTCAATTCTGGAAGGAAGCTTCAAAGAGATCGCCATATCTGCTATCCATGGATTTTCTGCGCTGGTTGCAGCGAGTGAATTTGGTAGGAGCCAATTTAAGGTTAGGGCCATGGGGGAGATGCACAACACGTTGAAATCTGCTTTACCAGTATCTGAATTAATAAGTCCTGCTGTTGAGGAGACGACCTATCATCAAGATAATTATTTATTGGTAAAGCTGGGTACTTTACAAAATAAGTTTATTGCTACCCTATCTTCAAAAATCCTATCGACTAATCCTGAGGTCATAGTCCGGGAAAAGAAAAATTGTTAGCGAATATTAAGCAACACGCCAAGGAATTTATTCATCGTTTGGATGTTGCAGAGCTTTGCTACTACGGTCAATCCATCACCGATGGCTGTATCGATTGGGATAGCAGTATTACGGTATTAGAAGGTCTTGCACAGGCAGTACGCCAGCGTCGTTTGTCTAAGAGCGAATAAGAGCCGCTCGATCAAAAAGAGCCACGCTTCTGCGTGGTTTTTTTTGCAGTTGAACTAAAGCTATGGTGCAGTTACTGACTAAGCTTTGAAAGGAGTTTGCCATGGATAAAGTTCAATCTGCTCAGCGCAATGAATACCCATACAGCATCGAGCTGGATAGCATTCCGCGTGAAATGCTTGAAATGATTTGCCATTTTATGAACGCGGAAGACATAGCACATTTGTCTGGCGTAAATCATTCGCTCAACATGAGTCTTTCGCAGCGTGCAGTAGAGATCGGCAAAGCCGGTATAGGTAAAGCTTTATCAGATGGTAGGGCTGATCAGGCGTTTTCCATGCTCACGAGTTTTTGTAAGTGGCTAGGCTCGGCGCATGTACAGTTGTCTTTGAATGAAAAATTGCGGGTTTGGGAAACCCTACTAGATTTTGCAGGACATGCGAGCCTCAGTGATGATCAGCAAAGTCTGGCTTTCAGGCAGATCTACTTCTCGGCATGTCAAATGACAGACTCTGTGCCGGATGAAGTGCTGCAACTCGTGCAACACGTTCATGCGAAATGGTTTTGCAAATTTTTCTCCGATGGATCGGTATTCATCAACGCCAATCCCTGTCAGTCATTTAGGTTTGTTTCGCAGTATCTGCAGGATAGTCAGTCTCTTGGAAATGTAGAAATGGATACAGTCCAAACTGCTTCCCCACCGAAATCAGTTGCATGGCTGGGGGCGTGTATAGAATCAATTCGCCTGCACGAAAATAGTGCCGATTGCTCGAGAAAATTCAAAGTCATTGCCCTGAAGCTGAGTGAGGATTATGAAGAAATTCCAGAGGTATTCCGAGTCACACTTGTGCAGGATCTGATTGAATGCATAAAACAGTTTATCCCCGAAGTTGCGCTTATTTTGTTGCCCCTGATCGAACCGATAATCAAGTCTGCAACCGAAGAAGAAAAGAATGCCTATTCAAGAGCAATACATGGTGTGAAGCTGCGCCTACATAAATCTGCTGCTCCATACGACGATGGATGCCATGTGATGTAAAAAGAAAAAGGCCGGTTCGATACCGGCCTTCTTGATTGCATTGTTGTACTATCAGTCGCGGAAATTTTCAAATTCAAGTGGAAGATCCGTTACTTCTTTTTTCAGCAAAGCGATGGTCGTTTGCAAATCGTCGCGCTTGGTGCCCGTCACGCGAAGTGCATCACCTTGAATGCTCGCCTGAACTTTAATCTTACTGTCTTTGATAATGCGTTGAATTTTCTTGGCTGATTCCGTCTCAATGCCGTTTTTAATCTTAATGATTTGTTTGACCTTGTCGCCGCCAATTTTTTCAATTTTTCCCAGATCAAGAAAACGGACATCCACATTCCGTTTTGCCATCTTGGTCGTTAGCACATCACGCACTTGGCCGAGTTGAAATTCACTGTCGGCGTAGGCTGTTAGCTCATGTTCTTTTTGCTCGACGCGAGCGTCGCTGCCTTTAAAATCAAAGCGCGTAGTAATTTCTTTATTGGCTTGATCAACGGCGTTTTTAACTTCAACCTGATCTGCTTCGGATACAACGTCAAATGATGGCATGGGGTGATCCTCCTGAATGCCGCATATTTTAGCCGAAAATTTTTACGCCGCAGCCCAACGGTATAATCGGGCGGCTATGAATACCGCCTCTCCACAGGTCGCAACGATCGCTAATCACTGGCCGCTTCAGGCCTTAAACACCTTTGGTATCGCCGCCACCGCGCGCGCTTATCTGCGGGTGTTGTCGTCAGCGGATCTGCAAGCTGTTCGCGCTAATCCTGCTTTATCGACATTGCCGCGCTTAGTGCTGGGTGGCGGAAGTAATCTTATTTTGAGCGGCGACTTTGATGGCTTGGTACTGCATCTAGCCAATCAAGGAAAAAGGATAGTGGGTGCGGATGACATTCACATTATCGTAAGCGCTCAAGCGGGGGAGAATTGGCATGAGTTTGTGCAATGGACACTTGCGCAGAATTTACCTGGATTAGAAAATCTTTCATTAATACCCGGTAGTGTCGGCGCAGCACCCATACAAAATATTGGTGCGTATGGAAGTGAGCTGAAAGATTTTTTTCATTCGCTGACCTATTTTGATTTTTCAACTGGTGAGATCTGCGTGCTTGATCGTGAAGCGTGCCGTTTTGCGTATCGCGATAGTATTTTTAAGCAAGAGTTGCGTGATCGCGCGGTGATACTAGAAGTTAGTTTTACGCTGCCAAAGCAGTGGCAGCCTAATCTGAGTTATGCCGAATTAGAGCGTGAGCTAACAACGAGTGGAGTAGTGGCACCGACTGCGAGTGATATTTCGGAGGCTGTGATTGCGATTCGTCGCCGTAAATTACCAGATCCATCAGTCATCGGTAACGCAGGAAGTTTTTTTAAAAATCCCGTTGTTTCAAAAGAAGCGCATGCCGTGCTGCTGGAAAAATATCCCCAACTAGTAAGTTATCTTCAGCCTGACGGTAGCGTCAAGCTGGCGGCAGGCTGGATGATTGATCAGTGCGGCTGGAAGGGTAAATCCTTGGGTGCTGCAGGTGTTCATGAAAAGCAAGCGCTTGTCCTTATTAATCGAGGTGGCGCGAGTGGTGCAGATGTGTTGAAGTTGGCGCGAGCGATACAAGAGGATGTGCGGCAGCGCTTTGGTGTGACACTAGAGATCGAACCGGTACTCGTCTAAAAAAAATCCCGGTCTGGCCGGGATTTTTTAGTGCTATTAACTAAGTATGGTCAATTAAGTATCGTCAGAGCTGTGCGATTAACCAAAGTGACAAACATAATCGACTGGTTCGGCTACCTCGATTTCAAAACTTGAATTACCCGGCACGCTAAAACTCTGCCCGCCTTCATAGGTTTTCCAGTCAGTGTCGCCTTTAACGCGCGCTCTGCATTTACCTGCAGTGATTTCCATAATTTCAGGAACACCGGTAGTAAATACTAGTGTCGATGGCAAAATCACGCCCACTGATTTTTTGCTTCCATCAGCAAGAATAACGGTATGCGAAATGCATTTGCCATCAAAGAAAATATTTGATTTTTTAACGACCGACGCATGGTCGAATTGAATACTCATACTAATCCTCGTAATTTATAAGTTTATTTTTTGCGTTATTTTCCACGTTTAATGCGTGCATTCGCAGCGATACGCATACGTAAGGCATTCAATTTAATGAAGCCGCCGGCATCGGCTTGATCGTACGCGCCACCGTCTTCATCAAAGGTAGCGATAGTCTGATCAAACAGCGAATCCGTTTTTGAATCGCGAGAAACTACGATCACATTCCCTTTGTATAGTTTGATACGAACCCAGCCATTCACATTTTTTTGCGTGTGATCGATCAGGGTTTGCAGCGCTACACGCTCAGGTGACCACCAGTAGCCGTTATAAATCAGCGAGGCATAACGTGGCATTAAATCATCTTTAAGATGGGCGACTTCGCGATCGAGGGTGATAGATTCAATCGCGCGGTGTGCGCGCAGCATGATGGTGCCACCGGGAGTTTCATAGCAGCCGCGCGATTTCATACCGACGTAGCGATTTTCTACTAGGTCAAGTCGACCAATGCCGTGCTTGCCGCCGAGTCGATTCAATTCGGTGAGTACGGCCGCAGGTGAAAGCTGTTTACCATTTAAGCCAACGATATCGCCATGCTCAAATTCAACGTCCAGATACTCCGCTGCGTCGGGTGCGGCTTCGGGGCTAACGGTCCAACGCCACATCGCTTCTTCAGCCTCAGCGCCCGGATTTTCAAGATGACGACCCTCAAAGCTGATGTGCAACAAGTTGGCATCCATGGAGTAGGGTGCGCCGCCTTTTTTGTGCTTCATGTCGATATCGATACCGGCATCTTCGGCATACTTGAGTAATTTTTCGCGCGAGAGCAAATCCCATTCGCGCCATGGAGCAATGATTTTTACATTCGGCATGAGTGCATACGCACCCAATTCAAAACGAACTTGATCATTACCTTTGCCGGTCGCGCCATGCGAAATAGCATCGGCGCCTGTTTCACGGGCGATATCGATTAATCGTTTGGCGATCAGTGGGCGGGCAATCGATGTGCCGAGCAAGTATTCACCTTCGTATACGGTGTTAGCACGAAACATAGGAAAGACAAAATCACGCACAAATTCTTCGCGCAAATCATCGATATAAATATTTTTTGGATTGATGCCGAACTTCAGCGCTTTTGCACGCGCGGGTTCTAGCTCTTCACCTTGGCCCAGATCGGCTGTGAAGGTCACGATTTCGCAGTGATAATTATCTTGTAGCCACTTGAGAATGACCGAGGTATCCAGTCCGCCAGAATAGGCGAGGACGACTTTTTTGATGTCGCTCATTTGCTTACTTTCCTTGATTTTCAAACGAATTAGAGAAAACTTAGTTACTACGAATTTTTTGCTAGTCAGTTGTCAGTGCGTAGCGGAGTTAAACAAAGCGCTTCACTATTTTTATACTCGGCCAAGTACTAAATATTCGAGCAAGGCTTTTTGTACATGCAGGCGATTTTCAGCTTCTTCCCAAACCACCGATTGCGGACCATCGATCACCTCGGCTGACACTTCCTCGCCTCGATGCGCGGGTAAGCAATGCATGAACAAAGCCTCTTTGTTAGCACGCTTCATTTTGGCGGCATCAACGATCCATCCATCAAAGGCTTTTAGTCGCGCAGCGTTTTCTTGTTCGTACCCCATGCTGGTCCACACATCGGTCGTGACTAAATCGGCACCTTCGCACGCATCGGACGGGTCTTTAAATACTGTGTAGCGTTGGTTGGCTGGTGATACCAGGGCAGGGTTGATGTCGTAGCCAGCAGGCGTCGATACGTTGACATGAAAGCCAAACACTTCCGCCGCTTGCAACCATGAGTACAACATGTTGTTAGCATCACCGACCCAAGCAACAGTTTTGCCAGTAATCGAGCCACGATGCTCAATATAAGTAAACACATCGGCAAACACCTGACAGGGATGATGTTCGTTAGTTAAGCCATTAATGACGGGCACGCGTGAGTTGCGCGAAAAGCGATCAATGATTTCTTGCCCAAAGGTGCGGATCATAATGATGTCGCACATGCGTGACATAACCTGTGCCGCATCTTCGACGGGTTCGCCACGGCCCAACTGGCTGTCGCGCGTATTCAGATAGATGGCTGCGCCCCCCAGCTGGTGCATGCCTGCCTCAAACGACAAGCGGGTACGTGTGGAGTTTTTTTCGAACACCATCACGAGCGTACGATCCAACAGCGGATGGTAGGGCTCGTAGTTCTTGAATTTGCGCTTGATGATCTTCGTGCGTTCGATGAGGTACTCATACTCATCAAGCGAGAAGTCAGCAAACTGCAGATAGTGTTTGATTGCCATAAATGAAAAACGGCGGCTCCGGGCTGGAAGCCACCGTATCGTTTTAACTCCTTGGATTATAAGGGGTTTTAGCCCTTCTGGGCAGTCTCCCCAGAGCCTCAATACAATTTCTGTGAGGCTTCGTGCAACAACTGTCGGTAGAGGTCGTGGCGCACAGGGTTGATTTGTCCCGATTTCACCGCCGCCAGTAGGGCGCAATCGGGTTCGTTAACATGGTGACAGTTATAAAAGCGGCAAAGTCCCAGATGCGCTTCGAATTCTGGGAAGGCGCGCTCCAGCATGCCCTCGCTCAAATGATACAGACCAAATTCCTGAAATCCTGGGGAATCGATAATGCTGCTGTTTTCATCCAGTGCCAACAGACGGGTGAACGTGGTGGTGTGTTTGCCGCTATCTAAACGTTGCGAAATTTCAGTGACTGCCATGTCGGCATCGGGTACGAGCAAATTTACTAGCGACGATTTACCCATTCCTGATTGACCGATCAATATGGTCGATTGCCCGGTCAGCAGAGGTAAAAGTTGCGCGCGCGTTTGTTCAAGGTGTAGACGAGCACTCATTTCATGGACGGGATAACCTAACCCAGCGTAGAGCTTTAAGCGATCGCGTGCTGCATGTAAACGCGGTTCAAGATCAATTTTATTGAGTAGTAAATGCGCTGCTATACCCGTGGCATTCGCTGCCACTAATGCACGTGAAATCAGATCATCACTAAATCCGGGTTCAGTGGCAACGACGATGAATAACTGGCTAACGTTGGCGGCTAATAATTTGGATTTGTACTGGTCTGAGCGATACAGCAGAGTTGTGCGAGGGAGAATTTCTTCGATCACGCCCTGATCCGGCGAGGTTTCTTTGAAACGCACTCGATCACCCGTGGCGATATCGCTTTTTTTCCCACGCGTCACACATAGATACAGCTTACCTTCCGACTGAGCTAAATAGTGTCGGCCATGTGCAGCAATGATCAGACCGTTATGCTCGGTCATGAATTAACTGAAGTGATGAACAAACACATCATCAATTTTGGCAGCGCAGATGAAATCATTTTCAGAGATACCACCCTTGCCATTGTTGACTGAATGGGTGCTGTAATGAACCGTGCAGTAGTTGTACCCAACTACTAATTCAGGATGATGGTCTTGCTCATGGATGAGAGTGGCGATGGCATTCACAAACGCCATCGTCTGGTGATAATCAGTGAATCGAAACCGACGAACGAGTTGGTCTTGCATTAGCGCCCACTCTGGTAAAAAAGTAAGCGCTTGCGTAATGCGTTCAGGCGTGGCCGACTGCTCCAGATGACGGCAAGATTGCTGTAGCAGTTCGGCCCTATTCATGCGGTCATCAGCTAGCTAGCAATCGCTGAATACGCGCGCTGGCAGGTGGGTGAGAATCGTAAAACGCAGAATGAAGCGGGTCAGGCGTAAGCGTCGAGGCATTGTCTTCATACAGTTTTACCAAAGCCGACACCAGATCTTGAGAATTACTATGCTTTGCAGCGAAGGCATCGGCTTCAAATTCATTTTTGCGCGATGTCAGCGACAGTAGCGGCGAAAAAAGAAAGGTGAATACCGGTAGGGCGAACATAAACAAAATTAGCGCCATCGCATCATTACTCGCATCCATCATGGGCAGTACACCCAAGCCCAGATAAAACCACGTTTGATTTTTCAAATATCCCAGTAGCGCTAAAAAGCCTAGTGAGATGATGAACATGATGGCTATGCGTTTGATCACGTGATTCAGCTTAAAGTGACCCAACTCGTGTGCGAGTACCGCTTCGATTTCATTCGGCGCCAGACGTGATAGCAAGGTATCAAAAAAAACGATGCGTTTTGCGGAGCCAAAGCCAGAAAAATAGGCGTTGCCATGAGCGCTGCGGCGCGAGCCATCCATGACGAATAAACCTTTGCTGGCAAAACCAACGCGCTGCATCAATCCTTCAATGCGGCTCTTTAAGCTCTCGTCAGCCAACGGTGTAAATTTATTAAACAAGGGTGCGATCAAATTTTGATACAGACCCAGCATGAGTATTTGAAATCCACACCAAATCAGCCAGGCATACAACCACCACAAAGATCCTGCTTGTTCCATGACTGTTAATGTGACCCAAAGAAGCGGTAGACCAATCAGAGCGCCGATCAGTGTGTGTTTGATCATGTCGGAAAAAAACAGGCCGGGGGTCATTTTATTAAAGCCGAATTTTTCTTCCAAACGAAATTGTTTGTAGTAATCCAGTGGCAGATCAATGATTTCTGAAATGATAGCAACGGCAGCGATCAAGCCAATTTGGTACACCATGCCCGGGCCAGTAAAACTGATCAGATTGATTGACAGCCATTGCAAGCCGCCGAGCAGCGTGAAGCCTATTAGTACAGCAGCATTCACCACCAACAGCACCAGCTTGAGCTGCGTCTTGGCAATCGTGTAATCAGCCGCCTTTTGATGAGCAGCTAAAGGAATTTTTTGTGCAAATTGCTCAGGTACTGACGCGCGATGTTGCGCGACATAGCGGATGTGGCGCGTTGACAGCCACATTTTGACCATTAGCGTTGCCAGCACAAAGGCAGCAAAAAGCAGGGAGAAGCTTTGTGGATCCATGTGAGAAAATAGTAACTATTGTTTAAAAACAGATTAAACCACTTAGGATGTAGATTATGTCACAAGCACCAGAAGTCGATAGCGGGGCAGTCGGCTTAGTAAAACCTTCTGCACCCAATGAAATGAATTTGGTCTGGATCGATATGGAAATGACCGGTCTCAACCCTGATACCGATCGGGTTATTGAGTTGGCCGCGATTGTGACGGATGCGGAACTGAATGTGCTGGCCGAAGGGCCAGTTTTTACGATTCATCAGTCCGATCACGTGTTAGATGGCATGGATGCGTGGAACAAAGGGACGCATGGCCGTTCTGGCTTGATTGATAGGGTTAAGGCATCCACGACGACGGAAGAACAAGCATCGGTTGCCATGATTGAATTTTTAAAAGCCTATGTTCCGGCCGGTAAATCGCCTATGTGTGGCAATTCAATTTGTCAGGATCGCCGCTTTATGGCGCGCCACATGCCGACCTTGGAAGAGTTTTTCCATTATCGAAATATTGATGTGTCTACGCTCAAAGAATTATGCCGGCGCTGGAAGCCTGAATTAATTGCTGGTTTTAAAAAACATCAACTGCACACAGCATTAGCGGATATTCGTGAGTCAGTCGAAGAACTGCGGTATTACCGCGAGCATTTTATAAGCGTGTAAATGATAGACAAGAGTAAAATTTTTTTATGGATGTGATGTCGCTATGTTAAAGCTTAGAAAATCCGAAGATCGTGGTATTGCCAATCATGGTTGGCTCAAGAGTTATCACTCGTTTTCATTCGCCAGTTATTACGATCCGCAATACACGGGCTGGGGAAATCTGTTGGTGATTAATGAGGATAGAGTTGCACCCGGCCGAGGTTTTGGAAAACATGGTCACCAAAATATGGAGATCATTAGCTATGTTCTCTCGGGTGAGTTAGCGCACCAAGACAGCATGGGGAATGTGAAAAGTATTCCACCGGGTGATGTGCAACGTATGAGTGCGGGCACAGGTGTGATGCATAGTGAGTTCAATCATGCGCCAGACCAAACGACGCATTTTTTACAAATATGGATACAGCCGAATGTTGCCAACATTCCGCCAAGCTATGAGCAAAAGACGATTCCAGCGATTGCTAAAGAAGGTAGCTTGAAGTTGATCGCGTCGCCGGATGGTGCGGGAGATTCCGTTGTCATACATGCGGACGCCAAACTGTATGCCGGTTTATTCGATGGCGATCAGCAAACACAGTTAGCGCTGGACCCTAAGCGCAAAGCCTATGTTCATTTGATCAAAGGTGATCTTGAGGTTAATGGAGAAAAATTGACGACAGGTGACGCGCTGATGATTGAAAAAGAACATCAACTGCATCTCACTCAGGGCCATCAAGCCGAAGTATTGGTATTTGACTTGGCACCCTGAGCAGTGATGATTTAGGTCGAGTTCAACGTTATCAGTGCAAATTTGCTTTGCGTCGTTGTAGCCAAAACCTATGTATCTGTGGGATAGAGGCTTCAATCTCAACGGCGAGTTTGTGACATTTAGCCGGATCATCGATCTGGCTAATTTCATCATCACCAATCTCCTCCGCGCCTAGCAAATGTATGGCACGCAGTAATTCTCCTTGTGGTGATTGCAGAAGCAAATCCCAGGTCTCGTCGCGTAGTGACATGCCTTCAACAAATCCCCAAGCCCAAGCTTCTGCGTCGAGTATAGATTGACCTTTCCATTGGTGTTCGCAAAACAGCGGCTCGAAATCATTCGGTGCGACTTCAAAGGTGAGCTTAATGTCTTCCAACGTGCGGAATATCAATTGCTCAATATGCTTGGCTTGTTCCGGAT
>JACCDK010578084.1_pt1 | contig 11595 bp, 15 predicted proteins | sample 7445871 | NCBI WGS metagenome assembly JACCDK01 (sample SAMN15323436, study PRJNA562643) | freshwater metagenome | isolation source: river surface water | place: USA:Blue River Watershed | collected 2017-08-15
ATGTTTAAACAAACATCAACAACCAAAGACTCTTCGGTTCTTTGTGTCGGCATGCCGTTTTCATTGTAAGGCTCACAATCATTATCAAAAGACCTGTGGTAACCACCTGGTATTTCAATTTGCATACCATTAATATTTGAACATTGATCGGTCTCGGTTGTTACATCTTGAGCAAAAGAATAAACCGATGTGCTTAAAAATACAGCTAACACCAACAGGCTCATAGATATGCTTTTTATAAATTTATTCATTAACATGTTTATTTCGTGGTGCCCAAAATTAATTTTAGGCTTGGCTTCTAATACTCAAAGACTAACATATTAAAAGTATTTAGTCAATACTAAAAGCCCCCTATGTGGGGGCTTTTAGTATTTTTAAACCTATACAGCCTTTGGCTTTTTAGGTTTTTTAGTCTCTTTTCTTTGGCTATTATTACCTTTTCCCATAAGTTATTTAGGTTAAAATATTATGAAAGGTGTTTTGAAACAAGCTTTGTCATTTCAAACATATCAACAACAGCTTTACCGCCAAAAACAGCTTTTAGATTAGCATCGGCTACGATGTTTCTTTTAGCCTTTGGGTCTTGTAAATCATGTTTTTTGATGTATACCCACAAAGCTTTAACAACTTCTGAGCGAGGCATTGGTCCTGCACCTACAACCTTTGCTAATTCGTCACTGATTTTCATCGGCTTCATGAAAGCTGATGTCTTTTTTACTTCTGCCATATAAATAATATCTAGTATTTACTAATAATTTACTATGCATATATTATAGCACATTCGCCCCTAGGTAAACAACCCGTAAGTCAAGACCTGTTAATTACTTTTATTTGACAAAAATTAAAATGATTTTATAAACCAAGTCTATTTTTGTTTATTTTTTATAAAAAGTCACCAAAAGAATTTCACTATTGGTCCCTATTCTTTGGGGTGGGCCCCAACCGCCTATACCACTAGTGGTGTAGAAATCGGTTTGACCTGTTTTTGTAAAACCATAATAGTGCTTGCCATATATTTTTTTAACAAGCATTGAAAATGGCCACATTTGACCGCGATGTGTATGGCCGAAAAAGGCAAAAGAAGCGCCGGCGTTACTTATAATGTCGGTCGAAATGGGTACGTGTTTTAAAACAATACTTGGCAAGTCTTTATTATAAGTTTTTTCATCAAATGCATACGAAGTAGTCATAGTGTCTAGATCTGATTTAGAACTGGTTGTATAAGGTATACCAATTAATTGAACTCCTTCTATATTTAGACTTTGACTATCTAATAATACGAAACCAGCATCGGTTAATGCCTGTTCACTTTGTTCTAGCCCAGCATAAGCTTCATGGTTGCCACTAACAACGTATTTACCTAATTTTGGATTTACCGATTTGTAAGCATCAGTAAACTGCATCAAGTCTTTTTTAGGCCCGTCAAAAAAGTCACCCGAAACAAATAAAAAGTCAGGGTTGATTGAATTTACAAGTTTCGTGTCAGCAATGGATTGTTTTTTCGTATGAATATTGCCGTAGTGTGTGTCGGCCATAAATACAGCAGTACGCCCTACCCAACTGCTTGGTAAATTCGTAATATATAAATTACCTTTAACCACATTTGTATTGCGTCCATTATAAATACCGTAACCTGAAATTATAAATGCAATTAATACAAAAAATACAGGCACAAAGCTTTTTGCAAAACCACTTGCCCCTAATAATACAAAAACTTTTTGCAAAACCACGCTGGCAACAACCGCAAAAAATAACCATAAAATAGTCCCCAACCAAATGGCTGAAATATAATAAAAGCCTTCGGTTAGTTTATTCTCAAAAGACCTAACCAGTAACATACTAGCCGTAAGAGAGAAGGAAAGTATAAATAGAACTGAACCAAAAATATATTTATATTTTAGTAATACTGAAAAATTATCAATACCAAAACGATAAAACACGTAATGCACTAGAAATATCAAACTCTGCATAATGCCTACAATGGCTATAAATCCTTTCATATTAAATTATTATACTACAAAATCTAAACATTACACCCTGCAACATAACCGGTGGTCCAACATAACTGCAACGAGAAACCACCCGACGGTCGATTTATATGCAATAGATCACCAGTTATAAATAAATTCTTAACCTTTTTAGACCTCATTGTGCGCATGTCGATTTCGTCTAGCGGTACCCCACCGTCAGCTATAACTGCACGATCAAAACCCATTAAACCGTCAATGGTCATTGGTAGTGCTTTTAGGGTGTTTACAATATATTTACGTTCATCGCGTGTTATAGAATGAACCTTTTTATCAATATCGATTTTTTCGGCTAGTAGTAACAAGATACCTTTTTGCGTACCTTCTGGTACGAATTCAGCCACAATGTTTTTAAATAATTTATTTTTATTGTTATCAAAAATAGTAACCAATTTGCGATCAAGCGCACCCAGGTCAGTATCAGGGTAAGCGTCAATTTTGGCCGTAACATTACCCGAGTGTAATAAATCAGCCACCTGGGTTGCACTATTTAAAATTAATGGACCCGATAGACCAAAGTGAGTAAATAACACCCTACCTGTTTTTGAGAAAGACTTTTTTTGTACGCCCTCACTATTTTCAACAAAAAAAGTTATTTTCATAAATGATAACGATACGCCAGCCAGTACGTGAACCCAAGTTTCAGGTACCGATAATGGCACAATTGAAGGCGTGGGCGCTGCAACAGTATGGCCCAGGTCACTTAACCACTTGAAACCATCCCCCGTTGAGCCAGTTTCAGGGTGCGACAAACTGCCTGTGGCTAAAACATATTCATTAGCCCTGTAAGTATTTTTGCCGCAATCGACACTAACAATTACCCCATCACCATGGTTTATTTTTGTAACCGGCGAATTAGTGACAATTTTAACATTGTCATTTGTTACGTATCGTTCCATTACCTTGTAAACGTCTTCGGCTTTTTCAGTATGTGGAAATGCGCGCTGGCGCGCCTGTATAACCAGTGGTAAACCACGGTCTTCAAAAAATTTAAAGGTGTCTTTGGCGCTGAATTGATCGAAAATAGAATATAAAAATTTCTCGTTTTTACCATAAATACTTAAAAATTTGCGAATATCCATTTCGCCATTGGTGACATTCGAACGGCCGCCCCCACCAATACGAATCTTTTCGCCCATTCTTTTATTTTTCTCGATTAAGAGTACTTTTTTACCCAACTCACTGGCACGACCGGCAACCATCATACCTGATGCGCCACCGCCAATAACGATAACATCATACACTATGTCGTTTGAGTTATTTGATTCGGCTTTCGATTTCATTTAATTTTTGAGTTAAAATATCTAGTTTACTTGAAAGTTCGTTTAAAGTTATTTCTTCTTTGATTACCTCCTTCTCAAACTTGGCAACCTCCCTCTCACTCTTTTTCTCAAGACTAATTTCGCTTTTAACATTTTTAATGATTATTGCATTACCTACAAAAGTTTGTATAAACAAACCAATACCACCCAATATTAAAATACCTACAACAACCGATGTAAAAGGGTTTAACCTGTAAATGTCGGCAATCTCCCAAGTACCTCGCCAAAACAATATAACACCCACACCAGCCAAAAATGCATGTATAAATGGGAATTGTTCAAAGTATTTGCGGGCCCTCTCTTCAATATTCAAAAATATGTTTCTCATAAGTATTTACACTATACCACAAAATAACTACACCCAACAGGCCCTTGACCAGTTTTTTTGATAGGTATATACTCTAAGCAAGTTGAATAAAAATAGATTGCGGTTACTGGCCCTTTAGGAATGCAAATTGCTGCAAACCCCTGAAGGGCTTTTTTATTGGTTGATTAGTTTTAGCTTTTCCCCTCTTTTCAATTTCTTTAATTCACTTTCTCTTTTACGAGCCTCAGAAAAAGTTTCTAATTTTTCAGAATATTTTAAAACTACAGGGCGGCGAATTTTGGTATAATGTGCCCCATTTTTAGAATTATTATGTTCGTGCAACCGTTTATTTAAATCATTAGTCGAACCCGCATATAGCGTACCGTCGGCGCATTCTAATATATAAGCGAAAAACATTTACAAATTATAGCATGGCAAACCAAAAGAAAAGCCCCGAAGTATTACACCCCGGGGCTAAAAACCAAACAAACAGCACCTAAAAGAAGTCGATTTTTTTGCGTGTAGCAAACGCCAATCGTAATAATGTTATTGTTGTAAAAAACAACAACACGAATAAAAAGTTAAAGTTAAAATCAACAACTACATGGTCATTATAACCAAGCGACCTTAGCAGTTCAGAAATACTGAACGGTAGTATCACGATAGTTGAGATACTACACATAAAAAATAGCGATAGATTTAAGCCTTTGTCTTTTGAAAAACAAAATATGGCTAAACCTAAAAAAACCAAGCCTACTAATAACTGAACCCAAGGGTCCAAACAATTTACATTTCTTATAAACAATAATTCCATAAGACAAATAATTTAAAGTACGACAAATTGAACTTTTAGAACTATACAATATTTAACTAATAAAATCAAGGTTTTAAGGTTTTGACAAAAAAAAATATTTAGCGTAAAGTATTGAAAATTGAACATGTCATGGATATAAAAGGAGTTAAAAAAGCCCCACACTATTTTTTAGTGCGTTTTAAAGAGTCGTATACAAGTGTAAATGGCGCCCACCATACAGGCAAAGCATATATTATTTTTTGTGATGGTATCCCAACTAATGTATATGGATTCAAGTCTGAGGAAGAAGCAAAAAACTTTAACCCATTAAAGCTTCGAAGCCTTATGCGTGGTTGCAAAAACACTAAACTACTATGGGATGCCAAAAACGAGACTGAACTTATGCAAAGCTTGAACAATGACCCTCGTATAAAATCTGGAGTCTTTGTGCTAGATCACGAACACCCACGTGGAGCTATTGAGGATTTACCTAAATGCAAACGCATGTACAAAAAACCTAATGAATCACTACTTTGTGGTAAACCCATAAACAGTAATGGCGATGGTTGTTGTGGAGGTTGCATGTTGGAGGGCTATGACCAAGACGAACCTTTTGGTGACTTTATGTGCCCCATGTACCCGTTTTTTAAGAAGAATCCAAAAGTAAAAAAGTCTACTTTGGAAGAAGTACAAAAGAAGAAACTGTTTACGAGATTGATGAGAACGGTAAAAGAATAGGCCAAATTGTGTACCCCGATTAACTACCAAAAGCTGTGCGAATGTTAAACATTCGCACAGCTTTTTTATTTGCCTTTATTTGACAATAGAGACTATATATGCTACTATTTGAGAGTAATAGTTTTTTAATATGACAACCACTCAAAAACAAATCCAAATTTTAAACCAAAAAATCAGCCTTGCCGAGGCAACAGATTTAGTAAGACAATCAGTGCAAACCTTGTACTCAAAGTTAAAAGAAAGAAGAGCTGAAAAGCACTTCATTCCAGAAGTAACCATTCGAATATATGACAGCGACAAATCATCGTTTGGATTATCACAAAATGTTATTGACGGTAAAAATGGCTGGGCTTCACAAATATCAACTCGCAAGCCAGTGTTTGATATTGTGCTGGAAAGTACCATGCATCATAGCCTGGAAAAGACGTGTGTAATTTACATATACGATATTGAAAAAGGCGTGGCTGTAAAAAGCCCGGAATTTCCAACATTTATTGGATATGGCCATAAATTCGTAGAATTTGAAAAAATGACCGAAGACATAGTTCAATCCGTTTGCATTATGATTATGAAAAAAGCCGAAGAGGAAATTTCCATCCTCAACCATTGGAAAAAAATACTGGGCTAACTTAAGCCGCTGATTGATAGCAAAATCAGTGGCTTTTTTATTTCTTTAAAATTATTTCCCTACCCAATTCTGATTCAATCTTTTTAACCAAATTCATGCCCTCGTCGCTAGTTGGCCACGCAAAATAAATTGCATCATTTATTATGGGCATGTTTTGCAAAACCTGTTTTACAACCTTTGTACCCAAACCCTTGCCCCTATGCTCGGGCACAGTTATGACCGAAACCAAATAGACTGCATCATAGATATCACTTGGCACAGTTAAATCAAGTAGCTGTCTTTCGGTAATTTTATTATTTAAAAAATCTTGCGCCAAATGCTTTTGGGTTGGCATGGCTATTGCCCATGAAATTGGTTCGCCATTATCATCCAGCTCGCTAACCAACCAATCGCTACAAAGGCTATCGAGCTTTGCAATAGATTCATTGGTTATTGGCATTTGGTCAGGGTCATTTTCAGTGCCAAAAATCGCCTCGGCAATTTGCATCTCTTTGGCTAATATTTCGTCGCGGTTCATATTATTTGTTAAACTCAAATTTTATAATTTTAACCACTGTTTCAGGAGTTACTTTGTCACCATAATATTCCCTATATGTTTCATACATCTTTTCAGTACTTTCAAATTTTTCGTGACCATCAAAATCAGTATCATTAATATCACCCAGCTTTTTCTCTCGTACGCTTACTAATGTTGCTTTTGCAAAAACTTCTCCAGTATCCCAATTAATCAAATGAACAACATCATTTTGTTGCAAATCTTTATCATCAAAAAGCCGCCAGGTTGTATTTTTCTCACCTGCCAAAATTAATTTTACTAAATGGTCTCTAAATTTTATTGTTTTCATATTATTTAAATAAAGAAAATTCACACTTTTTTAATTATTCTCATTATCTTCTATATTAATAATGTATTTAATTACTGGCTTTGCAACAGTTTTTTCGTTTATATTTTTATCTAAACAATACGGCGTTTTAAACCAGTCTCTTATTTTTTTATTACCTCGACTAGAGTTACAACCCCAACAACATATAGTTACCGTATCTGGGTTATTCCAGGGTGGCTGATAATTTAAATGTTCAATCGTAAACCAATCAGCACGATTGTTTTTTAAATTATGATCCTTCATAATCTTTTTACAATATACGCAAACCCTGTCTCTTTCAAAGATTTTTTGTAGCTCTATTTTAGGCAAACCATAATTGTTTTTCATATTTAGTTATTTTAAGAAGTTTTAGACTTACTCAAACTAGCTGGGGTACAAGGACTCGAACCTCGATTAACTGGACCAAAACCAGGCGTCCTACCATTAGACGATACCCCAATATTTATATAGGTACATAATACCAAAATTCCCCAAAAAATCAACCAAGTGCTATAATCTTAGTACATGAAAGACTTCTCTATAGAATACGCCTACATATATACCAATTCAAAGATCGACCTTGAGCATGATTTTTCTATACAGGTATTAGGTGGTATTTATTCAGAGCTTGGTTTAAATGCAGAGAATTCTTCGCTAGTTGTTATGGTTGACGATTACTCGTTCCCTGACCCAACATTTGACTATACTAATTTTACCAACTACCTAAATAAAAAAAACTTTAGGCCCGATATTGTCATACGCGAATCACAACTAATTCCAGTTTGTGATGAAGTTTTAAATAAAATAAATAACAACACCCTAAAAGAACAATTAATTGGGTATGTTAAAAATAAAAAATACCCTTGTTCGTTGTTTATTGCATCGTGGTACATGCTTAGGCTAGGCATTTTTTCAAGCCCTTTTTTTGACGAAAAAATGCAAGCTGAAAAATTAATAAACATATTACCAAAAAGTTTTGAGCCTTTTGAAGTTAAGGCGCTAGAGATAATAAATTCTACAGGTTTTGGAAACTTAACAGATAGAATAGAAAACAAATACTTTGAGGGGCGCTCTATTGCCTAGTCCCCAAAAAATCAATATGGTGGTACACTATATATATGAATATGAATAATAACCCCCTAGAAAATGGGCCTGAGCAATTCCCTTCAAAAGAAGAGATTGCTTCGGTTTTTGAGAGTATATTAAAAGGCAAGGAATATACAGAAGTACGGTTTGAAAGTGACAATAATGGAATTTCGCTGTATGAAATCGAGGTTATATTAGAAAATGGTTTAAAGTTGGAATATAACTATCAAAGAGCAGCGTATGATTATAAAGACACAACAATTCACCCAAATTTACAATTTTCAGCTTCAATTCAAAGCACCACTTATGGTGAAAACGGTTTGGCCGATAGTGGCGAAGGTGTGGCAAATTATAGGGACGGAGTGTGGACTTATTTAAAATAAAATTGATTTAACTAGCCACGAATACGTTGGCCACGCCGATGGCATTATTGGTATTTTAAGCAAATCAAAACTAACTCGCCTAACCTATTCAAAACAAGCCGTGCAAATGGCATTGGTTCGGTACGAAAATAAAGACTTGTATTAAAATAACATTCCAACATTCTGCAGAATACCAGAATGTTTGCCTAATATAAAAAACAAAACTTCACATTTCTGTGAAGTTTTTAGTTATTGGTTAAATTTCTTTTATGGATTCGATGAAGGATCTTGTTTCCACTGACCAAGTCTTTTAATATCCTTGAAGTCTTGGTCACAGAGCAAGCTGTTTTTATGAAAAACATACTCCTCGCCATCTTTCTCAAAACCATTATTTTCAGTTAACAGAGCTTTGAATTCGTCTTTACAAATATCTGTAACTTTACCTTTTAAAATAACTGATCTGGTTTCAGGCGCATGATGCCTTTTTCTAACATAAGGCTTTGTCCAGTTATCTTCGGCCTTAGTAAAGAAGACAGTGTCTCCAATATTTATTGGCTTACCACTATTCATAATAACCTTTTCTGGATTTTCTGTATTTTTTGCATCCATTTTAATATACTTTTGTGACCTTTATTATAGCATATGAATGTAAGTACTGTCAATATATAGATTTTTTAAACCATGTAATACATAGCTCAAACAACCAAACCCCTTTGTAAATAAGCCAAAATAGTGTACAGTATTAACTTATGGCACACGGAGAAGTAGTAATACGCTTTGAAAAGCTTTCATTTGAATACAGCCACAACAAACCCATACTAGATGAGGTGGATTTTTCAATTCGCCGTGGTATGAAGGTTACAATTATGGGCCAAAATGGCGCCGGTAAAAGTACCCTTTTTTCGCTAATCACTGGGGCCAACCAACCTGAAAGTGGCCGAGTAATACTATCTAACAACCTAACTGTTGCCCTATCACGCCAAGTTATACCTCGCGATGAGTTGGAATTGAGCGTGCGAGATTTTTTTGCAAAATGCTTTAAGGAAAAAGTTTACGACATTGACCCACGTATTGACGAGGTGCTCGAGGTTGTTAACCTAGTTGGGCATGAAAAAGTGCATGATAAATTAATCAAAAGCTTTTCAGGTGGCCAACAAGCACGCCTACTGCTAGCTTCAGCTTTAATACAAGAACCTGACATATTGTTGCTTGATGAACCAACAAACAATCTAGACAAAGCCGGTATTGCCCACCTAACCGACTTTTTAGTAGCATACAACAAAACTGTTATTGTTATTTCGCATGATGCAGCGTTTTTAAACGCTTTTACTGACGCCGTTTTGTATTTAGATGTATACACACGCAAAATTGAACAATATGTTGGTGACTATAACGACGTGCGCGATCAAATAACACGACGAATGGAAATCGAGAATCGCAAAAACGCACAACTTTCAAAAGAAATTTTAGCTAAAAAAGAACAAGCCAACGCATTCGCCATGAAGGGTGGTAATTTGCGTGCCGTAGCAAAACGCATGCGCGACCTAGCTGCCGAGCTTGAAGAAGAAAAGGTTGACGTTAGAAAAGAAGATAGAACGATTAAAGCTTTTACTATACCCTGCCAACCCGACATTAATGGCGACATTATAACTATTGATACAGTTTCAATTTTAAAAAACGGTGAGATCAAAAATGTACCAGCTGGTATAAAATTACGTAAAAATAAACATTTACTATTATCAGGCCCAAATGGTATTGGTAAAAGTACCCTATTAGAATCACTAGCCAGTGGCAACGCAGAAGGCTCAAAAATTCAAGACGAAATACGCGTTGGTTATTATCGCCAAGATTTTTCAACACTCAACTTTGATGAAACAGTTTATAAATCACTAGCCGATGTGTCGTTTGCTGTAACCGGTAAAATTGATGAAGAGAAAATTCGCGCAACCGCAGGCGGGTTCCTAATCACTGGCGAAATGGTCAAATCAAAAATTGGTTCATTATCAGAGGGCCAAAAGGGCCTAGTAGCATTTGCCCGATTGGTACTGGAGCAACCAGGTCTACTAATACTAGACGAACCAACTAACCACATCAACTTTCGCCATTTGCCAGTTATAGCCAAAGCGCTAGACCAATACCAAGGCGCTATGATACTAGTATCGCACGTACCTGAATTCGTTGAACAAATTCGTATCGATGATACACTTGAACTAGATAAATAGAGAGTAAATAAAAAACCTTCAACAAAGAAGGTTTTTTATTTATCTAAACATGACTTTTTCTAAATAAATATTTAGCAAATTCAACAAGTGCAACATTAAATAGCAGCCAAGCAATAACAAACCACACCCAAACTAATGGCATAGGTGCCAGGTCAAAAAGTTCGCGCAATGATGGTATAGCCATGGTCGCAATTAATATAACTACAGCAATAATTATGCTTTGATTAAGTTTCTTGTTTGAAAAAACTGGGTATGAAAAAAGTGACTTGTGTAAACTTCTAAACGAAAATGAAACCGCTAAAATATAAGACGCAAAACACACAAAAAATACCGAGCGCGCAACACCTACTTCAACCCCCTTTTGAATAAGCCCATAATACATTACAAACAAAAGAAGTGAAGATATAACGCCAATACCAAACGTTAGAAAATTAACCTGCTTGGTAAAAATTGATTTTAATGTTTTAGTTTTTGAAAGTTTGTGATCAAAATTTTCGTCATATGCAAAAGCAAGTGCCGGCAAACTACCAGTAAATAAATTAACCCATATGATTTGCAAAGCATTTAATGGTAATGCGATACCAACCAACAAACTACCGCCTATGACAAACACCTCATCAAGCGAATTTGACATAAGGTAAACGAAAGTTTTTCGAACGTTTGTCAAAGTCCTACGCCCTTCTTGAACAGCTGTGGCAATTATTTCAAAATTATCATCAAGTAATACCAGGTCTGCTGTGCTTTTTGCGACATCACTACCTGAACCTAACGCTATACCTATATCCATAGCCTTGAGAGCTGGCGAATCATTAACACCATCGCCAGTCATTGCCACTATTTCACCTAGCTGTTGGTATAGTTTGCCAATACGTAATTTATCTTCGGGAGTTACTCGGGCAAATATTTTTTTGTCGGGGATAATTTTTAACAAATCAGAATCTGACAAAGTTTGTATTTCAAGCCCTGTAATAACTTGTTCATCACTTATATTCCAGCCGATATCCCTAGCAACTGCCATGGCGGTGCCTTTTAAATCACCTGTAATCATGATTATTTTAATACCAAATGATTCAATTTTTTTAATCGCTTCGGGTACATTACTACGCACGGGGTCATGAAATGCCAAAATACCGACAAATGAAATGTCTCGTACACCATCGACTGACAAACTATCATTTTCAGTAAAATCCATTCTAGCCAAAGCAATCAGTCTTTTGCCTTCGGCGCTAAATTTTAAGATATTAGAC
>JACCDK010478009.1_pt1 | contig 11594 bp, 9 predicted proteins | sample 7445871 | NCBI WGS metagenome assembly JACCDK01 (sample SAMN15323436, study PRJNA562643) | freshwater metagenome | isolation source: river surface water | place: USA:Blue River Watershed | collected 2017-08-15
AAAATTGACGAATTTATTCGGAAGTATTACAAAAACCGAATGATGCGGGGTGGCTTATGGTGCTTGGCTACTTTCCTCTCGTATTTTTTGATTTTGGTTGTGCTGGAGCATTTTGGAAGATTTGAAACCGGCGTTCGCACCGTTCTTTTCTTTTCTTTCGTTGCCGGTTTTTTGGGACTTTCTGTTTATTTCATTTTCATTCCGTTTTTAAAATTGCGGAAAATAGGAAGTGCCTTAACCCACGAACAAGCAGCGGCCATCATTGGACAGCACTTTCCAGAAGTTGCAGATCGATTGCTTAATGTTTTGGAACTTAAAGCAAACCTCACGCAATCGCAAAGTGATTTGGTTGCCGCCGCCATCGATCAAAAAGCAGCTTTGCTTCAACCCATTCCCTTTGCGGCAGCTATCGATTATTCAAAGAATAAGCCATTGCTCAAATACGTTATTCCACCCGTATTGTTGTTGATGTTGTTGTTGATTTTCCAACCGAGTTTCATCACAGGCTCTACCGAGCGACTGGTGAAATATGATCAACATTTTGAAGTGCCAGCGCCTTTTACCTTTGTTCTCGATCCATCTACGCCTACTTCGGTTTTGGAAGGGACTAATCTTCCTATTTCGGTGAATGTCGTTGGCGAAGAGTTTCCTGCTCAGGCGTACATTCAAGTTGGCGAACACCGTTTTAAAATGGCGAAAAAATCAAAGAATGCCTTTGAATTTCAACTGGAAAATCTTCGAAAAACCACCGATATTAGATTCTCTGCCGATGGATTTCAATCCATTCCTACCACCATCCAAGTTCTCCCCAAACCCGTAGTTTCGGGTTTTGACGTTTGGTTGGATTATCCGAATTATTTGGGAAAAATCGATGAACGTATTTCCAACGCAGGGGAATTGGAAGTGCCAGCTGGAACCACGGTGCGTTGGAGCATCAATACTCAAAAGGTTGATGAAATTGGTTTCCTTTTTCAGGGGAAGCTCGAACGCATCAAAGTAAAGGAATCACCCACTCAATTGGTAAGAAAGGTTTTGCAAAATAGCCAATATGGCGTTTTTGGTACCAATGCTTACGTCAAAAAAACCGATACTGTTCAGTACCAAATATCGGTTATTCCAGATCAATATCCTGGGATTTCTGCATCCATGGAAATGGATAGCAATCAGTCGGCAGTTCGATTCTTCTCGGGAGAAATTTCTGATGATTACGGAATTTCAAAATTGGTATTCCATTACGAAAAGTCGTTGCAAGGAAAAAAATCCGGAAGCGGGGAGCAACGCTTGGAGGTGAGGAATTCCCTTCGACAAAGTTTTATTCATGGCGTTCAACTTGATAAGTTGGATTTGAAACCCGGTGAAGAAGTAAGCTTTTGGTTTGAGGTGTGGGACAACGATGGAGCGACCGGCACTAAATCAACCAAATCATCTTCCTTGGTTTATCGAGAACCAACTGAATCCGAAGCCGAGAAAAAAGAAGATCAAAATAACCAAGCCATCAATCAGAAATTGAACGAATCTTTGAAAGAAATTCGGAAGATTCGTAAAGAAACCGAGAAGATTTCTCAGAAATTGATGGATAAAAAAGACCTTAATTTCGATGATCAAAAGAAGTTAAAGGAATTGATGCAGCGACAGCAGCAAGTAACAAAAAATATTCAAGAGGCTCAGAAATTAAACGAGGAAAATAAAAAAGACCAGGAACGGAACAACGAACCGCTGAGTGAGGAGTTGATGGAAAAGCAACGGATGGTGGAGGAATTGTTCGACAAGGTTGTAAGCGAGGAGTTGAAGAAGATGATGGAGGAATTGAAAAAACTCCTCGAAGCCGAGAACAAAGAGAAATTTAACGAGGATGCCAAGAAATTCAATTTAGACAACAAAGAGTTGGAGAAAGAGTTGGATAAAATGGCGCAGATGCTCAAGCAAGCTCAGCTGGAAGAAAAGTTGGAGCAAACCGCCAATGAAATTGAAAAGCTCGCAGAGCAACAAGAAAAGTTGGCGGAACAAAGCGAAAATAAAAACAACAAATCTGAGGACCTCAAAAAGAAACAAGACGATTTGAACCAAAAATTCAACGAGTTGGATCAGAAACTTCAACAGTTGGAGGAGGAAAATAAGAAATTGGAGGATCCAAAAGAATTGGGCGACCTGAATGAAGAAAGCGGCGACATTCAAAAAGATCAAAAAGAGAGTTCAGACCAATTGAACAAGGGAAATAAAAAGTCAGCCTCCGAAAAACAAAAACAGGCCGCCAATCAAATGAAACGGATGGCCAATCGGATGAAGGAAAGCATGGAACAAGACCAAGAAGATCAGTTGGAAGAGGACATGCGTGCGCTTCGTGCATTGATGGAAAACCTGGTAAAATTCTCTTTCAATCAGGAAAAAGTGATGGAGGATTTAGGAAAGAATCCGAATTACAACAATACCTACGTTCGCATTGGACAAGATCAGCGGAAGTTAAAAGATGATGCCAAATTGATTGAAGATTCATTGTTTGCCCTTTCCAAACGCGCACCCCAAATCAGTTCTTACATCAACAAAGAAGTTACCGGCCTTCAGTCGAACCTGGACAAAGCCATCAAAGGGTTGGCCGATCGCAACACCTATGAGGCCAAATCCAAGCAACAATACACCATGATGCATGCCAATAATTTGGCCGTCATGCTTTCCGAATCCTTCAAGCAAATGCAGCAAGACATGTCGGAAATGCAGCAAAAGAAACAGCAGAAACAACAGAAGGGTGGAGGGCAATGCACCAAACCGGGTTCCGGCAGCAGCAAAGGCAAAAAGCCCAGCATGAGCAACATGCGTCAGATGCAGGAACAGTTGAACAAGCAGTTGCAACAAATGCGTGAGCAACAAAAAAACGGACAAAAGCCGGGGGAAAAACCAGGGGATAAACCCGGACAAAAACCTGGCGGTGGAAAACCTGGTCAAGGCGGGCTTCCAAGTTCAGATTTTGCGAAAGCCGTTGCCCGTCAGGAAGCCATCCGACGCGAGCTTCAAAAAATGGCCGATCAATTGAAAAAAGAAGGTGGTTCGGGCTTAGGTGATTTGGATAAACTCGCCAAAGAAATGGAAAAAACCGAAGAAGAATTGGTGAATAAGCGATTGTCTCCGGAAACATTGAAACGTCAACAAGATATTCTGACTCGATTGTTGGAAGCCGAGAAAGCCGAACGCGAGCGCGAACAAGATCAAAAAAGAGAGTCCAAATCGGCCAAGGAAACGGCTCCAATTCCACCGGCAGCCTTAGAGGAGTATCGCCGGAAGCGGGAAAAGGAATTGGAAATGTATCGAACGCTACCGCCTGAATATACCCCGTTTTTTAAACAAAAAGTGGAAGAATACTTCCAGAAAGCGGGGGGATAATGAGGAGAGTTGAATGGTCGTCCACCTTGGAGTCATTGGGGTTGATTGAACCTCTCTTGGCTGAAATGCAAGACGTAGAGCAGGTTTTGTCGGTGATGGAACTTCGTTTGTTGTTGTCAGAGGCAGTTACTAACGCCATTCAACATGCGAATCAATTGCAGGAGCAAAAGAAAGTAGTTATTGAATGGTGCAGGGGAGAGGAAGCGCCTTGGCAGGTAGAAGATCATTATCGATTGAATTCCTGGGTTTTTTCCATCCAAGACGAAGGCGAGGGTTTTAATATGGAGGAAGTTCCGCAGCCCTGCGAGATGCCTGGTGGACGTGGAGTATTTATTCTGAAAGAGCTTACAAAATTTGTTTGTTACCGCAATGAAGAGCGGAGATTGATCTTCATCATCTAAATCCGCGCAGTTGAACGCCTTGAATTTTCGAATACTCTAGCGCGGGAAAGGGGAATTTGAAATAATTCATCAAGAAAAAAGTCTTCTTTAAAAATTTACTTTTGGTTGGAACTTTGGTAAAGTCAATATCTAAACTCGCGTAAAATTCGGAATATCGGGGTGTGTTGGAATAGTTCTGAATGCCTTGGGCATTTTCATAAATGTTATCGCCACCTCCGTAATATCCATTGATTCCGTAACCGACCGAAGCTAAGACAAACGGAAATTTTTTCGAAATGGGAATACTCAACCAATAGGTTTGGCCATTGTAATCTTTAAGCATTCGCGAAACGGGACTGCCTCCGAACATTTCCGGACGAACAGAGGCAATTGGATTTTGAACGTAACTGTATTTGAAACAGAAGTTTCTGGATTCGGGGTTGAGGGCTTGGAAAGTACCGATCAGTCCTCCAAAAGCATTGGCAATAAGGTCGCCAGGCGATGCTCCCCAACTTAATGATTTCCCATCCAAATATTCAATACCCGTCATGAATAGTACACCTGACATTCCGCCATACCATGCCGCCTGACGAGGTGAAAATCCAGTGGCTCGCATGGAGGCTACTCCACCTCGAGAGATTTGGTAACAGGTGTGCGCATGTCCTAATTTATCCATTCCTCCCCATTCGTGATTATCGTTAAACCAATGAAACGATGATAACGACTGATTGGAATACCACTGGCTGTTAAGTAATCCGAACGTAGTTCCGCAAAAAGCAGTATAACCAGACGCAAGTAGCCAACGATTGCGCAAAGAATCAGCTTTTTGGGCGTTCATTGGAACTGTTATGAGGAAAAATAGACTAGTCCAAAATAGCTTCATATTCTTTTTGCAATTGGAGAAGTTGGTTCCAATTGGGTTTGTTTTTTGGGTTTTCCAAAAAATCGTAAATGAATGGCGCCATGACTCGGAGTACTGGCGTTGAATTGATTTGGAATAATCGTTCTTTAGATGAGGTTGCTAAAAAAGTTGTAATGGGGAGTTGATTCAATGATAAATTGAATTTGAACAATTGTTGAAATGAGATGGTATCGGGTTGTATTCCAGATTTATACAAAAAGATTACATCTTTGGCTTCAGATGATAGTTCTTCGGTTTTCCAATATAATTTCCGTCGAACCACAATTTGTTCAATTTCGGGAAATTCAAAATTGATAAAATCACGGTTTGTAGAAGGAAAGTTATTAAAATATTCTTCTGGTTTTTCTGAAAAGAATTGAAAAAACAAATCCGCCAATTCTTTCCCTATTGGGTCAAATACGTCGTGATTTGCGTAAAGGAAATGCTGCATTTTTTGAGAGGCATCTAACGAATTGTTTTCTGAAAAGGAATACTTCGACTTTAATTTTTCTTCAAAAGCTAAACCTTCTTTATCATTAAAAAAACGTCCTGAAAAAAAGATGATTTCCCCAGAAAAACCACGCTTTCGGATCCATTCATCGAAGTGAATTTCACAGTTTCCATTCATGTTAGACGGGATTACCGCCGTGGAAAGGTCGTTTTTTATCTGAGAATATGGAAAATAAATGAGTTCGATATTTTTTATCTCTTTTTTTATTTTTCCTTTTTTACTGGGAACGGATTCTTCTCTTTTTAGGATAATGGACAAGCCTCCTGGATTGATACGAATATTTTCCTTTTCAAAATCCCATTGCTCGTACAAGAAAATGCCATCGGCAGAATCCAATCGTTTTTGGTAGTATTTTTCAATGAGAGGAATATCGGATATTTGGATTTTTTGGGTACAGGTAAAATCGGTGAATCCGTAAATTTTACCAAGACGTAGTTGAAGATACAAGTGATTCAACAATGCTTGGGAAACGTTAGTGCCCCAACTACTGTCTTGTTTTTGAACCAATATTTGAGTAATGGCTTTATTTTGTGCGTGGGTATTTCGCCCTAAGAGGCAGAACAAAATGAGCGTAAAAAACAAAAAGAACTTCTTGGGAAGCATGAAAAAAGGTGGTAATTTTACCCAAAATTAAGTCTTCAACGGTTATGGATAGCAAATTATTTAACGAAAATTTCGCCAAAATTCTAGAAATACGCAAAGAACTCAATTCCATGGAGTTTAATTCTACGAAATATGATGAATTGGAAGAAGTTTTGGCCGATTTAGAAGATGATTTTATGGATGATTTCGGAGATGAATTGGATGAAGTTATTTCCAAAGTTCATTTTACCCTTTGCCCAGACATTGAGTCGGCACATCCGATGGCATATTTTGCCCGAAACTACACGGAAAGTGAATTTGTGCCTGGAGATTATGAAATAAATACTGGAGATGGAATTAAAATTATTGCCGATTTAAAAGGTAAAAAAGTTCGTGGTAGTTTGGTTTGGTTGCCGAATCCTGCTCGATTGGTGATGATTTCTGCTGAAGATATTCTGGTGTTGTGGAATTCGGAAAAACCTGAAGAAATTCACTTGGGATAAACTTTTTAGCCCCTTCGGCCGTTACATGCCCGTGAGCCATTCTACTTTTAATACCATCAATCCATTCTCCGAGGAAAATATCGCTGAATATCGATTTGATTCTGATTCAACTTTGGAGGTGAAGCTTCAAAAAAGTCACCAAAATTTTCTTTCGAATAAAAATACTCCGATTTTACATAGGATTGAGTGGTTGAATTCGTTGATCCCCATCTTAGAATCGTCCAAAAATGATTGGGCTCGTTGCGCTTCCTTAGAAATGGGGAAACCCTTACTTGAAGCCATGCATGAAATTGAAAAGTGCATCGGACTTTGTCATTTTTTTATCGAAAATACCTCCAGTTTTTTAGACCAAGAAAGTATACCGTATATCAAAAAAGCAGTCATTACCAAATCACCGGTTGGTGTCGTTTTGGGTGTTATGCCTTGGAATTATCCCTTTTGGCAAGTTTTCCGATTTGCAATTCCTGCACTTATGGCTGGAAACTCCGTCTTGCTTAAACATGCACCCAATGTAACCGGATGTGCATTGTTCATTCAAGATGCTTTTTCTCAATCACTTTTTCCGCGTGACTTATTTCAGGTTGCACTGGCCAACAATGAACAAACGTTGCGATTGATTTCCGATGAAAGGGTTCAACGAATTTCATTTACCGGCAGCAATGAAACGGGGTTTAAAATTGCACAAACTGCTGGAGCGGTTGGTAAACGCTGTATTCTTGAATTGGGGGGATCTGATCCTTTCATCGTTATGGCGGATGCACCACTTGAGAAAGTTATTCCTCAAGCGATCAAATCGCGGTTTATCAACGCGGGACAAAGTTGTATTTCTGCAAAACGATTCATTGTACACTCCTCCATTCATGAATCATTTACCCAGAAATTGATTCAAGCTGTTCAAGAACTACAAATGGGCAACCCGTTAGAAAGCAGCAATCAGGTGGGGCCATTGGCTAGAAAAGACTTGCAAATCAAGGTGTTGAGTCAAATTGAGTCGGCAAAAGCTTCTGGTTCTCAAATCTTATTCCAATCAAATACTCCAAGTAAAGGTTTCTTTGTTCCTCTTACCGTTTTTGGAAACGTTGATTTAAATTCTTCGATTTGGAAAGAAGAAGTGTTTGGACCGGTAGCACTGGTTCAATCCTTTGATCATGATCAAGAAATGCTCGATTTGGCCAATGATACAGCATTCGGTTTAGGGGCAAGTATTTGGAGTGAAAATGTAGAAAAGGCATTTGCATTGGCGCAACACATCGATGCGGGAAATGTCTACGTTAATGAAATGATGAAGAGTGATTTCTCACTTCCTTTTGGTGGAACAAAACAATCGGGTTTTGGAAAAGAACTTTCAAAAACGGGAATGATGGAATTCATGAATCTCAAAACATCCATAATTTCAACATTATGAAAAACTATTTTTTAATCATTTTGGGAATTTCTTTAGCAATTTCATCATGCAGAAGAAAAACCGGCCCGGATTGTTGTCCGCCCGTTGAACCCGTTGGAAGCATCGAAGTTCATTTGAATCATCTCTGGGGGACAGATACCATCGTTCGAAGTACAGGAAAATATGTTACTAGCCTAGGCGATACGGTAATGATTTCAGAAATAAAAGGATTGATTTCAAATTTTAATTTGCAGTTTACCGATAATACTTTTTTTCTGGTAGATGACTATTTCTACTACAAACTTTCTAATCCGGCAACCAACACTTTATTATTAAAGGGAATCCCAGATGAAGCCTATAAGAGTATCGGCTTTTTTCTAGGATTAGATTCTACTTCCAATCATTCGGATGTGACAACCTATCCGCGAACTAGTGCCTTGAGTACGTATCAGGCTGGTGGCGAGATGCATTGGAATTGGGCTGATGGTTTCATCTTTACCAATATCACTGGAAATTATCGGCCTGCAAATGCCAATCGGTACAAAGGTTTCTCTTTTCATTTAGGGATGGATCCTAATTTAGTGAAAATTGCTTTGCCTGTTTCAGCATTTACCATTGCAGGAAATTCAAGATTAGTGGAGTTGAATTTAGATTGGAAAGAAATGTTTGAATCTCCTAATCAAATCAACATTGCAAACCAAGATGTAACGCATTCAACATCAGGGGATACATTGGCTGCTCAACTTTCTGCAAATATGATCAATATGGCAAAAATTGGCTCGATCAAATGAAGTGAAAAAGATCCTAGCACTTGGAATACTTTTTGGGATTTTTCTGTACAGCTGTGTGCATGAACCCTTGGATGGAGACTCCTTTTCCGATCCCATCCCCTACGTATTCTCCACACCTGCGGGATTCCCCCCACCCAATCTCCCGGCCGACAATCCATTAACTGTTGAAGGCATCGAACTCGGAAGAAGGTTGTTTTATGATCCCATTTTAAGTGCAGATTCCTCCATTTCTTGCGGAAATTGCCATGCCCCAAATGCAGCTTTTGCCGATACTTCACGATTTTCCAAAGGTATTCGTGGGCAAATTGGCTATAGACAAAGCATGCCACTGTTCAATTTGGCGTGGGTAACCGAATTCTTTTGGGATGGCCGAGCATCCAGTTTACGAAAACAAATCCATTTTCCCATCGAAGATCCTATCGAAATGGGCGAAAGAGTCGCTAATGTAGTCCAAAAACTCAATCAACAGCCAAGATATCGGAAAATATTTAAAAAGGCATTTCAGGAAAATGAGGTAACCGACACGCTAGTGTTTAAGGCCATTGAGCAATTTTTGTTGACCATGGTTTCGGCTGATTCAAAATTCGATCAATGGAGAAGGGGAGAGGTTCAGTTGTCTCAACAAGAATTGTATGGGTTGCAAATTTTTGAAAAAGAAATTTACAATACCACTGTCACCGACGTTCGGTTGATTCCTCCTCCTCCAGGAACGTTGGTCGGAGCTGATTGTTTCCATTGCCACGGAAACCGGAATAACCCGTTTTTTAGCAATAACTTTGGTTACCAAAACAACGGATTGGATGCTGTTCCCGCAGATTCTGGACGCATGGTAGTTACCAAAGATCCGTCCGATTTCGGAAAGTTCAAAACTCCAACGCTTCGGAATTGGGGATTTACTGCACCCTATATGCACGATGGTCGTTTTCAAACCATTGATCAGGTGTTGGATCATTACGAAAAACCCAATCCATTATCGCCCAATTTAGATCCAGGAAGCATTGGGAAATCGGCCACATTCGGATTGAGGTTGCGGATTTATGAGCGAACAGCCTTGAAGGCCTTTTTGAATACGTTGAACGACACAGCGTTCACCACCAATCAGCGCTACCAAAGCCCTTTTCGATGAAATTGCACGTTGCTTTAGTACTAACTTTCTTATGGAGTTGCCAAAGAAACAACTCGCCATTTGAGTTTCCTCCCATTAAAGAACCAACAAACAACCGCACTTCTTCTGTTAGAATTGATTTGGGGAAAAAACTATTCTTCGACCCCTTGCTCAGCAGCGATTCGAGTATTTCCTGCGGCAGTTGTCACCAACCCAATCATGCCTTTTCTTCTCCCCAACCTTTAACATCAGGGGTTCATGGTTCTCTTGCGAAACGAAATGTCCCTGTTTTAATCAACCTCGCATGGAGTCCCTATTTCATGTTTGAAGGAGGATTGCCAACCTTGGAAAAGGTAAGTCTTTCCCCCATTCAAGACGCGATGGAAATGAATTTGCCATTCCCAGAATTGATCGAACGATTGAAATCGCACTCCGAATATCCTTCGTTGTTTAAGAAGGCTTACGGTGGAGGGCCCACTCCATCTTCCGTTGTTCGGGCTTTGGCGGCATACCAAAGAAGTATTCAATCTGCCCAAACGCGTTGGGATAGTTTTGTAACCGGAAGGGTGGATTTGTTCAATGATTCTGAAAAGAAAGGATGGCAATTATTTATGGGCAAAGCAAAATGTTATTCCTGCCATCCTCCCCCGTTGTTTACCGATTTCCAATTTCACACCATTTTGCCCTACGATGGCGATGATGGTCGTTATCGAATTGATCCGCGACCCGAAATGAAAGGGGCGTTCAAAACACCAACTTTGAGGCAGTTGGCGTATTCAGCTCCATATTTTCATCGAGGTAATGCCACCCAATTGAGGGATGTTTTACTCGCCTATGAATCGACGTCCAACCCTAAAGCTAAATTGAATCTTTCCAAAGAAGAAAAAGCGAATCTCATTGCTTTTTTGTTAACGTTAAGTCAATAATTTTCACCTTTGCATCCGACCTTTTTTGGTAACTTGCATCGTGTTTAATAAAGATCAGCTCAAACGCGTTTTTGAACTTCTTCCGGATGAATTTTCCGAAGAACAATTGCTGATTTTGTTGTCGGAGATTGATCAAATTAATCCTCGAATGAACACGGTTCCTTGGCAATCCATTCAAATTGGAACCCAAGTATGGGCCTCTCAAAATTTATCGGTTACACATTTTCAAAATGAAGATCCAATTCCTCATATTGAGGACGATGAAACATGGGAACATTATGGATTATTGGGTAAGCCTGCGTGGTGCTATTACAACAATGATCCCAGCACGGAAGTAATATATGGCCGACTTTACAATTGGCATGCCGTGGCAGATCCTAGAAAAATTGCTCCCTTAGGTTGGACAATTCCGTCGGATCAAGATTGGGAAGAGTTGATTGGTTTTGTCGAGCGTGATGCCCTCTTTGAGTCAACCAATTCGTCTCCCCAAGTGGGTTTGAAATTGAAAGGAATAAACCATTGGAATGAAGGTGGAAACGGTACGGATGCTTTTGGATTCAATGCGCAACCGGCGGGATACCGGGCAACGATTGGCCCCTTTCGCGACCAAGGTGGTACGGCAAATTTTTGGAGTAGTTCCGATAACTCAAGTCAAAATGCGTTCTACCGAACCCTTTACTTTTACTCAGCTAATATTTTCAAGTACAACAATGATAAATCCAACGGCATTAGCGTCCGTTGCTTAAAAGAAAAAAACAATGTCGGAAGTTAGACAAATGCAACCCATCGATGTATGGAATCATTTTGAAGATCTCAATGCGGTTCCTCGGGCGTCCAAAAAAGAAGAGCAAATCATTCAATTTATGGTCGATTTCGGGAATCGATTGGGATTGAATACCTACCGTGATCCCATTGGAAATGTGATCATCAAAAAGCCGGCAACTCCGGGAAAAGAACAATCTCCAACAGTGATTTTGCAGGCCCACATCGACATGGTGCATCAAAAAAATAACGATACCGTTTTCGATTTTGCTACTCAAGGAATTCAAACGTGGGTAGACGGTGATTGGGTTCGTGCCAAAGGAACAACCCTCGGAGCCGATAATGGTCTTGGTGTTTCCATGATCATGGCCGTG
>JACCDK011119064.1_pt1 | contig 11593 bp, 8 predicted proteins | sample 7445871 | NCBI WGS metagenome assembly JACCDK01 (sample SAMN15323436, study PRJNA562643) | freshwater metagenome | isolation source: river surface water | place: USA:Blue River Watershed | collected 2017-08-15
GTAGCCGTTGCAAATTGATTTAATAAGGTAGCCGTATTAGCTCTATCGATTACTAATTGATCTTTAATAGCCTCAATATTTTGTAATGCTTCTAAATCATTTGCAAAACTTGCACTTCCGTTAGAATGGATAGTACCTTGTACCGTATTTTTTCGATTAGGCGCAATTAAATCATAAACACCCGTTCTTGTTCTTAATACAGCTAAAGAATCTGACATGGTTTTTATTTCTTGATCAAGTGCTAATACTTTTTCACTAAGTGTTTTATGAATACTCAAACGCGTTTGATTATAGTGTGCTTGATATAAATCTGCAATTGTTTGTGCTATTGTATTAGCACAAGTAGCCGCAAATTGAGGATCGCGATCTTTAAAACTCAGTTCCAAATTGGTATTTTCTGTTCTTTTAATGTTGAAATTACTTTGAATTTTATCATGTAATTCATTAAACGATTTAGGATCTTGTAAGGATAAATTATAATGAGCATCTAATTGCATGCGTGCAATTAAGGTATCTCTCATAATAGCACCATTAGCAATAGCCATTACTTTATCAACATCCTTTTCTTCTGCAAAATGGTCTAAAATAAACGCATTATTGAATTGGTATACGTTAGCACGATCAGCTACTAAAGGATTAGACACAAAAAATGCCGTTTCTGCCTTATAGATAGGTTTCTTAATAGCTGTAAACAAAATTGCTACCACTGCTGCTAATAAGGCTACACTGGCAATGAATTTTCTTTTATTTAAAATGACTTTAAAAATAGATAGCATATCAAAGTTATTCGTTTCCATAGGTATTTATTCGTTTACTAAAACGTAGTTTATTGTTTTATATTGTTTAAAGGGTTTCACCCGCTTGCATTTTTTCTGCATTCTCAGCAAATTGTAAGGCTTCAATCATATCACCAATATTACCGTTCATAAAATCATCTAAATTATAAATGGTCATATTAATTCTATGATCGGTAATTCTTCCTTGCGGATAGTTATAGGTTCTGATTTTTGCCGAACGATCTCCCGTACTCACCAAACTTTTTCTTCTATTCGCAATCTCTTCTTCATATTTACGCACTTGCTCTTCGTATAATTTTGTACGCATCATTTGCGTAGCTTTCTCTCTATTACCTAATTGGGTACGCTCAGTTTGACATGTAATAACCGTTCCTGTAGGTACGTGGGTTAAAATTACTTTTGTTTCCACCTTATTTACATTCTGACCTCCAGCACCACCACTTCGCGCCGTTTCCATTTTAAGGTCCGACTCTTTTAATTCGAAATCTATTTCATCTGCCTCAGGCATAACAGCAACCGTAGCTGCAGAGGTGTGTACCCTACCACTTGCTTCGGTAGCGGGTACGCGCTGTACTCGGTGTACACCACTTTCAAATTTTAAGGTACCATATACATCGTCACCCGTTACTTCTAATTGTATTTCTTTATATCCACCAACAGTACCTTCTGCTTCGCTCAATAAAGCAATCTTCCATCCTTTACGCTCACAAAAACGCATGTACATTCGCAATAAATCACCGGCAAAAATACTTGCTTCATCGCCACCCGTTCCAGCACGTACCTCAATGATTGCATTTTTCTCATCTTGTGGATCTTTTGGAATAAGCAATTGACGAATTTCCTCTTCTAGTTCTTCCTTGTTTTTATTTTGAGCTTCGAGTTCTTCTTTTGCCATTTCTCTTAAATCGGCATCGGTTTCAGTCTCAAGTACCTCTTTACCAAAAGCAATACCATCTATACATGACCTATAACGTTTGTAGGCATCTACAATTTTTTCTAATTTTCTATACTCTTTACTTGTTTGAGAAAACTTTTTATTGTCACTCACAATCTCCGGATTAGTAAGTGCTACGCCAAGTTGTTCAAATCTTGCCTTAATGGCTTCTAATTTATCAATCATGCTTTTTCTTTTGGACTTGCTATATTAAACAAAACCGTTAACCTAAATAATAGGCTAACGGCTTTACATTTTTTATGGTCGTTACAAAGTTCGTTTTACCGATACTTCTTCATAACCTTCTATAATATCTCCGATTCTTACATCGTTATAGTTTTTCACCATCAAACCACACTCATAACCCGCGTTTACTTCCTTCACATCATCTTTAAAACGTTTTAAAGAAGATAGTTCTCCATGGTAAATAACGATACCTTCTCTGATAATGTTAAGTTTCGTTTGACGTGTCATTTTACCATCTAGCACATAGCAACCTGCAATGGTACCTACGCCGCTAATTTTAAATACTTCACGCACTTCGATATTGGAAACAATTTTCTTCTCCACTTTTGGTTCCAATAAACCTTCCATGGCACTTTTGATTTCCTCAATAGCTTCGTAAATAATAGAGTAGGTTCTAATTTCTATATTCTCTTGCTCTGCTAATTTACCAGCTTGTAAAGATGGACGAACTTGGAATCCTAAGATGATTGCATCAGATGCTGTTGCTAATAAGACATCACTTTCTGTGATTTGTCCTACTGCTTTATGTACCACATTTACCGCTACTTCTTCTGTAGATAATTTTTGTAAAGAGTCACTCAAGGCTTCTACCGATCCATCAAAGTCACCTTTAATAATGATTGGTAATTCTTTAAAGTTACCCAATGCCAAACGACGACCAATTTCATCAAGGGTTAAGTGCTTACGCGCTCTGATACCTTGCTCACGTATAATTTGTGCACGATGCGTTGCTACTTCTTTAGCTTCATTCTCATCATCATATACTTTGAATTTCTCCCCTGCTTGAGGTGCACCATTCAAACCTAAAATTTGTACGGGTGCAGAAGGTCCTGCTTGTGTAACGCGTTGTCCGCGCTCATTAAACATCGCTTTTACTTTACCAAAGTGCTGACCCGAAACGATCATTTGACCTTGTTCTAAAGTACCATTTTGAACAAGGATTGTAGTTACATATCCACGGCCTTTATCTAAAGACGCTTCAATAACCGAACCCACACCTGCTCTATTTGGATTTGCTTTAAGTTCTAATAACTCAGACTCTAAAGCAATCTTCTCTAATAATAAATCAATATTCAATCCTTTTTTAGCTGATATCTCTTGACTTTGATATTTACCACCCCAGTCTTCAACAAGAATGTTCATACCCGCTAATTGTTCTTTAATTTTTTCAGGATTAGCGCCTTCTTTATCAATTTTATTAATTGCAAAAATCATCGGTAAGCTTGCAGCTTGAGCATGCGAAATTGCTTCTTTTGTTTGAGGCATCAACGCATCATCGGCAGCCACCACGATAACCGCTACATCGGCTACTTTAGCACCACGCGCACGCATAGCGGTAAAGGCCTCGTGACCTGGAGTATCTAGGAAGGTAACCTTTTTGCCAGTTGCGGTTAATACTTGATACGCACCAATATGTTGGGTGATGCCACCAGCCTCACCAGCTACTACATTAGCACTTCTAATATAATCGAGCAAGGAAGTTTTACCATGGTCTACGTGACCCATGATGGTAACGATAGGTGCTCTTGGTTCTAATTCTTCTTCGTTATCTTGATCTTCTTCTTCTAATTCTGCTTCTTGTTGTACACCAATAAATTCTACGGTATAACCAAACTCTTCTGCTACCAATTCTAATACTTCAGCATCTAAACGTTGGTTAATAGAAACCATGATACCTAAGCCCATACATTTGCTGATTACATCAGCAAAGCTCACGTCTAGTAAATTAGCAAACTCACTCACCGAAATAAACTCGGTTACTTGTACTACTTTACTATCGCCAGATTGCTCTAATAAAGCTCTTTTTTCTGCCATATCATCGCGTTTCTCACGACGATATTTAGATTTGGTATTTTTATTGTTTCTTCCACCACCCGCAAGTTTAGCTTGCGTTTGTCTGATTTTTTCTTGAATATCTTTTGCGTCAATTTCAGTAGGTACATTAGTTGCGCCGCCACCTCTATTATCGTTATTACCTCTGTAATTATTATTGCGGTTATTATTATTGCCACCACCTGGACGATTACCTTGCGGAGCGCCACCTGGACGATTATTGTTATATCCACCTGGTCTGTTAGGTTGATTACCTTGGGCTGGTCTAGGCGCATTGGGATTGCTACCTGCACCTGATGTGCCTTCTGGTTTTTTATCTACCGGAATACGTTTTCTTTTACGCTTTTCTTTATCACTAGCAATACCGCCGCGACCACGATCGTTTCCATTATTTACTGGCAAATCAATTTTACCAATAATTTTTGGTCCCGATAATTGAGGCGATTTCATCTCAATATGCTCTAGCGTAGCAGGAGCTGTTGGCTCTTCCACTGCTGGAGCTACCGGTACTTCTACAGGGGCTTCCGTTACAGCAGGCTTTGTTGTTTTCTTCTCTACCTTTTTCTCTTCAGCTGGTGCTTCTTCTGTTTTCTTAGCTTTTGTAGTTTTCGCTACTTCCTTATCCGATGTTTTAGCTGTTTTTTTATCCGCCGCCTCTTCTGTTTTCTTAGCCGTACCTTTTTTAGGGCGCGTTGCTTGATTTATTTCGTCTAAGTTGATTTTGCCTAAAATATTTGGACCTGCAACTTTACTTACTTCTTTTTCTTCATCAAGTTCTTTACTCGGAGCTTTTTGCTCATCATCTGCTTCTTTCGCTTTAGTTTTCTTAGCACTTGTTTTAGGAACTGTTACTACTTCTACTTTTGGCTCTTCTTTTGCAACTACCTCTTTCTCTGGCTTAGCAGTTACTACTTCTTCTTTAGATTTTTTAGCTGCATCTGCACCACCTTTTGGCAAAGCGATAGACTCGCTCTTTATTTTTACCAATTTATCTTTGGCAAACTCAGCTTGAAGTGCATCATACATGGGCTCACTGAGCTTTGTATTTGGATTACTTGCGTTTACGTCAAACCCTTTACCAGTAAGAAACTCCACTAAGGTTTCCTTACCGATATTAAATTCTTTGGCTGCTGCCAAAATTCTGGGTGTTTTATTTTCTGTTGCCATTCGTTTTTTTAATCAATAATTTATGCACGGTTACTTTGAATTGGAATCGAATAATGAGTTTTATTCGTCTTCAAATTCAGCATTTAAAATGCTATGCACTTCTACAATTGTTTCTTCTTCTAAATCTGTTCTTCTTACCAATTCTTCTACCGACAAATTCAATACGCTTAATGCCGTATCGCAGCCAATTTTCTTGAACTCATCAATAATCCATGGTTCAATTTCATCGCTAAATTCTTCTAAGTCGATATCGTATTCAGCATCTTGTTCTACTACATCACGATAAACATCGATGGTATAACCGGTAAGCTCTTGTGCTAATTTAATATTAACCCCTTTACGACCAATAGCTAAGGATACTTGATCAGATTCTAAAAATACTTGTGCTTGTTTGTTTTCGTTATCTAAATCAATACGATTGATTTTAGAAGGCGTTAACGAACGTTGGATAAGCAAAGATGTATTGGTAGTAAAATTGATAATGTCGATATTTTCATTTTTCAATTCACGTACGATACTATGAATTCTGCTTCCTTTCATACCTACGCATGCACCCACCGGATCAATACGATCATCGAAGCTTTCTACGGCTACTTTTGCACGCTCACCTGGCTCACGCACTACTTTTTTAATGGTAATTAAACCATCTAAAATTTCTGGCACTTCTAATTCCAATAATTTCTCTAAGAACATGGGGCTAGTTCTGCTAACAATAATGAAAGGCGTATTGCTTCTCAATTCAACTTTTTTCAATACCGCACGCACCATTTCACCTTTTTTGAAAAAGTCGCTTGGTATTTGTTCAGTTTTAGGTAAAATCAATTCATTGCCATCATCATCTAATAGCATGATTTCTTTTTTCCAGATTTGATATACTTCAGCATTTACAATTTCGCCTACACGCTCAGCATATTTTTTAAGCAATTCGTTTTTCTTCAAATCACCTAAACGTGCAGCTAAAGTTTGTTTTGCAGCTAAAATTGCTCTTCGACCAAAATCTAATACGTCTACTACTTGGTACAATTCCTCGCCCACGCTATAATCGGGTTCAATTTTCAAAGCTTCTGATAAGGCTACGTGTTGATTTTCGTCTTCTACCATATCGTCTTCTACGATTTCTCTTCTTCTGAAAATTTCTAAGTCACCCGTTTTATCATTTACAATGACGTCAAAATTTTCATCACTGCCATGTTTTTTACGGAGTAAGGTTTTGAAGACATCTTCAATAACCTTCATCATGGTTGGCCTATCAATATTTTCGGCCTCTTTAAACTCTTGAAACGATTCAATTAAATTAATACTTGACATGGTTTACATTTTTTCCCAAAGGGATTTGTTATGGTTAAAAAATTACTTGTACGATACTTTGTTTTATGTTTTCAAAAGGCAATTCCACAAGGGCTGTTTCCTTTTTCTTGTTGATTTTTATTGCTAGGCTAATGCCCTCTTCTGTTACGGCTTTCAACACGCCAATTTGCTCCAAATCTTCGATATTCGTTACGGCAAGCGTGCGACCAATATTCTTTTTGTATTGGCGGATAGAGCGCAAAGGCTCATCAACACCAGGGCTCGATACTTCTAAGCTATAATCTCCGTTAGGATACCATCCCAGTTCATCGATTTGAGCTACTAATTGTCTGTTAATCGATACACTCTTCTGCACATTGAGTCCTTCATCTGCATCTAAAAATAATTTAATATTATTTCCAGGCTCTATTTGCAAATTCGTTACAAACATATCCGTTCCTTCTAATAAAGGAGCTAAAAGGGCTTCAATTTTACTGATCATCTCTTGCATAGACAAAAAACAAGGGGACTAATGTCCCCTTCTTAATTAATAAATCCACTGCAAATATACGACATATTCCAATGAAATCATCAGTTTTGGCAATTATTTTATGCTTATAGCTAAATTAGAAAAAACTTAACAATCTAAGTAGGTGGAATACTTACCTTTGACAATCAATTCGTTTCTATGGCCTTGTTTCGCATTTTATTATTAGCCTTTATTCTTTCTGGAGTATTTAAATTCGTTACCCGCATATTAATACCCATTTTAAGAATGCGCAGTGCGGTAAAGGATCAAATAAAAACGCAACAACAAGCACAAACCAAGCAAAATCAAAAAGAAAGCCCTAAAACCCAACAAAAATCGAGTTCGGTTGGCGAATACATTGATTTTGAAGAAATTAAATAAGTGGCTTAAAAATATCTTTCTCTATAGTCATTCCATTGCTGAGGTGAATGGTTTGTATACCTAAACTTTGCGCTGCTTCAATATGCTGCACGCTATCATCTATAAATAAAGTGGCTGCTGGGCTCAAGCCATGGGTATCTAAAATATATTGAAACGCTTTAGGATCTGGTTTTCTTAGGCCTAATCGATGAGAGAAGTAAGCCTTATCAAAATATAAGGCTATGCTTGGTATGCCATGGGTTTGCTGTAGCGATTGGGTAAAGGCAGCTTCATGTATGCTGTTTGTATTACTCAATAAAAATAAATCAAACTGATTCTGTAACTGCTGTAAGATTTGTAACCTACGCAATGGCCAATCTAACAACATGGCATTCCATGCTGTAGCTAACTGCTCATGCGTAAAATTTGTTTGCATGAGTTGATTGAGCTCATCGTAAAAAGTAGCAGCTTCTATTTTCCCCGTTTCCAAGGCATCAAATAAATCAATCTGTTCTCGTTGCGAATAAAGGGCATCAAAATTAGGCACTCCAAGTGCTTGGAATGCCGCTGTAGTTTTATGGTAATCTATATTGAGTAATACACCACCTAAATCAAAAATAATATGTTTGACCCCTTTTATCATGCAACAAAAATAAAGTTTGTAATTGATTTTTTTAATTTAAAAATTTAGTTACTTTTGCAATCCAAATTGCATCAAATGCAATGGGCCTATAGCTCAGTTGGTTAGAGCACCTGACTCATAATCAGGTGGTCCTAGGTTCAAGTCCTAGTGGGCCCACAAAAGCCAGCAATAATTTGCTGGCTTTTTCATTTCTACAACTAATTTAATAAAAATTAAGTCTTATATAATAAATTATATTGAATATAATATATATATAATATTCAATAGAAGATATTCTATTGTACAAGAAAAAATTATTTTGAATATTTATACAAAATATGAAAAACAATATTCATTCTGTGGAACTGGGTAAGCACCTTAAGGCATTAAGGCTGGCCAAAAAGCTATCTATTGAGAAACTTGCCTATAAAACAGGAATATCCTATACTCTATTGTACAAAATAGAAAAAGGAGCGGTAAACAGCTCCTTTCTTATCATTTTAAAAATTCTATCTAATCTCGATTGCGAAGCCCAACATATTGCCTATCTCTTTGAAAGCATGATGACTAGCATAAAAAACAATAAGTCAACCGATCTCTAATACCACCAAATAACTAAACAATACTAACCTTAGTTAGCGTGAAACACATCTTATTAATTTAGCCGCAACACCTGATTTAAGTCATTCTAATACCAAAAACAAGTAGATTCGGTTCATAAAAAAACGGCTAAAATTTCTTTTAGCCGTTTTTCAGTTTATTGGTTGAAACTAATCTTATAGAATAAATCCTAAAACTACTTCTGTAGCGTTACGATTCATATTGTCAGCTTTCATTTTTCCTGTAGTTGATTCAAAAGAAACACCTAAAGCAATTTTGTTGTAACGTAAATCTACGCGAGGGATGATAGCGGAACCTGTTCTTGCTGCAACACCAGCAGATAAGCTTGCGTTAGCACCTAAGCTTTTTTGATATTTAACACCCACCGTGTAATCATTAGCTTTAGATTGCCAGTTTAGGAATGCATAAGCACCTACAACATCTTTGCTAGCTAAATTGATGCTATAGCCAGCTTGTACACCATAATTAACACCTAATTGGTATAATGCTGTTTTAGAAATATTAGTATAAGGTTTATTTAAGTGACGAGCAGAAGCACCTAAGTACCAATTTGCTTTTTCGCCATTTTTAAATAAAGACAAACCGCTATTTAAATCTACCCAACGGATAGGAGCATTGTTAGCATTAGTAGGGTCATTATTTGGCATATCAGGAATCAAACCATACTGAGTGTATTGCTCTGGAACAGTTTTACCATCAAAATTTACATTTAAGCTGTTGATACCAGTTTGGAAACCAGCTGCTAAATACAAACCATTTTCGTTTAAAGGCAAAGCATAAGCTAAACCAACGATCGCTGAAGTGTTTTTGATTACACCTGCAGCACCATTGTCTCCTACATAAGCAAAAGTAGCTGTGAAATAACCTTTGTTATCATCTGATGTTCTTTTTGCTTTATTTAAAAGCGCAAAATCACCAATAGCAACTTGTGTTTTGTAAGTAGATGCACTGTTGAATTGTACATCTCTATTTACTGCTTGCAAGCGGATATCCTTAGTTGTTTTCAAGCTTTGGTTGTAGATAGTTGCCATATCTTCCACTCTTGAAAAATGGATGTCTTGAGCTTGTGAGTTCATAGCTGTTGATGCAACAGCTATGATTCCCAAAATTTTATTTACTATATTTTTCATCTTCTATATTTTATAGTGTTGAAGGATTATGTGAATTTTATCGTACTAAAGTGATAGTTCCTTGTTTTCTAATCAATTCGTTTCTGAAGTTATAACCTTCAATTACGTAGCTATAAGAATCTTGAGGTTGCATTTCACCTTTATAAGAACCATCCCATGCAGCATCTGGATCTGTAGATTCAAACACTAGGTTACCCCATCTGTTGTATACTCTAAAGAAGCTGAAGGTATGAATACCTGGCACGATTGGTTTGATTTTATCATTACTTCCATCACCATTTGGAGTGAAGATGTCTGGTAAAGAAATTCCGATTTCACATGGCACTTCAACTAACATTGCAGTAGAAGGATCTGAAGCACAACCATAAGAGTTAGTTACGATTGCGGTAAAGCTTCCTGCTGTGTATACCGTAGTATTAGTAGCTGTAGCACCGCTCACTGGCACACCATCTTGATACCATTGGTAAGTACCCGTATTCGTAGGGTTGAAACGTAATACTACTGATTCTTCTTTACAGAACACCGTAGGGCCATCTGCAGTGATAATCAATTTAGCTGGAGTTGGGTTAACCGTAACCACTAAATTTTGTGTATTCGTACATCCACTAGCTGTTAAGGTATACACATAGGTAACGTTAATTGGAGCTTGTGTGCTGTTTGTTAAAGTTTCGTTGATAGATCCTGTACCTGTTGCAGCGGCATTCGTGATACCTGTAACTGCAGCACGAGACCATGCATAAGTAGTACCTGCTGTAGCGCTAAGCGGAGTGTATTTGAATAATCTTCCGCTACAAACGTTAGCTGTTAAAGCACTGCTCATGGTAGCACTTGGATTAACTACCACCGTAACACTTTGGCTATTGCTACATCCATTAGCTGTTAATACATAGTTGTAAGTAACCGTAATTGGATTTGCTGTAGTGTTGATCAATGTTTCGTTGATAGCACCCGTACCATTTGCTGCTGCATTTGTAATACCCGTTACTGCTGCACGAGACCATGCATAAGTAGTACCTGCTGTAGCAGAAGTTGGTGAATAAGCAAACGCTGTATTGTTACAAATAGCTGGAGCTGAAGTAGCACTTGTTAATGTAGCTGCTGGATTAACCGTAGCGGTTACATTTGAAGTACCTGTACAACCTGTAGCCGTAACTGTCATGTTATAAACATAAGTAACAGTAACCGGATTAGCTGTAGTATTATTTAAGTTTTCATTAATCGCATTAGTACCTGTACCTGCAGCATTTGAAATACCCGTTACTGCAGCACGAGACCATGCTAAAGTACTACCTGCAATAGATGCAGTTGGTGTATACGTAATTGCTGTTTGGTTACATACTGGAGCTATAGTAGCTGCAGATGTTAAAGCAGGAGCTGGATTAACTGTTACATCTAATGGTGCACGTAAACTTTCACATCCTTGCGGTGTAGTTTGTGTAGCATAGTACGTAGTAGTACCTGCTGTAGCAGTAGATGGAATTGGAGCTGAAGCCAATGCTGTACCACCTGTTGCAGTAGTATACCATTTAACCGTATGACCAGTTAAAGCAGTAGCTGTTAAAGCTGTAGCTGTACTGTTTTGACATAAGGTAATATTAGCTACAGTTGGAGCCGCTGGTTGCGACACATTTAAGGTAGCATTTGCTGAAATTTTACAACCGTTAGCATCTGCTGCTGTATAGGTAATTGTTTTTGTACCAAATGAAGTTGGTGTGTACGCTAAGGTAGTATTTGTACCTAAAGTTGTTGTAGCTTCTGTCCAAGTTTGAGATGCAGCTGAAGTACCAATCATAATAGCATAGTCTTCCGTTTCACCCCACGTATACGTACCTGTTGGATTTACCACAGAACTTTCAACATACACCACACGCATCAATGTTTTACCAGGAGTTGCAGTTGTTGGAACGATGAACGTACCTGTAACTATATCACCTGATAATGACCTTGCACCATAGTTAGTAGCTACTACTTGTTCTGCAGCTTCAAATGCTCCATTACGGTTATAGTCAATATACATTTTAGCCATATTGCTATATGCAAATATAGATCCGCAATAACCTAAGGTTA
>JACCDK010324352.1_pt1 | contig 11591 bp, 16 predicted proteins | sample 7445871 | NCBI WGS metagenome assembly JACCDK01 (sample SAMN15323436, study PRJNA562643) | freshwater metagenome | isolation source: river surface water | place: USA:Blue River Watershed | collected 2017-08-15
AAGTTTTTGAAGAAAGAGATGCAAATTAGCAAATAAGCTAATTTGTTAACATGACAATGGAGAAATCAATGGGCAACATCTTGGACGATTTTAGTAAAATTGATCTTCACGTTGGACCCGTTGTTGAAGCAGAAGAATTTATAGAAGCGAAGAACACCTCTTTTAAACCAAAAATTGCTTAATGGGAATCAGTTTTTCTTAATATCACTCCTCCAACTTTCATCGTTGCGTCGAAAGCAACATTACTTTTCAAATGAAAATTAGCATCCACGGTATTTAATGTGCTATCGGCATTTTCAGGTATAATAAAAAGTAAAATAAAATTTTTTTTATCGTTTACTTTACCATTCGTTACATCTGTGTGGAGTGTTCCTTTTATTTCGAAACCATATTTTGCTTTATATAAGTTGATGTTACTAAGTGGCAAGCCAGCAACGGTTAAATCAATTGTATAGTCGGGTTTAATTTCTAAAGTTATAGGAAGTGCAGCGAGTGTTTGGTGTAGATCTTTATCTAAAAATTTCCCATCTCCCTTCCAAGTGCCCATTAGAAATTTATGCTCGTCAATTAATTTCGCAGAATCTAATTTTTGCGTATTACAAGAAATGAAACCAATAACAACAACAATCAGTAGTAACCTTTTCATTATCAATTAACAATTGACAATTAACAATTATTTAAATTTTCCCCATTACATACATTTGTTCCATCGTAGGACTTACACTTCCGCCTTTACGTTCGAGGGTAATGGCAAATGCTTGGGGGGCGTCCACTGATTTCATTTCGAACATATTCATATCGTTGTTTCCTGGACTGAAAACACCAAGGTCAACAGGTTTTCCATCAACAATAGCCCATAATTGATAATCGTGTAAATCATCGCTTGCTGGTAAGTTCATTGGGTCGACCATTACTTTTTTGCTCACTTTATCCCAATGTACCATGGCTTGTGATTGTGGCGAAATAGCTTGTCCTGCTAATGGCAGTTTTATTACCATTGGGCTTCGCAAGGTTTCCATCACTTTTTTATTTTCTTCAAACGAAGTATTTAGAGAAGCGTATTGAGTGGTAGTTTCTTCTAAACGAACTTTAAAATTACCCAGCTCTTTTTGAGCATTGCCGTAATTTATCCAAGTAATACTTAAGCCCGCTAAGCTTGCAATAAGTAATGCTAAACATGCTGCAAAAGCAAATTTATAATTGCTTGTTTTTTTATTGGTATGAAGGCTTACTACTTTTGCCTCTTCGCTAACAGACTCCACTTTTTCTGAAGTAGGGGCTGGTATGTTTATTTCTTTGGGTTGAATTTTTTGTCCTACGCTTTGCAGTTTTACATTGCGCAGTAACTCATCCTTGAGAGAAGCTCTAGGGCCATCGTGCAAGTTATTAGCTAAATCGAGGAGACTAGCCTCTATTTCATCGAGCTCTTGTTTAACTTCTGGATACAACTGAGCCATGTGTTCCACTTCACTCATCTCCTGATCGGATAATGCCCCGGAAACATAGAGTTCTAACACTCCACTTGCTATATATGCTTGTATATCCACTTAATTAAAATATTTTCTAAGTTCAATAATAGCCGCTCTTACTCTGGTTTTAACGGTACCTAAGGGCATATCTAAATGCTCCGCCACCTCTGCATGAGTAAATCCGTTGAAATAGATTAGTTCAATTAGTCTTTTTTGTTCTGGCTTTAAATTATCCACCAAGGCTTTAATGCCTAGGGTGTCGGGATTTAATTTATTGCTCATTCTCACATCTATACTACTTACGTGGTTTTCGATGTCTTGGTTTTGGCTTTGGTTTCGATATTCTTTCGATCGTACTTTGTCTATGGCTAGGTTTCTTGCAAGATTACTCATCCAAGTGTATAACCTACCTTTGTTGGTATCGAACAAATCGAAAGAATTCCAAATTTTAATGAATGTTTCTTGTAATACATCCTCGGCATATTCTTCGCTTTGTACCACCTGAAATATAATGTTGTATAAAGCTTTCGAATAATGATCGTACAAATACTCTAACCCCGATGCATCTTTTATTTTTAAAAGATAGACCAATTCTTCTTCCGAAATTTTACTGCTTGCTCGAGGTGTCAATAGGATTGATTAAAATTCAAATAAATGCTTTTCTGCGTGGTATGATGAACGTACCATGGGTCCGCTCTCTACTACTTTAAACCCTTTTTCTAAGCCTATCTCTTTATATTTAGCAAACTGGTCGGGGTGTATGTAACTGATCACACTATGATGTTTACGAGTAGGTTGTAAATACTGACCTAAGGTTAGGATGTGAACGCCGTTGCTAAGCAAATCGTCCATAGCTTCGTAAACCTCCTCTTCAGTTTCTCCTAATCCTAACATTATGCCCGATTTGGTACGTAATCCTGCGGCGGAGATGTGTTTTAAACACTCCAAACTTCTATCGTATTTTGCTTGAATGCGAACTTCTTTGGTTAACCTACGAACAGTTTCCAAGTTGTGAGAAACTACCTCTGGCGCTTCTTCTAATACCCTCGCTAAATTATCCCACTGTCCTTTAAAGTCGGGAAGTAGTGTTTCCAAAGTAGTTTCTGGTGATTTTTCACGAATGGCTTTAATGGTTTCTGCCCATATAATCGATCCACCATCCTTTAAGTCATCACGATCGACTGACGTAATCACACAATGTTTAACATTCATCAATTGAACAGAGGTAGCTACCCTTGCAGGTTCCTCCCAATCTACAGCCAAAGGTCTACCTGTGGCAACTGCACAAAATGAACATGAACGAGTACATATGTTTCCGAGAATCATAAAGGTAGCTGTTCCAGCACCCCAGCATTCACCCATGTTAGGGCAATTACCGCTCTCGCAAATGGTATGTAATTTATGTTTATCGACCAAACTGCGTACATGCGCATACTCTTTACCTACAGGTAACTTTACACGCAGCCACTCTGGTTTTCTTTCTTTTTTTTCTTCTGAGATAATTGGTAAGTCAATCATGTTACAAAACTAATATTTTTTACCGAATGTAAGACTTGCGTAAAAGGAGAAGAAAGTTGATTTGTTCTTTACATTTTCAAAGTCGGCCATAATTGGTACAGGCCTGAAAAATTGATCCAATACAACACCTACTTCTAAGTTTGTGATTCGTTCGTCTTTCGCACTCCAATCGAAATTCAATCCTGATTTTAAGTAAATACCTGTATTTAATTTTAATTCGTTAAATCCTTGAGTAAACCCGGCATATCCTAAAATGTTCGCTTCGTTATGTTCATATTTATTGAACTTCTCCGAAACAATGTCGGGGTTAAAAGGACTTCCACTGTCTTTAATTATTTCTAAGTAAATTGGTTTTAAGATACCCCAAGCAATGCCACCCATCAGTGTTGTACTTATTTCAACTCCATCTTTTGGTGCACGATCGAAAATTAGAAAGTTTGTACCAACACCGGTACGAAGATTAAACAGCGAATTCTCTTTACCGTAAACATAGAGTTTAGAATTATTAAAAAAGGGATTCGACGTTTTATATTCTTTTGGGTGTTTTACGTTCGATAAATCAGCCTCAAATTGATATTTAAAAAAGTTCTGTGAAACAAGAGAGTGTCTAAGTAATAGGCCAAAACCTCTACTGCTTATCGTTCCACCACCCGACCATTCTTTTTTGTATACAAAACGAGTATCGTCGGTCATTTTAAAAGCAGCACCATCCGCCTGAGGTATATTCTGAGAAAAAAGTACACTTGAAATGCTTAGCAGCATCAGCATACAGATTAGATATCTCAAAAAAATTCTCATATTCAATATTAAACATTATTTTCGAATTGTAGAAGGGTAGAAGTGTAGAAGGGTAGAAATTTAGAAGGGGCTACTCAACTTATACTTTTACAATCTATCTTCTTTCATTCACCATTCACAATTAACATGGTTACCATTCAAACACACTACATCGACGAATTAAGAACGGAAGCAGAACATATTTATTCTGGAACACGAATATTAACCGATGCACCTTTAGATAACCAAGGAAAGGCAGAATCGTTTTCGCCAACCGATTTATTAGCAGCTTCCTTAGGCAGTTGTATGATAACCGTCGTAGGAATTGCCGCTCGAACACAGGGTTTCGAGGAACGACTTCGAGGAACAAGAATAGATATTACAAAAGTGATGAAGTCGGACCCACGCAGGGTAGGAGAAGTTGTGGTGGAAATTTATTTCCCAGTAGATAGTAATTTTAACGAAAAGGAACAGAAAATTATCGAAAATACCGCGAGAAATTGTCCGGTGGCAAAAAGTTTACATCCTGATTTAATTCAATCTTGGAGCTTTAATTGGTAGCGCCTTGAGTTAAAATTTCTTTAGCCGAAATTTCATTGTGAGATGCGTCGAAAATGCATTCGCCATTTTTGATCAAGAGTGCTTGTGGAGATTCATGGTGAACTTGAAAGATGTTAGCTACTTCGCGAGATAAGTTTGGGTATGCTAATAAATCAAGAAAATAGGTTTGAATGTTGGCGTTGTCGTTCCACTCTTTTTCAAAAGATCGTAATACCATGTGGCTAATATGGCAACGCGTGCTGTGTTTGAAGATTAAAGACAATGTGGAATTGTTTTTAATTTCTGTGAGCTGAGCCTCACTTTCTAGGGCAATCCAATGCATACTAAATATCTTCCGACTATCTCCAAACTCCTCGAGAGCGACCAGAATATTTGTAGCTATCAGACATAGCAGGGCATCCTTGACGGCCTGAGCAAGCACTCAAACCAATCATTACGAAACTTGCTAAAACTACTACTGCGATTATCTTTTTCATTTTTATCAACTTTATACAAATATATTTATTTAAAATAGAATTAAAAATTCGACTTCAATTCTGCCATTTTTATAGCTGTAACGGCTGCTTCTTCCCCTTTATTGCCATGCTTCCCACCTGCACGATCTTGAGCCTGTGCAAAATTATCGGTAGTTAATACCCCAAAAATAACAGGAATGCCGGTTTTAATGCTTACTTCTGTAACTCCATGAGCTACTGCACTGCAAATAAAATCGAAATGACGTGTTTCACCTTGAATTACACAACCCAACGTAATAATGGCATCGTATTTTGCCGAATCTGCCAAAATGAAAGCTCCAGAACTTAGTTCGAAACTCCCAGGAACAGGGTATACATCGATCTTAGATTCTTTCGCTCCGTATTTTTTTAAGGCTGATAATGCTCCTTGTAAAAGAGCTCCTGTAATTTCTGAATTCCACTCTGCAACTACAATTCCGAAGGAATAATCTTCGGCACTTGGTACTTGCATATGACTGAAGTCTGATAAATTTTTGTGGCTTGATGACATAGTGTAAAATTAACAAAAAAATAAAGCATCGTGTTTCGACGATGCTTTATTTTAATTCGATAGCTGAATATTAGATTTTAGCAGATGCTCTTGCAATGTATTTATCGATATCGCGTGCTTCTGTTGATTCTGTATATTCTTTTTTGATTTTCTCGTAGTTCTCAATGGCTTTTTGTGGCTCATTCATCATCTCATAAGTCATGCCTAATTTCATAAGCAATACAGGTGCTGTGAATGAATCTTTACTCTTTGCTACTGCTTTTTTGTAAAAACTAGCCGCATCTTCCAATTTGTTTAACTCTAAGTACGCATCAGCAATACCACTGTAAGCTAAAGCTTGTAATACTTCATCGGCAGTGCTAAATTCTTCTAAAGCTTCAATGGCTTGTTCGTACTGACCTTGACGTAAGTAAGCAAAACCTAAGTAATAGTGTGCTACAGCTCCGGCTTTAGTGCTACCGTACTCATCTGCAATAGCAGCAAACCCTAAAAAGTTACCGTCGCCATTAATTGCTTTGTCTAATGAATCTTGTTCAAAATATTTTTCCGCCATGAACATTTGTCCTGCGGCTTCTTTTTCTCGTGGGTTAATAATCAAGGTTTGGTATCCAACAAAAAGTAAAATTAAGGCAGCAATAGTACCGCCGATTACTAATAAACTTTTTTTGTTCTCTACAACAAATCCTTCTGCTTTTGAGAATTGCTCTCCAATGGGGTTGTTTTCCTGTTCTACTGACATGTCTTTATATTAATCCTAAGGTTTGCAAAAATACGCTTTTCGAGCATACCTGCAAGTGTGCGTTAAAATTCTCTAAAATTTGGCGCAAATAGGTATATTTGATCCTCAAAATGCATCTTTCAGAACTATCTTTCATCAATTTTAAGAATTATCGCGAAGCAAATTTTCAGTTTTTGCCGGGTGTTAATTGTTTTACAGGCCATAACGGCGCTGGAAAAACCAATGTTTTAGATGCTATTCATTACTTATGTTTGTGTAAAAGCTTTTTTAATTCTGTAGATTCTCAGGCAATTTACCATGATGAAGCATTTTTTGTGGTTCAGGGTTCCTTTGAATTAAATGATGAACAACAGAGCGTTTATTGTGGATTTAAAAAAAATCACAAGAAACAATTCAAACGCAATCAAAAAGAATATCAACGCCTTGCCGACCATATCGGCTTATTTCCATTGGTAATGATTTCACCTGCCGATCAACAACTGATTAGCGATGGGAGTGAGGAGCGAAGAAAGTTTATCGACAGTGCCATTTCACAGGTCGATAACCACTACCTCGATGATTTGATTTATTACAATAAAGTACTTCAAAACAGAAATGCCTTATTGAAAAAAATGAATGAGAACCCTGGGTACGACCAAGGTGTAATAGAGGTTTATGATCAGCAATTGGCACAATATGCGGAGAAGATATATGCAAAACGCAAGCAGTTTTTAGATGAATTTATTCCTTTGTTCAATGATATCTATCAGCGCATTTCTTCTGGAGCCGAAGAGGTGAGTATTTCATATGAATCTCAATTGAATGAACATCAGATTAAACAATTATTGACGAATAATTTACGGAAAGACATCATCACACAGCGTAGCAATTACGGTACTCACAAAGACGATTTAGAATTAAAGTTGGGAAATTTCCCGTTGAAGAAATTCGGTTCTCAAGGGCAACAGAAATCATATATCATTGCACTTAAATTATCGCATTATAAATATTTAACCGATAAAAAAGGGTATAAACCCTTGTTATTACTCGACGACATCTTTGATAAATTAGACGAAGCGAGAATTAAAAAGTTACTCGCGATGGTCAGTGAAGAAACTTTCGGGCAGATATTTATAACAGATACTGACAAAGACAGAATTGAACGAATTTTTAAGGAAATAGGGGTGGAGATTAAGGTATTCGAAGTGGAAAAAGGAATGTTAAATTCATAACGATGAGAAGGAAAAGCAATGAGCTTACCCTAAAAGACGCCATTGAGGCATTGATGGAGCATTACCACATTGCCGATCGTTATCATTTTGAGCAAATAAAACAGCGATGGGAGGAAATTGTAGGGAAATTGATTGCTCAACGAACAGAAAAAATGTTCATTAAACATAAAACTCTTTATTTAACAGTAAATTCTTCGGTAGTGAAGCAGGAATTGCAAATGATGAAAGGACTCATCATTAAGCGAGTAAATGAGGAAGCCGGAAGAGAGTTGATAAATAATGTGATAATTAGTTAGTGTGCTAGAATGCTGGTATAATATTAGCACACGAGCAAATTAGCACACTAGCAAATTAACTACGGTCTCTCAAACGCACTAAAGAAGAAATTTCCTTCGATTTGAGCGTTTTCATCAGAATCTGAACCGTGAATAGCATTTGCATCGATTGATTTAGCAAATTTCTGACGGATAGTGCCTACTTCCGCCTTTTGAGGGTCGGTTGCACCGATTAATTTACGAAAATCTTCAATGGCATTGTCTTTTTCTAAGATAGCAGCCACAATGGGTCCTGAACTCATAAAGTCAACTAAATCCTTAAAAAATGGACGTTCGCGGTGGATATCATAGAATTTTCCAGCCATTTCTGGGCTTAATGAAGTGTACTTCATAGCCACTATTTTGAAACCAGCTTTGGTAATTTGATCGATAATTGCTCCGATATGGCCGTTTGCCACTGCATCGGGCTTAATCATGGTGAATGTTCTGTTTGTTTGCATCTTCTTAATTTAAATCGGCGCAAAAATAAGAACAATTACTAAATAAGCTAATTAAGGGAGCGTTAATTAAATAATTTATTTAAAAATTGTAGTTTTGTTCCTCTTCAAACATAGAATGACAGTTAAACAGCTCCGCGAGGAATTATCAAGCAGCAAAAAAATAGTAATTACTACTCATCATAAACCCGATGGCGATGCCATGGGTTCATCCCTGGGCTTATACCACTTTTTATGTTCCATAGGTCATGAAGTGCATGTAGTTACTCCTACCGATTATCCTTATTTTTTGCATTGGATGCCAGGACATGAAGAGGTAATTGATTTTTTAGTTGATCCAGGGCGTGCGGCAAAATTAGTAGAACAAGCCGATTGGATTTTCTGTTTAGACTTCAATGCCTTAAGTCGTATCAACGAATTGGGTGAATTGGTTAGAGCTAGCAAGGCTAAAAAAGCAATGATCGATCATCACTTAGAGCCTGAAGGATTTGAAGATTTTAGGTATTGGGATACGACAGCTTGTGCAGCGGCAGAGATGGTGTATCGATTGATTGTTGAATTGGAGTTAGCTCAACATATAAGTACTGATGTTGCGACCTGTTTGTATACAGGAATAATGACAGATTCAGGCTCGTTTAGATTCCCAAGCACCACTGCTAAAGTACATCGCATTATTGCCGATTTAATTGATGCAGGTGCAAACAATTCACACATACATGAATTGATATACGATACCAATTCCGAGAGTAGAATAAAATTTTTAGGAAAGGTATTATCGGATCGATTGACAGTTTTGCCAGAGTACAATACAGCTTACATCTGTATAGAACAAGAATTACTAAAACAATTTAATATTGTAACAGGTGATACCGAAGGAATCGTAAACTATGCACTCTCTATCCATGGCATTAAGTTAGCAGTGCTGATTATTGATAGAGGTGAATTAAGAAAATTATCGTTTAGATCGAAGGCAGAATTCCCGGCAAATGAAATTGCAAAAAAATATTTTGAAGGTGGTGGGCACCGAAATGCCGCAGGAGGCGCTTCTAAAGACAACTTAAATGATACATTACAAAAACTATTAAACGTTTTACCAGAATATAAATATCAACTTACATTGTAACAATATAACAAAAATAAAAATGACAAAAAGACTATTATTAGTAGCTGCAGTGGCAGTAAGTTTATTGCAAGCTTGTTCAGATGGATTTAAAACTACTGACGATGGATTGCAATATCAAATCCATACCGACAATTCGGGTGAGAAAATTAAAATTGGTGACGTAGTTACCTTACAAATGGTTTACCGCACTGATTCGGATTCAGTATTGTTTGATACTTACAAAATGGGACAACCCGTTAAGTTAATGGTTTCAGAACCTACTTTCAAAGGTGATTTAATGAGTGGGCTCATCTTATTATGTGAAAAAGATTCTGCAACATTTTTAATTAATGCCGATTCACTATTTGAAAAGACATTTAATTTCCCTCGTCCTGGATTTATAAGAGCAGGTAGTTACTTGACGTTCTCGGTTAAGGTTGATAAAGTTCAAAGCAAAGAACAATTAGAAGCAGAAATGAAGGCAGAAGCGGAGAAACAAGCAGGATTAGAATTGGTAAATATTAACAAATACATCGCCGACAATAAATTAACAACTACTAAAACTGCTAGCGGTTTGCAATATGTTATTACCAAACAAGGAGGTACTGAAAAAGCGGTAGCTGGTGATACAGTGGTTGTTCATTACACAGGAAAATTATTAAATGGAAATAAATTTGATTCATCAATCGAAAATGGAAAGCCAATTGAATTCCCAGTTGGACAAGGAATGGTAATTAAAGGATGGGATGAAGCATTTACAACTTTAACAAAAGGAACGAAAGCGACGATTATAATTCCATCGGCTTTAGGTTATGGTCCAAGTGCAGTAGGTAATGGAGCAATTCCAGCTTTCTCTACATTAGTATTTGATGTAGAATTTGTTAACATTAAAAAGGCTAAATAATGAAAAAAATTATTGCATTAGTAAGTTTGTTTGTGATTATCACAACAGCTTATGCTCAAAAGATGAATTACAAGAAATCTGATAAGGGTGTTCGCTACTCTATGTTGAAATCGAATAAAGGAGTAAAAATAAAACTTGATGATATCGTATTTCTTCAAATAAAATATGCTACAGATAAGGATTCAGTATTGTTTGATAGTTGGAAAATGGGCGGTCCTATTCAATTAAAAGTGTCTAAGCCAACTTTCAAAGGTGATTTGATGGACGCATTAAATTTAATGGCAGCTGGAGATAGTGCTCAGTTCTTATTCAGTGCTGATTCAATGTTTACTAAAACATTTAACATGCCCTTGCCTGAATTTATCGTAGCTGGTTCTGATTTAAAATTCACTGTTAAAATTGATAAAATAACAACAGAAGAAGTTTTACGTGCTGACGAAATTAAAATTGAAAAAGAAAAAAATATGGAAGAACAAAAAGCAATTGAGCAATACATTGCTGAAAATAAATTAACTCCAGTGACTACACCATCGGGTTTAAAATACGTAATGTATAACGAAGGTACTGGAGCGAAAGCTGAAGCTGGTAAAACGGTGAGAGTTCATTATACTGGGAAATTATTAAACGGTACAAAGTTTGATTCATCGTATGATAGAAACGACCCAATAGAATTCAAATTAGGTCAAGGGATGGTAATTAAAGGTTGGGATGAAGGCATTGCCTTGTTAAAAGAAGGAGGTAAAGCTTTATTAATTATTCCATCAAATATTGCATACGGAGCCAGAGGAGCAGGGGGAGTTATTCCACCATTCGCGCCATTAACTTTTGAAGTAGAGTTGGTGAGTGTACAATAATGCACCTAGTAGATACACACACACATATTTATATCCCCGAAATGCGAGAGCAAATCGGGGCTATCATGCATAGAGCTCAACAAAATAGAGTTCAACAATTTTTTCTACCCAACATCGATAAAGATTCGGTTAAAGATGTCTTCTCTTTATGTGATGAATATCCTCATTCATGCTTTCCTATGATGGGTCTTCACCCATGTTCTGTCAATGAAAATGTAGTAGAGTCGTTGTCTGCTATTAAAAATTATATTGATGAACCAAGAATTGTGGGTATTGGAGAGATCGGCATCGACTTGTATTGGGAGAAATCTTTTATTGAGGAACAAAAACATGCATTTAGAGTGCAAATACACTGGGCAAAAGAAAGAAATTTACCTATAGTAATACATTGTAGAGAAGCCTTTGATGAAATTTATGAAATCCTTTTACAAGAAAGAGATGAAAAACTTAGAGGTATTTTTCATTGTTTTACTGGAACAGAAACTCAAGCATTACAAATTATAGATTTAGGTTTTTATTTAGGAATTGGTGGAGTACTTACGTATAAAAATTCTGGCTTAGCTGATGCCATCAAAAACATTGACTTGAAACATATCGTACTAGAAACGGATTCTCCATACTTAAGCCCTGTTCCACATAGAGGTAAACCCAATGAGAGTTCTTATTTGATACATGTTGC
>JACCDK012203643.1_pt1 | contig 11590 bp, 9 predicted proteins | sample 7445871 | NCBI WGS metagenome assembly JACCDK01 (sample SAMN15323436, study PRJNA562643) | freshwater metagenome | isolation source: river surface water | place: USA:Blue River Watershed | collected 2017-08-15
GTTAGTTATTTCAACTGGAGCTACTTACTGGCAAGAAATTGCAGCTACTGTGAAATTTATTGAACTAAACAAATTACCGAAAACGCGAGTAATTTTTCTACATGCAGTGACAGAATACCCTACACAAAATGAATCAGTGCGCTTGCTTAGAATGGCGGCGCTCAGTAGATTTGGATTTGAAGTCGGTTTCTCAGATCATACATCTCCTCACACAAGTGGGCTTGCCGCGACTGCGTTAGCAATAAAATTAGGTGCAAAAGCAATCGAGAGACATTTTACAATTCTTGATGCTGGGGCAACGAAAGATGGCCCAGTATCTGTTAATCCTGACCAGCTAGAACAGATTTCTAAAATGTTTCGAGACTCATCTTACCTCTTGGACTTTCTACCGGAAGAGGATCAACTCATTTCCATGTTGGCTCCACTCTACTCGCTTCAACCAAGCGAAATTGAGTTGAAGAATAGGGAGTATTACAGAGGGCGAGTTGCCTCGATTTATCGCGACAAGCAAATTTATTCTTGGGAGCATTGGCCAAGTGAAGTCTAGGCTTATAATTATTGGGCAAGCAGTACAGTCATTTAAGGTTTTAGAAGAGTGCAAAGAATTATTTGAAGTTTCAGTTTTGGCGAATATAGAGGAATTTGCGGAGCTAGATGATTCAAATCTCGCTCCTTATTCTCTTTGGATTCATTTTGACTCTCGACTTAGCCAAGAGGTATTTCATAAACACTCAGACCCAGAATTTATATTGACTACAACAACGGGCTTGACTCACATCTCAGCTGAAATACTTGAGCGCTTCGGGGGTCGCATTTTGTATCTTGCTACTGAGCGTGAGTTTATGCATTCAATTACTTCCACTGCCGAACACACATGGTCGTTGCTGATGGCAATGTCCTCGCCTTGGCTCCTAAATACCGACCTAGGTGTAGTCAAAGGGCGATCCGAGCTCATTCGAGATTTTCAACTCTCATCTAGGAAAATTGGAATTATTGGCTATGGGCGACTTGGGAAAATGATGACTAATTACGCTCTTGCATTTGGTATGCAGGTGCATGTGTTTGATATTGATTCATCGATAGTTGTTCCTAAATTGCCGGGAGTTTTTCAAGACGAAAAAATCGAAGAGCTGCTGCGTTCGTGTGACATAATCAGTTTGCACGCGTCGGCCAAGATTCCGACAAGCGAAATTTTGTCTCGGGAGATGCTCAACCAATGTAAATTTGGAGTCATGATAATTAATTCATCAAGGGGCTCTCTTGTTGATGAGCACCACATTGCAACACTTATTGAGTCTGGTGCCATAGGATTTTATGCTACCGACGTTTTGAGAGAGGAAGAAGAAGGTGCGCACGTTACCCCCTCAGTTTTGAAACAACGCGCGCAATCAAGAGACCGAGTCATCATCACGCCTCATATTGGGGGGGCGAACGTTGAAGCCATGAATCTTTGTGAAGAAAACCTTCTCTCACGCTTAGTTTCAGCAGCTAAAGTAGATTACTAGGATTAGTAAAATGCATAAGAAAAAGATTAGCTTAGTGATGGATAATGAATTCGTTCTGAGAAGTTACTTAGAGTCATCAGCCATAAGTGAACTCAGTCTAGAATTCAATGTTGAGTTAGTTTTAATAAATCTAGACACTGATGACATACTTAATAGCTGTTACAGTATTTCAAAGCATAAGTATTTACAGTTTCTACAGACCATCCTCTCCGTTTCATACTGGATTAAGAAAAGAAAGGAATCTAACTCATTTAGAATTCGATTGTTGAGTCTATTGCACTCTAGACGCTATTTCTATAGTCCACGAAAACTAATTTTTCGCCTGCCATCAATTCCCGTTCTTGTTGGATTCATTGCTGGTTATACCGCATTGAAGATTCCATCGTTATTCATTTCTGCACTCAGCATGAATATCGAGAAGCATTTTCGAACGACGAAAACTGATTTGATTTTATACGTTACGTCAGGTGGGGCGTCCAGTAACTCAGACGTTTTAAGCCTAATTGGTTCAAAACTCAAAATACCTACGCTGGTGGTGATCGAAAATTGGGACAATCTAACGTCTAAGGCAGTTTTTAACTTCAAACCTGACTTTCTTGGAGTCTGGGGAAGACAGGATCTCGAAGCTTCAATAAATTTGCACGATTTTTCTCCCGAGAATGTATTTGAGATTGGATCTCCCCGGGTTTCGAAGTTGATCAGTAACCATAAACAAGAATCAACTTCGTCGAAAAAGATTCTATTTGCCGGGGGCAGTACGGATTTTCCATTCGAACTTGAGTGGTTAAAATATTCTTTCTCGCTTGCCCAAAATTTAGGACGCTCTTTCATTTATATTCCTCACCCAGCCAATTATTCGAGCTTAAGAAAATACTTGAACTGTGAAACTGACAATGTTTTTTCTGCAATTCCAAAGCAAGTTTCTCAACTTATTAAATCTAAGGATGGGAAAAGTCTCCCAGACTTGGATCTTTATACGCCTATTTTTCATGATGCTTGGGTCACTATTTCGCCTTACTCAACGATGCTTCTTGAATCATTACTTCTAGGTATTCCAACAGTCGGTATCGACTTCAACGATTTCGTCAAGGGATCCGAAGTGTGGGCAAGCCAAGCGTTTGAGCATTTTCATAACTTAGAAACGTTTGATTCATATTTTCGCGTAACGCAATTTATTGAGCTGGAACAGACTCTCACTAGATTGGCTGAGATTAAGGTCAGAGAAACTCCGGCGCTCCTTATTGGAGAACGTTCCTTATATTCACAGAATATTTTTTATGATACTTCTGCGATTTTTGTTGACAAGTTATCCGTTGCGGTAAAAGAAATTCTTTCGGTCGATAACTGATTCACATCTCTAAATACGGATGAGTCAATATTTTGAAATTTCCTTTTTCTAAATTAATTATTTTGTCGGCTCTACTTAGTCTTTCTCTCTTGTGTGTAATAGATATCACCGTTACTTGACTTCCCAACTCACTAATTGACTTATTCACTAGTTGCTCAGAGACTTCATCAAGAGCACTGGTTGCTTCATCTAAAATCAAGAACTCAGGCGAAGTAATCAAGGCTCTTGCCAGTCCAATTCTCTGCCTTTGTCCCCCGCTCAAACGGGAACCATATTCTCCCAAATTTGAATGAATTCCATGCTCTAAAGACATAAGGAATTCTTCTAAACCAAGTTTGATCAAGATCTCATTGCACTTAGCCTCTAAATCTTCAGCCGATTCGTAGCCCATCACTACATTTTCAAAAAGGGACTCTTTAGTGATTGTTATATTCTGTGGAACATACCCCAACTTCCCAGGATAGATGATTGGAACCTTCTCAGCGGGGATCCCGGAAATTCTAATTTCGCCTGATAAAGGATTGATAAAGCCCATAATTAGATCAACTAACGTTGATTTCCCGACACCGGAAACACCAGTGATCGCTACCTTTTCTCCAGCTCGGATTACAAAATTAAGATTTGAGAAAATTAGTTTCTCTGAGTCTTGGTATCTAAATGATAAATTTGAGCACTCCAAAATTGGCAAAAATGTGTCTGGAGTTTTTTCTTTAAGTACTGTCACCACCCCTGCTTCGGGCAGTGTGTCGTTCATTATTAACGTTTTTCTATTGGAGTGCAGAATTGATCGCAACAAATTCATATTGCTTTGAACACGTAGTATTGCCGGTGCTGTTCGAGTTCCGGCAGTAAGAAAGATTCCCAGACTCGCGATAGCATGCGCAGCATCACGGGAGAGAAATTGAATTGCTCCTATCACGCACGCTACGACTACAATTCCGATGTCAGCGGCACTTTTTGAAATATTTGGTTGATTCATCAATATCGAATTCGTAACGGCTTGGTCTATTCTCAATCTCTCCAATTTTTGATCAAAGTAGTGATAGGAATTTCTTAGTCTAATTTCACGGATAGAATTCCCCAGTGAAAATAAGGATTCCTTGACTTCCATCTTTATTGTGGTCAACTTCTGACTTTTCAATTTCGTTGCCCGGGACTGAGCCTTGTCTATTGCAAAAACCATGAGTCCAAAAATGATTATCATGCTGGTTGTAGTTTTGATGTCGACAACCATGAGTGTTACAACCAAGAAAATGAGGAGAGAGATGTCGCATATAATTGAAGCAAGTGCTCCCAATCCCGAAATTACTAATTTATCGACTCCTTCTGTCAAAGAATATATTGATAGCTGAGAAGCATCCGTTCGAATTCCAAGTGCTTCACCAGAAAAATACCTTCGGACCAATCTGGTGGATGCTGCAACAGAAGAATTGGAAAGATGCGTGATATTCACTTTAGCAACTTTTGCACTCGCGAGGGTTTTGAAGATGAGTAACGAAAAAACTAACGCCGCCAGAAGTATTGTTTGGTTTTGCAAACTCAGATCACCTAATTCAAAAAAATTTAATACTTGTGTAGCTTTTTCGCTCTTGTATGTAGAATTTATTCCTGATATCGCAATTACGCCTAGTATTCCAACAATTAATACCGCCAATACGTCAAGAACTCCCAGAATCGTTTGACACAGTGTTATGAAAATAAACTTCCGAATTTGTCTCTTATTTAGTAACTTAAGAATAGAAAACTTGGAGCTGACAAAGTTTCTTAATGTTAAGGGATGCCTGAGCATACTCTGATAGTACTAGAAATTAAGCTACTCCTTTAGCCAAGCTGCCCATGAAAGTACGATTTTGCTCTGGTTCTCAGTCGACTCGGCAATCAATATTTCCGATAATTCTCTCGGCACTGATACATTCTTGGCAGCGAAAAAGATTTGAGAAAATTCTGAAATCTCTTCTAAATCAAAAATTTGGAGGTATGGACTTTTGATTGATTCAGATAACTCAACGACTCCATTTGATCGTAAGGCAATCACGGGAATTCCGTGGACAAGTGCTTCTCTAATGGTTCGACCATAAGATTCCGATGGTGCTGTTGACAGTAGCACATCAATCTTAATCCAAGCGTTTTCCATCTCCGCCGGGGGAAGAAAGCCTAAAAAGTCAATCTTTATCTTCGGTGCATAGGTTGTAATTTTTTCAATCAGGTAACTTCTCTTTTTCCCATCCCCGACAAGAATTAAAGTTGGGGGATGAGGACAATTATTAAGATTCTTTAACACCTCTAAGAGAGTCTCTAATCCTCGATCACTATCGACGCGTCCAATGAATCCGATAGTATTGTGATCTACTTTTCTATCTCGAGAGAATCTCCAATTAGAAATATTTAGGGGTACTGCTGCTAGAATGCATCGTTTGTCATGAATCTTTAAGTCGTCTTGTACTAATTGTTTTTGGGTAGAAGTTACAAATCTTATCTCATCTGCCGTTCGCAAGAATAACTTACAGATCAATCTCTTGAATCTATTGCGTATTGAATATTTATACCAGCTTGGGTCAGAGATATCAGCATGCAATTGCACTTGTACCGGAATATGGGGGGATACGCTTAAGCTAAACAGATGGGCGAATAAGAAACTGATCCAAGGATCTCCTGCAATCAACAGTGCCGGGGGATTTTTCTTGATTTCGTTAAATGCCTTCGCAAAAAAAACTAGAAGACTCCTACGTCTATTTCCAAGTGCTAAGAATTTCAATTCATTCGATTCTACTTCGTAACGCTCAGTTGTATTAGAAACGATTGTTAACTGGTATCTCTCGTCTAAATTTCTAAGTTCTCGGGCATAGATTAAGTGTCTTTGAAATGTGTTGGCGACGCTTGGTTTAATTAGTGACTTTACATCAATTATCCAAACTGATTTATAATTCATCGTGCTACAAACAATTCGATAATTTTCTCAAAGTTTCCTTGCAAATTATAGTTTTGCTTCACTAATTCGTAGGCATTTTCCACCATATCAGAATTATCTGATTCTAAGATTTTCAAGATTTTATCTGAAACTTCTTTTGGGGATATTAGATTGACAACTTCCCCATACAGATTAGACCGAACAACTGATCTATTTCCTGGGACATCCGAAACTAAAACTGGAACTCGACAATTCATTGCTTCTAATAGCGAGAATGAGAGTCCCTCATAGTCAGAAATCAGAGCAAAACAACGAGATCTATCCAAATAGGTGGGTATTTCTTCAGACGGTAACTCACCTTGAAAAGTGACCTTCGCGTTCAAATTATTGGCAAGTTTTTTTAAATTGCTCATTTCTGGGCCCTCTCCAATTACCCAAAGATTCACTCCAAGATAGGCGCACGATTTAATAAGAACATCGATATTTTTCCAATTTACCAGTCTGGATACTGTAATCACATCAATATCCTTTGTTGGTGTGACAGGTTTTCGCAAAATAACTCCATTTGGAATGAAGGTGGGCTTATTTCTCAGACCCCACCTCCATACCTCTTCACATAACGCCTGGCTAGGACAGGTAACAAACCTGAATTGATGCAATGCAAATACCAAAACCCTTATTTGTAATTTCTCAATTTTAGTCAATGTCGTGGAGTTGATCTCAAATTGTCTATTCTGTATTTTTTCGCTATTTCTTCTTCTTTCCCATATGGGACTACCAACAACTTTAACAATTGAGGGACGTTTCACGAACGCAATAGCGAGTCCTGTTTCAATATAGAGTCCGTTAGAGAAAATATAATCATGTTTTCTTGCAAGCTGTAAAATTCTCATGAATGTTACGAACATCCTGACCGGGAGATTGGAAATTGCAGGTACGTATTCAACTTTCCAAGCGTTCCCTCGTGCTTGATTTACATCTTTTTTTCGCAAAGTCAAAACTGTAACCTCATGACCTGATTTAATTAAATAACTAGCCAATTGAGGAATGTAAGTTGCGGGTCCACCTATTTCTGGCGGGTAAATTCCTGTGGTTAAAAGAATTTTCATTTCACAGATTCAATCCAATTTTTCAAATTATTAATATTCTCTGGGCGTATTGCCCACTCAATTGTCTGTGGGAGTCCTTCTTCTAAGCGTGTTGTCGGCACTTTCCCGATAAGGCTCTCAAGATACAAATTCCCCGCAAAAGTTAGGCCAGCGTCACTCGGTATTGCATCACTCTGAATAATCCTGGGCTTCTTTCCTGTCAGTTCTGAAATTAACATGGTTAACTCGTTAACTGAAACAGGGTTGCCACCTCCGACATTAACGAGATCGTAAGAGCCTGGCGCTTTTTTCTTTAATTCTGTTTCGAGTTCCGCTACGACTCTAACTACATCTCCCACATAAGTAAAATCACGTTTGATTTCACCATCCCCATTTAAATTGAAAGTTACTCCTACAACACAACTTGCAATCAGTCTGAAGTACGCCATATCCGGTCTTCCAGCCGGGCCATAGACCGTGAAAAATCTAAGTCCGCGTGCCCTAGTGTCTGTGCCGGCTACAAGACTTCTCGTCAATATCTCATTGCACAGTTTTGTTGCCCCGTAGAAACTAGAGGGATTCAAATTCTGTTCCGTTTCCGAGAAAGGAACTTTCGCATCATTTCCATACACACTTGAAGACGAAGCAAATAAGAAGTCAGTTATTTTATATTTCACCGCAAGCTCTAATATATTGGAGAACGCTGTCAAATTGTTCGTAGAGTACAACTTAAGCTCGCCTACAGGAATTCTAACCCCAGCCTGGGCTGCTAAATGAAAAATGCTCGAAAAATTATTCCCTTGAATTAATTTTTCAACAGATCCATAATCGCATAGATCCATCTGGTGAAATTCAAACGATTTTCGATTCCGCAAGGAGCTAATTCTCCGCGTTTTGAGTTGAGTCGAATAATAGGGATTTAGATTATCAATTCCTACCACGTGAAGTCCAGAGCTGAGCATAAAATCAGCAAGGTGTGCACCAACGAAACCTGCAACTCCAGTTATTAAGACCTTCCTCTTTTGCGATGATAGAGTTTCTTCCTTGGTAGTCATGATTCAATTCTACCGAAAAGTGGTCAATTCTATGGACAGTAATAAGCAAATCCTTATCTTTAATTTTGCAATGGATGACAATCACCCCGTACTTGCACACCAGTCGGATGTTGTCAGAATATTGTCTCGCCATTTCTCGAAGGTAGTGGTAGTCACAGCTAGGGTTGGAAACGTAGAACTCCCTGCAAATGTTTCGGTCTTTGGCACAAGTTGGGAAAATGGAAAATTCTTTAACAATGTGTGGAATTTCTATCGTGTACTAATCCATTTAAAGGACTTGCGACGGTTCGAAGTTATTTTTTTCCACATGGTTGTCTACCAAGTAATTCTGGCAATTCCTTTTTTGCTTCTTTCAAATTCGAAAAAATTTCTATGGTATGCACACAGGCAGAATTCCTTAGCATTAAAATTTGCGTGTAGCCAAATGGATTTTATACTTTCTTCATCTAAAGGTTCATTTCCTTTTGAAACTTCAAAACTAAAACTCGTAGGACAAATGGTAGATTCCGAAAATTTCAAGTTAATTAACCCACCAAAACTTTCGAACCTTCGGCGATTTGTTCACATCGGCCGATTAGATGCTTCAAAGCAAGTTGATAAAATTCTCGGAGTATTGGTGAATATTAAATCTCAATACCCAACTATTGAATTTACAAGTTACGGAGATCCTTCAAATGAAAAAGAGCTTAGTTGGTCCCAATCTTTCTTGAAGAAATTTGTAGGGGTGCAGGAGTATGAGTGGGTCCACATTCTTCCTTCCGTGCCAAAACGAGAGATTGCAAAAGTGCTATCTCAGCATGATGTGTTTATTCACTCTTTTCAAGGCTCTCTGGATAAAACCTTAATTGAGGCAACCATGTCTGGTATCCCCGTCGTGACAATCAATTATGAATATTTGTCCGAATTTGGCAGTTGGACAGGTGATTCTGATCCGACACTTTATAGCGAAATTCATGCTCTTCTGAGTTCAACTGCTCAAGTTATACAAGAGCGACTCATTCGAAATGCTAGTATTGCAAGACAGTCGCACTCCCTTCAGTCTTGGGAAAAAAATATCCTGCCATTATTTGGAATCAATGAATAATACAAACCTTCGATTGCCTTTGCAGACGTTTTGATATCGTATTTGTGCAAACTTTTTTCTCTTTCAAGAAATGAATTATCTGGTTGTTCTAATTTCTTTAAAATAAGCTGGGCCAATTTCTCGTAATCACCTCTGGGAAAAAAACTTGCGGCACCATCTTGACCCAGTACTTCGATGCACGTTGGGGCATCGGATGCAATAATCTTGATATTAGATGCCATTGCCTCAAGTAGAACCATTCCAAAACCTTCAAATTTGCTAGCAAGAACAAAGATTTCCAGCGAACACATAAAACTAGCTATCTTGTCAGTCTTGCCCAACCACTCTATAGAATCCGAAACCCCTAAGTCCTCTGCAAACTTCTTGAGCTGATTCTCAAGTGGGCCAACCCCAACTATCTTAAGGTTAACATTAGGACTCGCGCTTACTACCCTTGCGAGAGCCTTGAGTATTGTGGGGTAGTCCTTTTCTTGTGAAAGCCTACCTACAGTTCCAATTGTCATTCTTGATTGCAGATCTTTTTTACTGTTTTTATCGTGTTGGTTTTGATTCAAAAAATCTTCTTTTGAGAATCCATACGTTACTAATTCAATTTTCTTTTTTTTGCTTATTTCTTTACTGTCGTGCAAGTAATCACTCGTGAATTTAGATGGAGCTATGATAATGGGTATGTTCCAGGTAATCATTCTTGAAAGTAGGACAGAATAAAAATTCGGAATTTTCGGATAAAATTGACCCCCGTAATGTCGCGAGATGCATTTATGTTTTCCACGAGATAATCCGAATTTCAATAACATTTCTGCCTGTGGCAGGTGTGCGTGAAAAATAGTTGTTCCATTCATTCGAGTAAATCTCATTAAAATCACCTGAATAAGAAAATTTTTATTGGCTAACCTATTCGAAACAAAGGTTCCATTTTTTTCGAAATCTGATTGCAGTTCAGGATTTCCCTTGAGGAAATAAATAGTTACGTTATGACCTTGAACAATTTGCTGCTTGCACAATATGAGAAGTTGGTTTTCGGCACCTCCGCGTTCGATTGTTGTGATCAAATGCACAATATTCAACCTGGTTCTTGTCTGCCTGTCTTTTTGAATCAAATTCATAAGTCAACTTCTTTCTACCGTCTTACGTAAATCTGGCACCTGGTCGCGTTATTTGGCATTTTTAGGAAACCCATTTTAAATAATTCCAAATCATTTTGTGGTTCAGTTTTCTCTTTTAGCAAGCCCCTCTCTGGGCCTCCATCAACCAAAACAAGTACAACTCTCTCAAGTAATTTTTTGCTTCCTCGAATTACTTCTGGCTCTGCACCCTCGGCCTCAATCTTCAAGATAATCGGGCTCGGATTAGCAAGATAGTTCGTCAGTAGCGAGTCCAAAGTTATGGCCTGAATGATCACCCCTTTTTGATCTGCTTCACTCGGGATCAAACTGGAATCGGCAGTTTCCGGAGAGGAATAGAAAAATAAATCTTTCTTTTCTTCCCAAAGCGCTTTATTGAAGACTTGAACTGAATCAAAACCGCTTAAATTCTGTGTTAAGCATCTGTACTCCATGGGTTCAGGCTCAAAAGCCAGTATTTCACAATTATACTTTTGAGCTACAAAGAGCGAAAGCTCACCAACATTAGCTCCACAATCAATGAATGTGCCGTGAAACTCGTTTGGCAGCTCGTTCTGGAAATATTCATGGGCAAGAGAATTAATCCGTTGAGTGACGCCACTAGCATAGAGGATAGATCTCTCTTTCCTGCAAAACTCAAGTTTATATTTGGCGTCTACGGCCAGAAACTGGCCCCTCCTCTTGTCCCATTTCAGACGGGTTCCAGAGGCTTTCAGAATATTCTCAATGTTCAATAGGAAAATCAATACCTTAGTGGGTAACCTGATTTCGAATAATCGGATTTTGTCTTTGACAAAAAATATTGGTTTATTCACGTGGATAGGATATGTCACTTTGTGTCGCTGGGTCAGCGAACTAGCCGTAACTTCGTTTTGCTAGTCTCCCTTTTGTAATACATTGACTGGGTACTATATCCTTATGAACGAACTCGGAGATTCCCGATATTTTGGTGGCCCTCTGGAGCTGGGTCAAAGTGGGGCTACCCTCACTTTGGTTCAATCAAGCGCTGGAACTTCGATGATCGTGAAAAGAGATGAGGTAAATAGCCTTCGTCTGCGAAAGCAATATGAAAAACAGAAAGCGGTAAAAAGTTCGCTTTCGCCATATATTTCCGCACCCAAGATTCTGTCAGATTTTTCTGATAGCAGTTTTGCTATGGAGTTTATTCACGGTCAAACACTGGGTCAATTCTTAGAAACTTCCACTCGAGAAGATCTGATTTCTGTCTTAGACCAGCTAAATGGTTATCTAGGGAGCAAGGAGCAAACAGCTGGGACTGTTCTTAGTACCGAACCGTTAGCCAAGAAATTACTTTCGATTAAGCACACTCTGTTGGAGTCGTATTTTAATCCCGTGTTCATTGAACTGGCCGATATTCTAACAACTCGGATAGTTGAAATAAGTGCTGTTTCGGGCTTTAATCATGGTGATTTTTCTTTCGAAAATCTGCTCGTTGAAAAATTCACAAACAAGATTTA
>JACCDK012014611.1_pt1 | contig 11588 bp, 8 predicted proteins | sample 7445871 | NCBI WGS metagenome assembly JACCDK01 (sample SAMN15323436, study PRJNA562643) | freshwater metagenome | isolation source: river surface water | place: USA:Blue River Watershed | collected 2017-08-15
AGTTGGTTAGGTTGCAGCCAGTCACAGGACGCACAAGCTACTGTTAAAGCTTTATCTAATAAAGATTGGCATTGGCTAATTGTAGATCATTATGGATTAGATAAACGCTGGGAAAAAAAAGTAAGTCAATGCGTAAAAAAGATCATGGTAATTGACGATATAGCTGACCGTCAACATGCTTGCGATGTTTTGCTAGATCAGAATTACTATGTCGATATGCAAACTCGTTACAAGGGAAAAGTACCTTTACATAGCCAATTATTGTTAGGCCCCCGCTATACAATTTTGCGTGATGAGTTTAGAGCCTCGCGAGAAAAAGTAAAAGTTCGGATTGGTGAAATTAAAAAAATCCTAGTATTTTTTGGTGGCGTTGATTTTGATAATTACACATTAAAAACAATGGAGGCTTTGTCAGAATTAAATAGAGGGCTTCACGTTGACGTTGTGATTGGCGCTTCACATCCTTTTAAAGATCAAATAGAAAAATTCTGTACTAAGTATAATTTTTCCCTCCATGTGCAAATTTCTTATATTGCAAAACTGATGGCTGAAGCTGATTTATCTATCGGCGCTGGCGGAACTGCTATATGGGAACGCTGTTGCTTAGGTTTGCCTACTATATGTATTTGTACCGCTGAAAATCAGCGAAAACAAATCGCTGATGCTGCTGAATTAGGCTTGTTGTATGCACCTATGCTTGGTGAAGATTTGAAGGAATCTATTCAGATTCATGTTCAAGCTCTATTGAGCAATAATCAGTTAACTAATTTTATTTCTAAAGAAGGGATGAAACTTGTAGATGGTAAAGGAATATTAAGAGTTGCTAGTTTGATTGAATGTGAGTTAATTGAGATGAAAAAAGCTACTCATCATGACTCTAAAAATATTTTTGAATGGCGTAATAATAAACAAATTAGAGATGTATCAGGAAACTCAGAATTGATTTCATGGGCTGAGCATCAATACTGGTTTGATAAAGTTTTGAATGATACTAATCGCCATTTACTTATTGGGGAAATTGAGAAAAAACAAATCGGTGTTGTACGTTTTGATATCGACAAAGATGTTGCTGAGGTTTCCATTTATCTGATACCAAAAAAAAACTATATCGGCAAGGGCAAGAGCCTGTTGTCGGCATCAGAGCGATGGTTAAAAATTAATCATCCTGAACTAAAAAGTATTAATGCCAGAGTGTTTTATAGTAATCTAGCTTCAAAAGAATTATTTTTTGGCTCTGGTTACCGTATCACTTCAATGACATATCAAAAAGATTTATGAGGGTTTAAATAATGAAAGAAATAAGAATCGCAGATAAATTGATTGGCCCAAATCATCCGCCATTTGTTATTGCTGAGATGTCTGGTAATCATAACCACTCTCTTGACCGAGCTTTGGAACTTGTTGAGGTTGCTGCTAAGTCAGGTGCCCATGGATTAAAGATTCAGACATATACGCCCGATACGATGACCTTGGATTTGGATGAGCGTGAGTTCTATATTAGCGATCCAAAAAGCCTATGGGCTGGGACTTCGCTTTATAAGTTATATGGTGAAGCTTATACCCCATGGGAGTGGCACAAGCCAATTTTTGATCGTGCACGAGAGCTAGGCATCATTGCATTTAGCACTCCATTTGATCATACCGCCATTGATTTTCTTGAAAATTTAGATGTACCTTGCTATAAGATTGCATCCTTCGAGAACACAGATCTTCCTCTAATTCGTCAGGTTGCCGCAACTGGAAAACCACTGATTATTTCAACGGGTATGGCTAGTATTGCAGAAATTGATGATGCTGTGAATGCTGCACGTGATGCTGGTTGTACGAACCTGATATTGCTTAAATGTACTAGTACTTACCCAGCAACCCCTAATAATAGCAATATATTAACGATCCCACATATGCGAGAGTTATTTAACTGTGAAGTTGGTTTGTCTGATCACACTATGGGCATGGGTGTTTCTGTCGCAAGTGTTGCTTTGGGCGCAACTGTTATTGAAAAACACCTTACCCTTAATCGAAAAGATGGTGGGGTAGACAGCTCTTTCTCTATGGAGCCTCATGAAATGAAACAATTGGTTGTAGAAACTGCTCGAGCATGGGAGTCGCTAGGAAGAATTAATTATGGACCAACAGAGGCTGAAAATAAATCAATGCAATTCAGGAGATCTTTATATATCACTGAGGACGTTGAACAAGGTGATGTTTTAACAAAAAAAAATCTGCGTTCTATAAGACCTGGAAATGGATTGCCAGTTAAATATATAAACAAACTGTTAGGAATGCATGTAAATCGGAAGATACTCAAAGGCACGCCAATGTCTTGGGAATTTGTAGGGTAAGTAATTGTCAGTTTGCAGAGCACTAAAAATGATTGGTGATTTGTATTTATTAGCCGTTGAAATCAAGTTCAATCTTACACATGATTAAAAAAAATATTGCATTTGTAACATTATTCGAATCTTCAAAAACTTTTGCCCAGGTTTCAATTGAACTCGCTGAAGATTTTAACTCCTTCTTCATACTGCCAACACAACAGGATAAAAAGGAGTTAAATTCTTTTGGTATATATGATAATCGACTTCTTGATTTGTCAATTACTAGAAAACAGTTTAAAAAAGGTTTTTATAATGACAAAGTAAAAACGACGCTTGCTTTTTTTGAAGATTCAAGACTACCAATTCTGAGTATCATAGCTGCAAGTAGGATGTGCAATAAAGAGCGTTTAGAAGACCTAGAAATTTATATGGCAGACGCTTTATACAAAATTGATGATTTTCTAAAACGACATAGTATTGATTTCGTAATTACAGAGCCAAGCGATATAGTGCAACTTCTTGCACAGCTTGTTTGCTGGAAGAGGGGGATTTGTTTTGGTCAAATATCATTAGCAAGGCACCCTAGCAATCGAATTGTTCTTATTAAAGATTGTACTGAAAGTGAATTTTTTACCTTCGCTAATCCTAATGTGGTTGATATTTATGATGTAAAGGATTGGCTAAAAAACTTCAGAAGTAGAAATATGCAACCTGTATATTTTAGTAAGGTTACTACTTATCGCTCGCTAATTTCATTAGCATTATCTTTTAGCAAAAGAATTCCTAAGATTCTTAAAGAGCTAACAGGATTAAGTGAATTGAATGACTTAAGAACCAAAACACTATTGACGAGATATATGTATGATTTGTCAAGAAAGTATCTAAAGACAAATAGCGCTTCAGTTCTTAATGAAAAAACAATTAGGTCTACAAATTATGTTGTCTACTTTTTACACGTGCAGCCTGAGAGAACTATTGATGTAATGTCGCCAAATTATATTGATCAAATCGAAATAATTAAACAGCTTAGGAGGTCTTTGCCATGGAATATTGATTTGTTAGTAAAAGATCATCCTGCGTCTGATGGAGCTCAGTCTTTTCGTTTTTATGCGGTTTTAAAAAAAATTCATGGGGTTAGGTTAATCTCAAGCCAGATTGATTCGAGAGTGATTAGTGCCAATTCGTTAGCTGTTGCTACTGTATCAGGCACTATAGCTTATGAAATGGCGCTAATGAACAAACCTGCTATCATGTTTAGTAATGTATTTTTTTCAGGGCTACCATCTATTTATCTCTATAAAACTCCTGATTTGCTTGCCAACCATTTTCGAAGTCTGCTTAATTCTTATAGAAATGAGCTAGAGAGTAATGACGTAAAAATATGCACTTACCTTAGAAACTTATATAAAAACAGTGTTGTTAGCGATTGGGATGGATGGTATGGACTTTTGCAAAGAAAAACTATTTTAAGTTTTGCTGAGTTAATCCGCAGGGTTGCATTAACAAGATAATTTAAATTCCCGATAAATATGAAAAAATTTTTACGCCATATTGGCTTTAACAATACAAAGGTATGGAAACTTCTAAAAATATTTGTTGCTGATGTTTATCTTTTCAAAACTTTACGCCAGATTAAATCTAAACAGAATGAAAATGGTAAATTAAAAATTTTAGTTATAAACCATTTTTTTGATGGAGAAATTAAAGAGTTACTGAGCCATATTAACGGCGATGATTTTTCTTTAAAGTACATATATCCAGAACCAGCTTTTTCAAGAGCTTTTGTTTGGTTCCCACAAGAAATTCATAACGGACAAATTCCGTATAACAGCGAAGAAGTGAAAGCTATACGTCTTCGATTCAATCTTTTTTGTGAAAAGCTATTCTGGAAGTTGAGGGAGAATTATAAATTTGATTGTATTGTTACCCCGTCAGATATTTTCTTTTGGCTCAGAGAATTTATAGTTGTCGCTGAAAAGCATGGTGTATTTACAATTGTTGCAGATAAAGAAGGGACAATTTCTCCTTATGATTATTTGAATGAACCCTCTAGAATAAAAGCATATTACCCTCCTATTGCCAAGTATTTTTTTGTTTGGAGTGCACGGCAAAAAACTTTCTGGATTAATTCTGGAGTTGGTAAGAAAGCTATTAAAGTTATAGGCTCTATTAGGACGGACAGCTTTATAAATTTACCTACATTTACAAGCAAGAAATCGGTTTTATACTTTGATTTTGATGTTGATGCATATATTAATAATTTTGATTGGAACTTTCTAAATTGGTATGGTGAGCGCACTTGGGTTGATTTGCGAGATTCATTTCATCGAGTTATCTACAAACTGGCTTTGAAATATCCAGATTTAATCTTCAATATTAAGTGTCATCCGCAGCAAATTGTTTCATGCTTTCCAGAAAAGCTCACTCACCTTAAGAATGTTAAAATAATTAAAGGAGCTCCAAAGAGAATACCCTTTTTGATCGGTCAATCAGTTCTTGTTCTGGGGTTTCAGACAACCGCATTGTTAGAAGCTTCGCTAGCAAATATTCCAGTTATTTATGGAGCCTGGGGAAAGCTTTTCAATTCTGTAAAAGGGAGCCTTCTCCCTTGGCATGAATCTGGTTTTGGTTTTAGATGGGCGCGTTCAGAAGATCAGCTTGAGTTTTTTGCTTTGGAGTATATAAACAAACAAGTTGTCAGTAAAAAAAATCGAGAACGAATAAATGAATATTTCTATAAGAGTGATGGCAATGTTACTAATCGTTTTTTAAAAGAAATTAAAAAAACTATTACTGTGAGTAAAATTGATTAGCTTATTTCAAGTGCCTAGTTTCGTTCTTGCCTTTTCATTATTCATCCCATTGTTAGCAAGAATAAAAACACCTCACGAGAGACTTTATAGGATTCTTTTCTTTATACCAGTTTTTTATTTGTTTTGGCTCAACATATCACTTAGCTATCTCGATGGAGGTTTTTTTTCAGAGGAAATAGGGTTATTTACCTCTAGATCCTATGCATGGCTAAGAGTTCTTTTACTGTCACTTACTTTTATTACAATTACTCGATTGGCTTTCAGTATGCAGAGCTGGGATTTGGTCCGGACTTTTTCTAAAGAGCAGAGTTTTTTTGAAAAATTTATTTTTTGTGCAATACCATTATATGTAATTACATTATTTTTTAATTTACCTTGTTTTCCTTGTGTAATTAATAGAACAATTTTTTATCAAAGCGAAAATTTTATATTTTTTTTACTGAAATATATTGATCTAATCAGTCTTTTAATTGGTTACTTCCTTGCTTTAGTTATTGATGACACTGCGAAAAAAGTAGAGCGTTTGTATTTAATCATCTCTATTATCGTTTTATTTGCAACCTTTATTACATTAGGCCATAAGTTCTCGCAATTCGTGCATTTCATATATATTTTTTTAATTGGATTCTCATTAAAAGTTATTTGGTTTAAGCGCTTCCTTCACTTATTTGTATTTTTAGTTGTTTTATTTTTGGTTACATTTTTACTCTATAAAATAAAAAACGATTTATTTTTTTTTGAATTCGTAGATATTATAAGTAAACGTATTCTTAGTTACCAAGGCCAGTTTGCGTGGCTGATAGATTCTTACTGGATTAAATCTAACTCTCAAGTTAATTTAATTAGTTTTCGGGACTTTGTTATTAACGCCATTGATTATAATAATATCACCATTAAATATTTGATGAATACGACTTTAGGAATTTCGAAGTCTGCATTTATTTTAAATTCAGGGACAATTCTGAGTGGCGCTTTTCCTTCAGTATTTTTAGTTCTGAGTAAATATATACTCGTATGTATTTTAGCTATGGTTATTTATTCAGTTATATTCAGTTTTTTTCTATTGAAATTAATCTATGAAATTAGAAATAGACAATTGTTCTTTGTGATTTTGCTATTTTGTGTTTTTTATCCATGGATGACTTTTTTATTCAATGCCGATATCTCAGCTTTTTTAGGTATTAATTACTATCTGAAATTGATTTCATGCCTTGCAGTACATTTTTTTTATCATTATTACAAAAAAATAAATAATTGAATATAAAAATAAATACAATATGGAATGTTCTTGAGGCTTTCATTGCATTTTCTGTAGCAGTAATTGTTACTAGACTACTAATACTAAATTTTGGCATGAATCAGTATGGACTTTTCGTCACACTTTCATTGTTATCTAGTTATGGAATTATTAGTTTATTTGACCTCGGCATGACTGGGGCTGCTGTTACCTTTGCTGCTCGTTATAAAAACTCAGGATCCTCAAATGAGTTGAGAATGTTATGGTTTTTTAGCCTATTTTATTTTCTTGCAGTAGCTTTCTTCTCAGTTATTTTTGTTTTGGTTTTTATTAGTTTTGATATGGGGGGCATTTTAAGCAAAATACAATCAACTCAGCAAGGATTGAAAATCCTGTACCCCTCATTAATTTTAACTTTTTTGTCTTTTTTTAGCTTTGCTTTTACATCTTTTTTACAAGCCTTTGAACTCTACAAGCCCTTACAGCTTGTTAATATTCTTGGTCATCTCACTCGATTAGCTGCTGGTATTTATATATCAACCCTACCTGCTGGTATTTATTACTTTCTTTGGATCGCGGTTGGAATAAAATTTCTCACCCTCATTATTCATCTTTATATATTGGTTTCTTCAGTCCATGCACTAAAATCACCACTAAAACCTAATTTTAAATTAATAAAAGAGTGGGCAAACTACTCTATCATTTTGTTTGGGAGTGCAATTAATGGTTTTTTTATGAACATGCTAGATAAATTTTTAATAGTTGCAAAACTACCATTCTCAGAGGTTGCTAGATATGATATTGCAAACAAACCTGGGGGTGGTCTTAGAATGGTACTTTCAGTACTTTTTTCCGCACTTGAGCCAGCAACTATAAGGACTTATGCTACAGGGGGAAAGTCTGCTGTAAGATCCCTTTATAATAAAAGTACTTTTTCCATAAGTGCCATACTTATGCCACTTATAACAGTCAGCTTTATAAATATGGAAAGTATTTTAAATGCCTGGCTTGGGAGATCCGATAGTGTGTTAGTTCTTCTGGCAATTGCAGCAGCTAGTTATTTAATTGTAGCGATACACGCTGGTGTTGCAAACGTTATGTTGGTTGCAGTTGGCGCTGCTGGTAAAATTTTACCTTCGCAAATTCTGTCGGCCTTTATTGTTTTTATTTCCATGATTTATTTCATTAATATTTATGGACTCTTTGGTTGTGTTCTGGCTTTATTTCTGGGCAACTTAGTTGGCTCAATGCTAATTCTAAGATATTTCATTAGTTTTTTTAAGTATCGATCAACGGATCAATTTGGAATAATTATTTATGATACTATTTTTATTTTCTTTATTTCATTGTTGATTTCGTGGATGTTCAAAAAAGCTGATTTCTCGCAAGATTTAAAACTTAATGAATTGATATTTCTTTTTCTATTTGAGCTTAGTTCAATTTACATTATTATATTTTTCTATGATCGAATGAAAAAAAAGGAATTTAGATGTTTCTAATACATTACACTATCATTAGATATGCAGAAAAATTTTAGAAAATTATATTATTCGACAAAGCCGGGTGGTTATATTCGTCGTTTTTTGATTCAAACTCACCTTATTTTTTTATGCCTCTTTAATACATTATTACACATTATGCCCTTTGAGTTTTGGAAGCGATTTCTTTGTAGTTTAGCGGGTATTAAATTATGTAAAGGCTCAACACTCTGTTCTGGTGTCAGATTTTTGGCATTTGGAAGATGTATTATTGGAGAAAGAACTCTTATAAATAGAGATTGTTTGCTAGACAATAGGGCTGGATTAAAAATAGGGTCAGATGTTTCTATTGCTACTGGTGTGAAAATTTTTACTCAGGGTCACGATGTTGATACAGACTCCTTCAAGGTAATTGGGGGGGGCGTAATCATTGAAGATTATGTGTGTATATTTTCATCTGCTCTGATTATGCCTAATATAAAACTTTCTAAAAGTTGTGTTGTTTATCCAGGTTCAGTAGTAACAAAATCTGTTGGTATTGCAGAAATAGTGGGTGGCAACCCGGCAAAGTTTTTAAGAGTGCGAGAAGGTAAGCAAACTTATAAATTAAACAGTAATTTTTGGTTTAACTAAATCCCCTAATTAAGACGTATTTTATAACAACATTGGTAGGAGCATAGTATTCTGATGGGTCTTGTTATTAATCAATTGGCAGTAAATAGATCATCTAAGGGGGTAATGCGCTTCTGCTCTGGCATAGTTAAAAACCTAAATTGGAGCTCTGATATCAAATATGTTGAGGCTAGCAAATCTAAAATACTAGATAGAGTTCTTGATCTTTGTAGGCAAGGGTCTATTCATGACCTATTTTGGACTCCATCCCTAAGAGGGCCTTTAAATATGCCCAATCATATTATTTCCATTCATGATTGTATTAATATTGAATATATTTATAAAAACGACTGGCGATTACCTTTCTTTATGATGGTTACCCAAAAAATTATAGATAATTCATTAAAAATAGTCGCCTTGTCAGAGACTACAAGGAAATCTTTTTTAGAGTATTACAGTGTAGAAGAAAATAAAATTGTAGTAATTAAGTCTGCATCAAATTTTGACTGGATTGAAAAAGAAGAGTCTGTAAGATATACAAAAAAATATATAAATCCTCTGCAACCATACATCTTAATGGTTACTAATAATCAAAATCACAAAAATAACATAAGAGCTATTCAAGCATTAACTAATAGTTTTTGCAAAAAACAAGGGATCGGTTTGCATATAGTAGGAGACATCGGACTTCCTGAGTATAAAATATTGCAAGATAGTGGAATTATTTTCTCTGTAAATTCTGCTGTGTCAGATTCAAGTCTTTTTGACATGTATAAAAATGCACTTTTTTTACTTTCCCCAAGTTTGTCTGAGGGGCATAATTTGCCAATTGCTGAGGCGCTTCAAATAGGTACAAATGTTCTGTGTTCAGATATACCTACTCACCGAGAATTCTACAATGGAAGAGTATCATTTTTCAATCCATTGCATCTTGAAGATATTACTTACTCAATAAATGTTGCAATTGAAAAAAATGGATTGTGGTATTCGTTGCCTGACGATACCGTTAGAACCTTTGGCGATGTCGCAGGGGATTACAGGAAATTATTTCTAGACCTTGAACAAGCATATTGTAAATGATATTAAATCAAGCCGGGATAGGTTCCCACGAGTTGTTGTAATGTTTGGCAGCCTAAAATGGCCATACGCACATTAAAAAACAATTAGCCTCAATTTTTGATAAGTTAATTTGATTTTATTGTATATGTGAGTATTGACGAATTGATTTATGGCAGAGAAGAATTTTTATTTAGCTTGCCCTAGAGTGAAGAACGATTGAGATTGTTGCCTCTTTACCAATTTTTATTCCACAGGGTCGAATGTCTTACATCTGATTTAAGAGGTTGACTTTCTATCTTATGATTACATTGCATATTCAGACCAAGAGGACGTTTTGAAAACGGATAAAATATTTCATCAAATTAGGTTATTAGAGATAAGTCAGGCCGAGGAAGTTTTTTCAAATGTTATAGCTTTTGGAGTTGGCTTAAAAGATAAGGTCGTTAAAAAATCTTAATCAGCAAAAATTATTTTTAATTTGCAAAGTTTATCCACAAAATAGAATCTGAATAATATGTGAGCAAGCTGATTTGAAACTAAGCGTGCATCCCGGTAAATGTTTCATTGTCAAAGTAGGTTAGGATTATAGGCTTTGCATTTGGTGATAATAATGTGTTAGCTCCTATTGAAAAATTTCCTTTTGAAATCCCAGTTTTTGCTATGTCCCATTCGATTTTCCTTGCGCCCATTGGTAGAATTTCCCCATTCATCTCCCCTAACCATTTACGCTCTTCGCCCTCCCGATAAAGAAACAAAGTACTTTTAGCGCTTTGCTTGCTTGGATTGATTTGAATGGCTATGACTCTTTTTATTTTATTTGAGTCTAGGAGTACGCCTGATCTCCATTCTTGATTTTTAGAGGCCTTATTAACTAGTGTGGTTTGCGGATGAACTAATACTAATGAGCGCCTTTCCTTATCAGAATAAAGCGCGTAAATGTGTGGTGTAATTTTCCCAAGATGTTTGTCTGAAAAAACTAAGGGCGATGCCGAACGTATTTTTGCGGTAAGCATTCCCAAATCAGGTAGATTTTCACCAAAAATTTCAGAAGGTCGCACTTCATAAGATTGGAATGGTTCTAGAGATATAGATCGTTTACCAACACAGGAACCATTTTTACTATAAAGAGCTATATCATAAATACATGTATATGCTGTCATTGGTGAGAGGAGGGAAGGGAAATTGACTAATGAATATCTCGTCTCATACTCACCGCCTAAGTAAATCTGGACAATCGGTGAGCTTACATTTAAATTTCGCGGCAAAGAACCTTCCAACTTTCTTTTAAATTGACGCAAAATATTTTTCACGGCTTGTACTAATGCTGTCATTTTATTTAATTACCCTATTTCCCATATACTACTATCAGAAGAATACACCGCTTTTAGATCGAAATTCTAAGCATAAGCTTTTTAGCAAAACTTAGGCAAAAAATAAGTAATAATCATTTTTCAAATAATAAAGCCTCTTTTCTCACTTTATTAAAATCGCCATTCATGTAGTAATGCGGGGATAGTGAGTGTTCTAATGCTAAAGCACCTGTTATTGTGTTTTGTAAAAAGGTCAGAATTGCGCATGCTGAACTTTCCCCCTTTGCCACGACAGTTATCATTTGTAGTTTGTCTGTGAGGTCAAGGTATTCGGTCAACATCGCTTTAACATCAAGAAAATACAAATCTTTTTGCTTTAAATTTAATTTTAATGTTCGGATGATTTTCCCATTTTGTGCAATCAGATCTATTTTCCATGGCGTTTCAAATATATCATTAGAACTATAGTCACCATTTGCAATGCTGATATGTGTATTTACATCCTTACTTACCCATACCTTAGGAGCAAGAAGAACTATTGGTTTGAGTCTTGTTTCTAAAACTGGTGCCTGGTCATAAACTAAGGACGTTGTTCTTGAATCCCCTCTTCTTGAGTAGGTAACTTGATGTTCTTGTGCAAAATATTGCGAACCTTCATCGCGCTTACAATGGGCAACTAGCACATAATCTCTCGTATCATATGCAAGAATTGGACAGTTGCTTTCAGATAGCTCAATCGATCCACCAGGACTGATCGTACA
>JACCDK010144179.1_pt1 | contig 11587 bp, 11 predicted proteins | sample 7445871 | NCBI WGS metagenome assembly JACCDK01 (sample SAMN15323436, study PRJNA562643) | freshwater metagenome | isolation source: river surface water | place: USA:Blue River Watershed | collected 2017-08-15
ATCGCGACGGGGCGCGCGGCATCGGCGATCAGCGCGAACAGCGCGCCCATCGCATCCGGGCACACGGCCTGGACCGGGCGCACCGCCTGCGGGCGGGGGGCGAGGCTTGCGGGCACCTGTTCGACCAACATGTCTTCGGGCAGGGCAAGGACCACCGGGCCGGGGCGCCCGCTGATCGCGGTCGCATAGGCGCGGGCGACATATTCGGGGATGCGCCGCGGATCATCGATCCGTGCGGCCCATTTGCAGATGGGGCCGAAGAAGGCCGTGAAATCGACCTCCTGGAAGCCCTCGCGCCCCTGCGCGTCGCGGGCGACATCACCCACGAACAGGATCATCGCTTGCGAATCCTGATGCGCCACATGGACGCCGATGCTGGCATTGGTCGCGCCCGGTCCGCGGGTGACGAAGGCGATGCCGGGCTGGCCGGTCAGCGCGCCATCTGCACAGGCCATGAAGGCGACGCCCCCTTCCTGGCGGCAGGTGACGATCTCGATCCCGGGCCGCTCGGGCAGGGCATCGAGCACGGCGAGGAAGCTTTCGCCGGGCACGGTGAAGATCCGCTCGCACCCCTGCACGGCCAGGCAATCGACCAGCAGGGCAGCCGCGCTGCGGGTGGAATCAGACATTTGCTCGTCTCCCGTCGTCCGTTGCGGCGGCTCTACATCCCGGCGGGCGAGGGTGCAAACCGCTCCGCCGCGTAACCGGCGCCGCGCAGCCTGTCCCATGCCGCGACAGCCCCGTCGCACCCCTGTTTTCATGGTTAAGAAAGTCCTAAACCCTACCCTGGGGAAATAGGAGATTCGCCGATGCGCCGCAGTCTGGTTCTGACCGACGAGAGCGCTCGCCACTGGTTCCGGGCGAGCCTGCCGCCGCACGTGACGCGCGATCTCATCCCGATCCCGGCCGAAGGCCTCTGGCGCCTGACCATGGCGGACGCGCGCGGCATTGCCAGCGCCTATGTCGCGGCGAGCCTCGCGGTCTTCGCTTTCATCATCTGAGGCGCGCTCAGGCTGCCGTTGCGGGAAGGCTCCGGCCCTCCACGCGGTGGAGCTTGCGGGCAAGCTGGGCCGATAGCAGGCACAGCACGAGGCTGATCAGCACCTGTTCCTCGAGCGGAATGCCGAAATAGCCGAGCACCCCGGCAAGGCCTGCCCCCACCACCATGAAGATCGACGAGATGAAGTTGTTCGCCGCGACCGAGCGCGAGGCTTCGGACTTGTCCACGCGGGTGGTCAGGAAGGCGTAGAGCGGCACCACGAACATTCCCCCGGCGATCGCGATGGCAAGCAGGTTGGCAAGCAGCACCAGCGCGAGCGGCTGCTGGAGGAATTCGGCCACCCCGAACATCGCCCCGTCGGCCGGCACCAGATTCCAGCTGCGGCAGATCAGGTAGAAGGTGACGAGCAGGGCCCCGAGCGCCAGCACCGAGCGCGCCGAATAGCGCGCCGAGATATCGCCCTTGAGCAGCGCGTTGATCGAGACCGATCCGATCGCGATGCCGGCCGAGAAGGCGACCAGCATGATCGCGGCCACCTGCTTGTCGGCGAGCAGGACGTTCTTGGCGAGGGGGATGAACTGCACCGAGAGGATCGCGGCAATCGTCCAGAAATAGCTGATCGCCAGCACCGAATAGCGCAGTTCGAGATTGCCCATCGAGAAGGCGATGAGATCCTTCGAGGCGCGGACCGGGTTCCAGTCGACCTTGGTCTCCTCGGTCTGGGCGGGGGCGGGCGGCACCCAGCGACACACAACATAGCCGATCACCGCGACCGCGATGACCGCGACCACGCTGTCCATGATGTGCATCGCCCCGCCCAGGATCATGCCGACGAGGATCGCCACATAGGTCCCCGCCTCGACGAGGCCGGTGCCCGCCAGCACCTCGTCCTTTTCGAGGTGCTGGGGCAGGATCGCGTATTTGATCGGGCCGAAGAAGGTCGAATGCACACCCATCGCGAAGAGTGCGACGAACATCATCGGGATGGCGATGGTGTGGACGTGGAGACCCCGTGCGGCCATCAGCAGCCCGGCCGCGCCAACGCTCATGATGATGATCTCGGCAAACTTGATCCAGCGGATGATCTTCGTCTTGTCGCGCATGTCGGCAAGCTGGCCCGAGGTTGCCGAGAACAGCACGAAGGGCAGCACGAAGAGAGCGGTGGCAACGCCGCTGACGAGCGTCTCCATCTCCGGCGAATCATAGACCGAATAGCCCACGAACAGCGCCATCGCGTTCTTGTAGAGATTGTCGTTGAGCGCGTTGAGGAGCTGGGTCAGGAACAGCGGCAGGAACCGCCGCCGGCGCATCAGGTCGAATGATGTGGTCATGCGTTGGCGGCGCCGGCGTCCCTGTTTGTTTGTGCGGGACATAGCGGGCGGGGTGGGTTTCACAAGTGCGCGCTTGTGGGGATGGACACGAGCGGGGGTTTTGCACGGGGCCGCGGCGCGCTAGAAAGGGCAGGCAACGCCATGAACAGCCTTCCCAATATCCTCACCGCCTCGCGCATCTTCGCGGTGCCGCTGCTGGCCTTCTTCCTGTGGTGGCCGGAATGGCGGCTGGGCTACCTCGTCGGCTTCGCGCTCTACTGCGTCATTGCCATCACCGATTTCTTCGACGGCTATCTGGCGCGCGCGCAGGGGACGGTTTCCAAGCTCGGCATCTTCCTCGATCCGATCGCCGACAAGATCATGGTCGCCGCGGTCATTCTGGTGCTGACGGCGCAGGGCTATCTGCGCGGGCCCTATGCGGGCGATATCCATGTGATCGCCGGGCTGGTCATACTGGTGCGCGAGATCGCGGTGTCGGGCCTGCGGGAATTTCTCGGCGGGGCGCAGGTCTCGGTGCCGGTCTCGGCGCTGGCCAAGTGGAAGACCACCTTCCAGCTCGTCGCGCTGGGCGCGCTGATCCTTGGCGGTGCGGTGCACGGCCCGCCGTGCCAGTCGGTGGGCGAGGGCTGCGGCACCATCGCCCAGAGCTGGGTGCACCTCGTCGGCCTTGTCAGCCTGTGGACCGCGGCGGTGCTGACCTGCATCACGGGGTGGGATTACCTGCGCGTCGGCCTCAAGCATATGGATTGACTTGCGAATTTCGCACTGGTGCCGGGGCGTTTCTTGCGGTTACAGCATAGGGCGTGGGATCGAGGGAATCACCCGATGCCGCCGCCTTCCTCCGCGTTCTTGCAGAGGAGGCGAGGCGGCTTCAGCGCGAGGCGCGCAGTGCCCTCGCGCAGGGCCGATACACCCGCGCATCGGCCCTGATCGGCGATGCCCAACTGCTCGCCGATGATGTCCACGGCCTTATCGGCGATCTGGCACGGCGTGATCTGGAGGCGGCCTTGGCCTGCGCCACCGATGATCTGCGCGAGGCACCGCCGTCACCCCCGGCCACGCCGCGCGTCGCACCACCCGGGCGCGCGCCCTTCGTGCTGCGCTCGCGGCGCCTGCGCTACGCCATCGGCGCCAGCCTCGCGCTCGGCCTTGCCTTGGCGGAGTATTGAGGGCGATGATGCTACACAATAACTCGTCAAAGGGAGAGTTATTGATTGGTTACTGACTGGGCGGGCACTGGCAGCATGATCCAAGGGTTCGGAACTATGGCTGGAAGCTTACCCGGCCCGCAATTCCTCGGCGAGCAGCAGGAAATCGGCCTCGCGCGGGGAATTCTTGCGCCAGGCGAGCACGATCTCGCGCTTGGCCGTGGGGCTGTCGACAGGGCGGGCGACCACGTCCGTGCCGGCAAGGATGCCGGCCTCGAGCGCCATTTCGGGCAGCATCGTGAGGCCGAGGTCATTGTTGACGAGCTGCACCAGCGTGTGCAGGCTCGTGCCGATCATCGCCGCACTTGCCCTGAGTTCCGAACGCGAACAGGCCGCCAGTGCATGATCGCGCAGGCAGTGGCCGTCTTCCAGCAGCAGCAGGCGGCCCTGATCGATCATCTCGGGCTTGATCCTCGCCGGAGGATCGCGCGGATCGTCCTTGGGAAAGGCCACGAACAGGCGGTCGTCGGCTATAGGGGCGATCGCCGCCTCGCCGGTGTCGAAGGGCAGGGCGAGCAGCACGCAATCGACCCGCCCGTGGCTGAGGCTCTCGAGCGCGTCGCTGCTGGTCTCCTCGCGCAGCATCAGCCTGAGGTCGGGCCGCTCGCGCTTCAGCCGGGGCAGGATGCGCGGCAGCAGGAAAGGCGCGATGGTGGGAATGACGCTCATCTTGAGGTCGCCCGACAGCGGCTTGCCCGAGGCCTGCACCAGATCGGCCAGCTCCTCGGCCTCGCGCAGCAGCCGGTTGGCCTTGGCCACCACCTGTTCGCCCAGCGCGGTGAAGCGCACCACGCGGCGCGAGCGTTCGACCAGGGTGACGCCGAGCAGGGATTCCAGCTCGCGGATTCCGGCCGAGAGCGTCGATTGCGAGACGAAGCTGGCATCGGCCGCCTTGCCGAAATGGCCGTGCTCGTGGAGCGCCACGAGATATTGCAGCTGTTTGATGGTGGGAAGGTAGGTGGACATTCAGGTCCTCCCCGGCACGGGGAGGGGGACCACCGAAGGTGGTGGAGGGGCGAGCCACGCCTGCCGATGCGGGGCGCGCCCCTCCACCATGCTGCGCATGGTCCCCCTCCCCTGAAGGGGAGGATGGGGCAGGCCCTGCCTCATTCCGCTGCCAGCCCGTCAGGCTCCGCCGCCAGCCTGTCGGGCGCGGGGGCGGGAGCGACCACATCGTCGATATGGGTCATCTTGAGCCTGCCCTTCTCGACCGCGAAGGCAAGCTTGCCCTCGACCAGATCGAGCGCGTCCTTGCCGAACACCTCGTAACGCCAGCCTCCGAGCACCGGCAGGTCGCGCACGCCAGCGGCAAGGGCTTCCATCTCGTCGGCGCGGGTGAGCAGGCGCGGAGCGACGTCGATCTCGCGCGCGCGGATCTTGAGCAGCAGCTTGAGCAGATCGGCGACCAGCGCGCCCTCGCGGCCAAGCGGCGCGCCCTGCTTGATCTTCTCGGGCATTTCCGACTTGGGCAGGGGCTCGGCCTCGGCCAGCACCTTCATCAGGCGCTTGCCGATGTCATTGTCCTTCCACGCGGCGCTGAGGCCGCGCACCTTGGCGAGATCAGCCTGACCCTTGGGCGGGTGGCTGGCGATATCGGCGAGGGTCTCGTCGCGCATGATCCGGCCGCGCGGGATGTTCTTGTGCTGGGCCTCGGCCTCGCGCCAGGCGGCGAGCGCCTTCATGCGGCCGAGCACCTGCGGGTTGCGCCCCGGCTGGCGGATACGCTTCCAGGCCTGCTCGGGATCGGTGATGTAGTTCGCCGGGTCGGCAAGCTTCTCCATCTCGGCATCGAGCCACAGTCCGCGCCCGGTCTTGATCAGCTTCTTCAGGATCTTGGGGAAGATGCCCGCCAGGTGCGTCACGTCGCCGATGGCATATTCGATCTGGCGGTCGGTCAGCGGACGGCGGCTCCAGTCGGTGAAGCGCGCGCCCTTGTCGATGGTGAGACCGACCCAGGTCTCGACCAGATTGGCATAGCCGATCTGTTCGGACTGGCTGATCGCCATCATCGCGATCTGGGTATCGAAGATGGGGTGGGGGGTCTTGCCGGTGAGGTTGACGATGATTTCCACGTCCTGCCCGCCGGCGTGGAAGACCTTGAGCACGTCCTCGTTCTCGCACATCAGGTCGAGCAGCGGGGTGAGGTCGATGCCGTCGGCCATCGGGTCGATCGCGGCGGCTTCCTCGGTATTGGCGATCTGCACCAGGCAGAGCTCGGGCCAATAGGTGTTCTCGCGCATGAATTCGGTGTCGACCGCGACGAAGTCGGACTTGGCGAGGCGGGCGCAGAGGTCGGAGAGAGCCTCGGTGGTGGTGATCAGCGGATGGATTTTCATGTCATCTTTTCGTTTTGCGGGCGGAGTGCCGCCCCCGGGATTGAACCCAAGATCGCCTTGGACCGCTTGACAAAGCGCAAGGCTTCCCCTGTTACCGCGCCGACGTGGAAGCTCTGGGGAGCAAAGGCTCCAAAAGCGCCGCGCGAGCGCGCCCTAGCGTCTTACCCGTGAACAGGACAAGAGTTTAGATGCACCCCTACCGCACGCATACTTGCGCACAGCTTTCTGCCGAAAACGTCGGCGAGACCGTCCGCCTGTCGGGCTGGATCCACAGGAAGCGCGACCACGGGGGCGTGCTGTTTGTGGACCTGCGCGATCACTATGGCCTCACCCAGATCGTCGCCGACAGCGACAGCCCGGCGCTGAGCGTGCTCGAGGGCCTGCGCGTCGAGAGCGTTGTGACCATCGAAGGCACGGTCAAGGCGCGCGTGGCCGAGACGGTGAACGCGAACCTCGCCACCGGCGCGATCGAGGTTTTTGCCCGCGCGGTCACGGTGCAGAGCGCGGCGGAAGAGCTGCCGATGCCGGTCGCCGACGAGCAGCCTTACCCCGAGGATATCCGGCTCAAGTACCGCTTCCTCGACCTGCGCCGCGAGACGCTGCACATGAACATCATGACCCGCGTGGCGGTGATCGCCGATATGCGCCAGCGGATGGCGGCGGTCGGCTTCAACGAGTTCTCGACCCCGATCCTCACGGCTTCCTCTCCCGAGGGCGCGCGCGACTTCCTCGTGCCGTCCCGCATCCATGCCGGCAAGTTCTACGCGCTCCCCCAGGCGCCGCAGCAGTACAAGCAATTGCTGATGGTCGCGGGCTTCGACCGCTATTTCCAGATCGCCCCCTGCTTCCGCGACGAGGACCCCCGCGCCGACCGCCTGCCGGGCGAGTTCTACCAGCTCGACCTCGAAATGAGCTTCGTCACCCAGGAAGAGGTGTGGGAAACGATGGAGCCCGTCATCCAGGGCACCTTCGCGGCCTTTGCGGGCGACAAGGCCGTGACCCCGGCGGGCCAGTTCCCGCGCATTCCTTACGATGAGGCGATGTTGAAGTACGGCTCGGACAAGCCGGATTTGCGCAACCCGCTGATCATCTCCGACGTCTCGCATCACTTCACCCAGTCGGGCTTCGGCCTGTTCGAGAAGATCGTCGGCTCGGGCGGTGTCGTGCGCGCCATCCCCGCGCCCCAAACCCACGAGAAGAGCCGCAAGTTCTTCGACGACATGAACGACTGGGCGCGCAAGGAAGGCTACGCGGGCCTCGGCTACGTCACCAGAAAAGCCGGTGAGTTCGGCGGCCCCATCGCCAAGAACCACGGGCCGGAACGCATGGCCGAGCTCTATGCCGAGCTGGGCCTCGGCGAGAATGACGGGCTGTTCTTCGCCGCAGGCAAGGAAGCCGACGCCGCCAAGCTCGCAGGCGCCGCGCGCATCCGCGTGGGCGAGGAGCTTGGCCTCATCGACGAGAACGCCTTTGCCCTGTGCTGGATCGTCGACTTCCCGTTCTACGAGTATAACGAGGACGAGAAGAAGATCGACTTCAGCCACAACCCCTTCTCCATGCCGCAGGGCGGGATCGAGGCGCTGGAGGGGCAGGATCCGCTGACGATCAAGGCGTTCCAGTACGATCTCGTGTGCAACGGCTATGAAATCGCCTCGGGCTCGATCCGCAACCACAAGCCGGAAACGATGGTGAAGGCCTTCGAGATCACCGGGCTGACCCAGGCGGACGTCGAGGAGCGCTTCGGCGGCATGTACCGCGCCTTCCAATACGGCGCCCCGCCGCACGGGGGGATGGCGGCGGGCGTCGACCGCATCGTGATGCTGCTGTGCGGCGCGAAGAACCTGCGCGAGATATCGCTCTTCCCGATGAACCAGCGCGCCGAGGACCTGCTGATGGGCGCGCCGAGCCCGGCCGAGCCGCGGGCGCTGCGCGAACTGCACCTGCGCGTGGTCGAGCCGCCGAAGAAGGACGCCTGATCCGCTGGCCGGGCGAGGCTTCGAGGCCCCTTGTGGGGAAGCTGGCCTCAAGCCCACTTGCACTTCCCAGCGCCGTTCTTTAGGGCTCTGGCGAGATTTACCAAACCCAGTTTCAAGAGGGATTACCATGAGCGATACTGCCGATCGGGTGGCCAAGATTGTCGTCGAACACCTCGGCGTTGAAGCCGACAAGGTCACTCAGGATGCCAGCTTCATCGACGATCTGGGTGCTGACAGCCTCGACATCGTCGAGCTGGTGATGGCCTTCGAAGAGGAATTCGGTGTCGAGATTCCCGACGATGCGGCCGAGAAGATCACCACCGTTGGTGACGCGACCAAGTACATCGAAGAGCACAAGGGCTAAGTCCCCGGGCAACGCCCCTCATTCCGCGTCTTTCGTCCCGCTGCCATCCCCATGGGGACAAGGCGGGCGAGGCACCGGCCACCTGATTGCCGGAACGTGGATCAGGGCTTAGACAGGCTCAGCCCTCGTGAGGGGTTGGGCCTGTTGCTTTATCGGAGCCAAGCTCCTTTATCCGAGCCAACGTCCTTTATCGGAGAATGCCAATGCGCCGTGTGGTTGTTACCGGCCTCGGTCTTGTCACCCCGCTGGGCGGCGATGTCGAGACCACCTGGGCAAACCTCATCGCAGGCGAGAGCGGGGCGGGGCAGATCACCCGCTTCGACGCCTCGAACCAGAAGTGCACCATCGCCTGCGAGGTGAAGGGCAAGGATCATCCGTGGGGCTTCGACCCTGATCTGCGCGTCGACCACAAGGTCCAGCGCCAGGTCGATCCCTTCATCGTCTATGGCATTGACGCGGCAGGGCAGGCTCTGGAAGACGCCGGCCTTACCGAAATGACCGAAGCCGAGAAGGAGCGCACCGGCTGCTCGATCGGTTCAGGCATAGGCGGCCTTCCCGGCATCGAGATCGAGAGCGTCAATCTCCACGAGCGCGGCCCCTCGCGGGTCTCGCCGCACTTCGTTCACGGGCGTCTCATCAACCTCATCACCGGGCAGGTGCAGATCAAGTACGGCTTCATGGGCCCGAACCACGCGGTCGTGACCGCCTGTTCGACCGGCGCGCACTCGATTGGCGATGCGGCGCGGATGATCGCCATGGACGATGCCGACATCATGCTGGCGGGCGGTGCGGAAAGCACCATCAATCCGCTCGGCATCGCCGGCTTTGCCCAGGCGCGCGCGCTCAACATGAGCATGAACGACCGCCCGACCGAGGCGAGCCGTCCCTATGACAGGAACCGTGACGGCTTCGTCATGGGCGAGGGCGCGGGCGTCGTCGTGCTCGAGGAATATGAGCGCGCCAAGGCGCGGGGCGCCAAGATCTATGCCGAAGTGACCGGCTATGGCCTCTCGGGCGATGCCTATCACGTCACCGCTCCGCATCCCGAGGGGCGCGGCGCGGAACTGGCGATGCGCATGGCCCTCAAGAAGGCCGGCCTTGGCCCGGGCGACATCGACTACATCAATGCCCACGGCACCTCGACCATGGCCGACACCATCGAACTTGCCGCGATCAAGCGCGTGCTGGGCGATGATCTCGGCGGGGCTTCGATGTCCTCGACCAAGTCCGCCATCGGCCACCTGCTGGGCGGCGCGGGCGCGGTCGAGGCGATCTTCTGCATCCTTGCGATGCGCGACGGCATCGTGCCGCCCACCCTCAACCTCCATGATCCCGATGACGGCACCGAGGGCATCGACCTCGTGCCGCTCAAGGCGAAGAAGCGCGAAGTGCGCGCGGTGCTGAACAATTCCTTCGGCTTCGGCGGCACCAATGCCTCGATCATCATGCAGAAGGTCGATTGACGGCGTGAAACGCGCGCGGGGTCTGCTGCTGGTGGTGGTCGGCCTCGCGGTCGCAGGGCTGGTGCTGGCCTCTGTGCTGCTCGGCGCGGCGACGATCGAGAAGGACACGAACTTCACCATCCCGGCGGGGGCATCGGTCTCCTCGGTCGCGGACAAGCTCGCCGCCGAGGGGCTGATTGCGTCCGCCGCCGGCTTCAAGCTGCGCGCCCGCCTGTTTGGGTCCGACGCGCCGATCCAGGCGGGCGAGTTCCTGCTCACGCCCGGCATGGACCAGGGCGACATCCTCGCCGCCTTCCAGTCGGGCGACGTGATCCGCCGCTTCGTGACCGTGCCCGAAGGCATGCCCTCGATCCTCGTCTGGGAACGGGTCATGGCCGAGCCGCTGCTGACCGGCGAGGTCGCGGTGCCTCCCGAAGGCTCGATCCTCCCCGATACCTATGCCTTCGAGCGCGGCCAGTCGCGCGCCAGCATCGTTGCGCAGATGCAGGCGGCGATGACCAAGGCGCTGGCAGAGGAATGGGCCAAGCGCCGCGAGGGCATTGTCGTCAGCTCCCCGCGCGAGGCGGTGATCCTCGCCTCGATCGTCGAGAAGGAGACCGGCAAGCCCGAGGAGCGGCGCATGGTTGCCGGGCTCTATTCGAACCGGGTGCGCATCGGGATGCGGCTCCAGGCCGACCCGACGATCATCTATCCGATCACGAAGGGCAAGCCGCTGGGGCGGCGCATCAGGCAGTCCGAGATCAGGGCGGTGAACGGCTACAACACCTACACCATGGCGGGGCTCCCCGAAGGCCCGATCACCAACCCGGGCCGCGCCAGCATCGCGGCGGTGCTCAACCCCGAGAACACCGGCGCGCTCTACATGGTCGCCGACGGCACTGGCGGGCACTGGTTCGCGAGCACCCTCGCGGAGCACAATGCCAATGTGGCCAAGTGGTATGCGATCCGCCGGGAGCGCGGGGAAATGTAGGGGAGCCTCGCCCCGGACTTGATCCCGGGCCGCTCGCGTTCCAGACCGGCCGCTCATGGCTGACCCCTTCATCCTCACCGCCGTGCTGCCGCCCGACCTTCAGGCCTTCGCCGAGGGTCTGCGCCGCGTGCATTTCCCGTCGGCGCGCAACCACCTCCACGCCCACGTCACGCTGTTCCACGCCTTCGCCCCGACGCTGCTTGCGGAGCTGGTGGACGTCATCCCGAAGCTCGCCGCCGAATTCGCCCCGCCGCAGGGCGCGGTGAAGGGGGTGATGGACCTCGGCAAGGGCACCGCGATCGCGCTCGACGCGCCCGAACTGCTGCGGCTGCGCGCTCTTGTTGCCGAGCATTTCCGGGGAAGCCTCACCGCGCAGGATCTCCACGAGCCGCGCCCGCACATCACCATCCAGAACAAGGTGACCAAGGAGGATGCGAGGGCGCTCCAGGCGGGCCTTGCGCCCGTTCTTGCGCCGTGGATCACGAAGGGCCGTTTCGCCTTCCCCGCGCTGGCCCTCCACCGCTATCGCGGCGGGCCCTGGGAGCACATCAAGACCTCGGCCTTCCGCGGCCGCGAGAGGGCTTGACCCCGCGCCCCTCGCGCCCTAATTGCGCGCCTCGCCCGGGCCGACACCCGGCGCCGAATCCGGCCGGAACGCCCGCCGGATGCCCTTGGGGCGGAGTAGCTCAGCCGGTTAGAGCAGCGGAATCATAATCCGCGTGTCGGGGGTTCGAGTCCCTCCTCCGCTACCAACCTTACCGTCCGCATTGATCTGTGAGCGTCAGGGTGGGTCCGTCGAGGTCGCCCACGAAGCTGATCTTGTTGGCCTATGCGCTGCCCCAGTGAGCCACTTTCCTCCGGATGCGTTCTCATCCTTCCGGATGCAGCCAAAGCCTGATTGGGGGCATGGGGGGTAGCGCCATGCCTATTCCTTCGCGC
>JACCDK011614047.1_pt1 | contig 11583 bp, 11 predicted proteins | sample 7445871 | NCBI WGS metagenome assembly JACCDK01 (sample SAMN15323436, study PRJNA562643) | freshwater metagenome | isolation source: river surface water | place: USA:Blue River Watershed | collected 2017-08-15
GTTCATAGGGAACCTCTTGCTGCTGGTTCTAAATCTGCCATTGGCTGGTGTTTGGGCTAAGCTGTTGCTTATTCCAGCTCCTTACCTGTATGGCGGAATTGTTTTGTTTGCGCTGGTTGGTGCCTATGTTCTAAATGGCGAACCTTTTGATATTTGGATTGCCATAGTTGTTGGAATCATTGGTCTGCTCTTTAGAAGGTTCGGCTATCCAGTTACACCGCTAATTCTGGGTGTAATTCTTGGTCCATTGGCCGAACAGGAATTCCGCAGAGCGTTGCAGGGGTCAGCCGGGGATCCGGGAATTTTGATTGCGACACCTTTCTCTGTGACGCTGTATGTCCTTCTAATCGTGGTGATTGCCGCGCCTCGGATTTACAGATTATGGAAAGTGAAACAGCAGGCATAAATGCCTAATTTGCGTTTCGGTGATGGTCGCTGGCTGTTACTGATACTTCTGAACTCCGCCTTTATTCAGGCAGGTGTTTATGTCGTAAGACCGATGGTCAGCTATCGTGCAATTGACCTCGGAGCGAATCCGGCCTTGGTGGGTTTAATCGGGTCGTCTTTCGCAATTGCCCCTTTGATATTTGCAATCATGATGGGCAAGTGGGTGGACAAAGGTCGTGATGGCACGGCTCTCTTAGTGGGATCAACTATCACTCTTCTTATTACTTCGGCACTGGTTTTTATTGAGTCGCTTGCTTTCTTGTTTTTAGCTATGCCGATTCTTGGCATTGGTCATCTGTTTGCCATGCTGGGCGGACAGACCATGATTGCGAACCGCTCAGAGGATAAGAGCTATGAGCGAAACTTTGGGTTGCTGACTTTTTATGCTTCGGTTGGACATGCAGTTGGGCCATTTATTGGAGGTTTGCTAGCGGATCGTGGCGGCACGGCGGTTGAAGAAAACTCGGCGTTGCTTTTCGCGATTGTCCTGTTTGTCTTCGCAGCCCTCAGCGTCCTTGCAGTAGCCCAGAAGAGCGAGAGAGCCCAACCAAGCAATGCCCTTGACGGCAGCGCCGTGAGAAAAGTCCTGGCAATCAAGGGCTACAAGTCAGCAATTTTTGTTGCTGGATCCTCGACTGCTGTGGTGGATGTCTTACTGGTATTTCTGCCCGTCTTAGGCAGAGAGCTTGGGTTTGGTTCTTCTCAGATTGGCATTCTCTTGGCAATACGGGCCGTCGCATCAATGGGTGTGCGGATGGTACTTGGGAAAATTTCAGCTGCACTCGGAATGAAAATTATTTTGAATTCAGGCGCTTTGGTCACAATGCTGGGGATGATCCTAATCGCATTGGTTAGTGATTTCTTTTGGCTAGCTGTGATAATCGCAATCACCGGATTCGCGATGGGAATCGGGCAACCGGCAACCATGGCCTGGGTATCGAGAATCGCTCAACCGGAAAATCGTGGACTTGCGATCTCAATTCGTCTCACAGCGAATCGTTTTGGGCAAGTTGTAGTTCCAGCTCTTGCAGGTTCCTTAGCTGGATTTGGAATTGGTTCGATTTTCCTTCTTCTTGCGAGCTTGCAAGCAACATCAATTCTTGTGACGAACAAGGCACTTGGGCCGACCAAATAGCCACCAAAATATTTATTTTGGTTTTAGATTTCTCCACATGCTTGGCTGCTCTTGGTATTTTGGCGGTTTCGTTCCGTAGATCTTTTTATAGATACGCCGACCAGATAGGTAGTGCCCTAAGTGGGTCATTGCCTCGGTTAGCTCATTGCCCTTCAGGTATTTTTGATAGAGCCGAGCCGTAGCTTTAGCCCAAGGGTCCCCGTGATATCCACTTGAAAGAGCGTGACCAACTTCGTGAAGCAAAGTTTCCTTGTCAAAGTGACAAAGGAACATAGCTCTCTGTTCGTGATCCCACCAACCCATAGCATGCGGGATCTCACCTCTTAGATTGAAGTGGGAATGGATTCTTACCCAGTCCACGCGCAGCTTTTCTTTTTTACAAACCTCATCCAGCAACAGCAAAATCGGCTTCCATAGTTTCCATGCTCTTTTGTCAAAGCTGGGACTGGGCCTTACTTCAAAGTTGAGTTTGGTGGCCCAAATCGGGAGCATCCGATAGCGGCCAGCAATCTTTAGTTCAATGAGAGAATTTTCGCTTTTTGCGGCCATGGCTAAATGCTAATTATTTGCTGCAATGACCGCTCAACCCTTTTCACAGGCAACATTTTCGGCTGTTCGTCAGGGCCTGTTTCCCACTAGAATTGGGGTTTCCAGCGCTCGTGGCTCAACGGATAGAGCATCTGACTACGGATCAGAAGGTTGGGGGTTCGAGTCCCTCCGAGCGCGCGAACCCGCTAAGAATTTCACGACTTAGCGGGTTTTGGCTTCCTTTCTGAGACTAGTGGCGTCAATAAAATTCTCAGCTAGCATCGTGTTGCAGGCCTAAATACTTCTGCACTTCGCGCAAGGGAGCCGATTGTCAAGTCTCAAACCAGATAGAAATCTGGCTATGGAATTAGTCCGAGCCACTGAGGCGGCAGCCATTAGAGCATTTCCCTTCATCGGAAAGGGTGACAAGATTGCTCTCGACCAGGCTGCAGTTGATGCCATGAGATCGTTTCTATCGACAATCAATTTTCGTGGCCGCGTCGTCATTGGTGAAGGAGAGAAGGACAATGCCCCAATGCTCTTTAACGGAGAACTACTTGGCACTGGAACTGGTCCGGAAGTTGATGTTGCGGTTGATCCAATTGATGGCACAACTTTGACAGCAACTGGTCGTCAAAATGCGATATCTGTCATCGCCGCCTCTGATCGTGGCAGCATGCTTGACGCATCTTCAGTATTCAAGATGCAGAAGTTTGTGGTTGGTGCTCCTGGCAAGGGTGTTTGCGATATTCGGATGGGGCTTAGGGAAAACCTACAAGAGTATTCACTTGCTGCTAAGAAGCCAGTGTCCGAGCTACTCATTGCTGTTCTAGATCGCCAATACAACGAAGAGATTGTTGAGGAAATCCGTTCCGCCGGGGCTGCCACCAGAATGCTTAGAGATGGCGATGTAGCTGGTGGGATTCAGGCTGCGCGCAGCGAATCACGAATTGATATGTGTATTGGAAAGGGCGGTTCTCCCGAAGGGATTGTCACAGCCTGTGGAGTCAAAGCACTGGGCGGGCAAATTCAAGGGATTTTGGCACCAGCTGACGAAGCTGAAAGACAAAGGGGAGAAAAAGCCGGTCTGAAGTTCGACCATGTTTATGAAATGGATGAGTTAGTTTCTTCCGACAACACATTTTTTGTTGCAACGGGTGTGACTGACGGACCATTGGTAGCTGGAGTCAGAAAAAGAGATGGCACTATTTTTACTGAGTCAATAGTGATTCGCGGAAAAACTGGGACTGTGAGGAAAGTATTCGCTGAGTATCAGATGAGCCGTTGGCTGGACTAGTCACTTTTTTAGTTGCCGCTAAACGCTTCCACGTCTAGTCGAGAGGGCAAGCTGGACGATGCCCCAACTTTTGTTACTGAGATTGATGCTGCCGTCACCGAAAAGGCAATTGCTTCGTCCAGGGATTTGCCTTGGCTCAGGGTTGCACCCAAATAGCCAGCGAATGCATCGCCAGCTGCGGTCGTGTCAACTGAATTCACAAGGGGTGCGGGGAAATGTTTTGTGCGATCATTTTGCACCAACACAACCCCGTTGCCACCCAACGTCACAATGGCGGACTTGACTCCCTTATTTACAAACCACTTGCCGGCTTCGATGGCGGAATCGATGGCCTTCACATCAATTCCTGTTATCTCTGATGCTTCAGTCTCGTTAGGTGTGACTATATCGATATCATGCCAAGCCTGAGCAGGGATTTGTTGAGCAGGTGCTGGGTCGAGTATCACTTTCATGCCCCTTGCTTTGGCCAGCTCAATTGCTCTTGCATTTAGAGCCCAGGGGATTTCCAACTGCAATAAGAGAGTGTCTGCATCTGTTGTAGCTTGAATTGCAGTTTCAATCTGCTGCTCACTAATTTTTGAGTTCGCTAGGGGCACTACAACAATATTGTTTTGTCCCGTGGCATCGATTCGGATATGAGCGATTCCAGTCGGGCCTGGGACTTCTAAGACATTACTAGTTGAAACTCCAAAAGAAGACAGGGAGTTTTTTGCAAAATCTGAAAATATGTCCTGACCAATGCAGCTAATCAATGTGCTTCTACTGCCGGCAAGAGCTGCAGCAATTGCTTGATTAGACCCTTTACCTCCTAACACCAACGCAAAATTATCGCCGATGATCGTCTGTCCAGGGGTCGGTGCAGTTTCAAAAAACGCCGCGAGATCTATGCAAATGCTGCCGAGGACGACTACACCGCCGTGGGCATCGGGCCTCTCAATCTCACCATTGAATTTATTCATAATTTAGCCTTTGCTGAAAACAGACTACTTGTGTTTTATTTTGCTGGCTCACCAGATGCTTACTCACGCTAACTTTGCTGGATTAGTTCCTCGGCAGTTTTTTCATCCATGATCAAGTCTGAAATATACCTACCAGCCAGCGCACCCTTGAGACTTGGAATTCTAGAGCTACCGGCCACAACACAAACTCTTCTTGGAACCAGTCTGATGACATCCAGACTTGGCCCAGTGGAGCGTCGATTCAGGTCAATGTCATTTGATGAACCATCGGCACGATAAAAAACAGTGGCAATGTCACCTACTATTCCATTTTCATTAAGTGACTTCAAATCTTCTTGACTTAGGTAACCCGCACTATAAACCTGGCTTGGAACCTCGGCATTACTAACACCAAGACCAAATAAAACCACATCCATCTTTGATTGGATGTCAAGAATTCTCTTAGTGCTGCGTTCGCGCCAGAGCGTTTCTTTGGCTGCTGGGTCATCAAAGAAGGCTGGGACTGGGAACTGTTCCACCGTTGCGCCAAACGCTTCGCCGAAGCGACGTAAAATCTCACCACTATATGTCACGCCAGTGGTGAAAGTATTACCGGCTCCGTTTAGCTGCACCACCCTGGTTGCCTTAAGGGGTCTAGGTACTAGGTTTCGACTCACAGCATCGGTTGTAGAACCCCACGCGACACCCATGGTCATGCCAGCGAAAAAGAAGCTGGTCAGCATGCGTGCGGCGGTAAGAGCGACTCTTTCCAGCCGATCGATGGGGGAAGCTGTGTCAGCTACCGGGACCAAGTGGGCATTCACTCCATAAATTGCCCTAATTTGGTTGGCCATTCTGCGCGGAGCGTCTTCAGGCGTGTGAATCTTGACTTCAACGATTCCTCTGTCTTTGGCCATTTGCAAAAGCCTCGAGACAGAAGACCGAGAAACCTTGAGCTCGTGCCCAATGGCGTCCATGGTCAGATCCTGCAAGTAATAGAGCTGAGCAGCCCGGAGGGATAGCCGGAGCCTTGATTTATCGTCAGTTTCATCCAACATAACGAAAGTATTGCACATTTGTTCAATGTGCTTGGAAAGTCTTCCAGCCCCAGTCACTCTTCAATACATTTCAACTGCGTAGATGTTCACTGGAGAAGGATCTATTAGGAATGAGCGAAACCGCCTGGAAAGCCCGCAGATTGGCTGGGTTGCGAGAAAAACCCAATGCCCAGGTGCTCATTATTGGCGGAGGCATAAATGGCCTAGCGACATTCCGGGATCTGGCCTTGCAGGGCGTTGATGTGGTGCTGGTGGAAAAACAGGATTACTGCTCTGGGGCTTCAGCCGCTTCGTCCCACATGATTCACGGTGGAGTTCGCTATCTAGAAAATGGGGAGATTCGGCTCGTCAAGGAATCTTTGCAGGAGCGCAATCGACTTCTATCTGCGGCACCCCACTACGTAAAACCTCTAAAGACCACTATCCCAATCTTTTCTGTTTTCTCCGGACTGCTCAGTGCCCCGATTCGTCTTTTCACTCACGCACAAGGAAAACCAAAAGAGCGTGGAGCAATTCTGATCAAGGTTGGCCTTATCCTCTATGACACATTTGGTCGAAATGGTGGAACGATGCCAAGACATCGTTTTTTGGGAAAGAAGAAATCTCTTCGCGAACTTCCCTCTTTGAATAAAGACGTTAAGTTCACTGCTACTTATTACGACGCTGCGATGGAAAGTCCAGAGCGATTGGCTTTGGAAGTTTTGTTTGATGGATTAGCTGCCGGACCTAACGCGAGAGCATTTAACTACGTTGCCGCTTCCTCCATGGTTGGCAATCAAGTCGTGTTGCTGGATGAACTAACGGGCGAAGAAATAAATTTCACTGCAGATGTCATTGTTAACACCACCGGTCCTTGGACCGATTTAACCAATGAGAGCCTGGGTTTCCAGACTTCCTACATGGCAGGCACCAAGGGATCTCACATAGTCATAGATAACAAAGAGCTTTTTGAGGCCTGTGACAACAGAGAAATTTTCTTTGAGAACAAGGATGGCCGCATTGTTTTGATGTATCCAATTGTGGGGAAAGTTTTGGTTGGCACAACGGACATTCCGCACGACATGCACTTCCCAGCGGTATGCACAGATGAAGAAGTTGATTACTTCTTCAAGTTGGTATCTCACGTATACCCGACAATCAAGATTGATAAAGATCAGATTGTTTACAAATACTCAGGAGTAAGACCATTGGGCGCCAGTGGCGACATTAACCCAGGAGTAATTTCTAGGGATTACAGAATTGTGAGAACTTCTTCCAAATCTGAGGTGCCGGTCCTGAGCCTGGTTGGAGGCAAGTGGACCACATTTCGAGCGCTGGGCGAGCACCTAAGTTCTGAAGTGCTAAAGCTTCTGAACGTATCGCGGGCCGTATCAACGGCGAATCTTCCCCTGGGAGGTGGAAGAGATTTCCCAACATCAGCGGATGCGCAATTGAAATGGACAGAAGTTAACGGAAAGGGCATCGGGACACAGCGAGCCTTGCAGTTGCTTCTTCGATATGGAACCAGAGCAACCGAGTTTATTCGTGAAATTGCTGCCAACGGAGAAACAAGACTTGCATCCAACCCAGATTACTCAGACACCGAAATCCGCTACCTGATTACTAGTGAGCAAGTTTCGACAGTAGAAGACATCTTGCATCGCCGAACAAACCTCGCATTTTCTGGGGAAGTTACCAATTCGTTAGTAACGGAATTAGAACAGATTCTTGCAAAATCAAAATCGGGTGATAAGACAACTCATTCAAAAGTACAGTTAGACATTGATGAGGGGAGCAGAATATGACCAAGCTAGTTTTGGAAAATGTGTCATACACCCAAGATTCCGAAGACTATATTTACGACCTATCTGCCACCTTTGGCAATGGCATCAATCTTCTAATCGGCCCAACTACTGCCGGAAAAACAACTCTGATGAGAATTATTGCCGGATTGATGAAACCAACCACCGGCACTATCACCATGGATGGTAAAGATGTCACCAAGGTGCCCGTTCGCGAACGATCTGTGGCTTTCGTATACCAGCAATTCATCAACTACCCATCATTATCGGTCTTTGAAAACATTGCATCCCCGCTTCTAGCGGCGAAGAAAAAGCCCAGCAAGGATGAAGTTTCAAAGCGAGTAGAAGAGATGGCAAACTTGCTGGGTCTTACGCCATTCCTCAAGCGCAAGCCCTCCGAGCTTTCTGGAGGGCAACAACAGCGAGTGGCAATTGCGAGAGCGCTAGCAAGAAAAGCGGACATTGTTTTGCTGGATGAGCCTTTGGCCAACCTTGACTACAAGCTCAGAGAGCAGTTGCGGGCTGAGCTTCAAAACATTTTTGCCCAAGAGTCTGCCATCGTTCTCTACTCAACAGCAGAGCCTTCCGAGGCACTTGACTTTGCAACTCAGACCTTTGTAATGAATGAGGGATCACTTATCCAGTCGGGCAAGGCACTTGAGATTTATCAGAACCCCGTTAACGTAGCAGCCGCTGTTGCAATGGCAGACCCGCCAATCAATTTGCTCAAATCCACTGTCGATGGCCAGAGCGCCAATTTTGGCTCAATTTCCTTCAATTTCACGAGGGACTTTAGGGGTTCAGAGGTAATCCTTGGAATCCAACCTGGCAAGCTGACTCTTACTTCAACTGGTCCAGATTGTGTGAAGGTTCCTGCCCAGGTTTTATTGGCGGAGGTTACTGGCAGCTCAACCTACGTTCATATCAAGCTAACCTCTGGCGAGCAACTTGTAATCGAAGTCGAGGGAACGCAGACCTTCGAACCAGACGAACAAATCACCGCCTATTTCGATCCAGCCAACTTGTATGGTTTCGATGCCGCTACCGAACGGGCGGTCTTTGCACCGATTGGAGGTGGCAAGTAGATGGCTGAGATTCGCTTAGAGGGAGTCGCCCACTCTTACGATGGTGGCAAGACTCATGCACTTAACCCAATCACAATGACTTGGGAAGACGGAAAAGCTTACGCCCTGCTAGGCCCCAGTGGTTGCGGGAAGACAACGCTTTTGAACATCATTTCTGGTCTTCTCAAGCCCTCTGAAGGAAAAATCTTTATTGATGGCAAGGACGTCACAAACATTGCTACTGATGAGCGAAACATTGCTCAGGTTTTCCAGTTCCCAGTGCTTTACGACACCATGACGGTTAGAAAGAATCTGGAGTTTCCGCTAAAGAATCGAAAGATTCCGCGCGAGCAAGTTGCCAAGCGCGTTGCCGAAATCGCTGAGCTATTAGGACTTGAGAAAGATCTCGATCGCAAACCATCCAAGCTTCGCTCCGATCTGCAGCAAATTGTTAGCCTTGGTCGAGGACTGGTTCGCTCCGATGTGGCAGCAATTTTGTTTGACGAGCCACTGACGGTGATTGATCAGAATTTTAAGTGGACCCTTCGTAATCGCCTAAAGAGACTGCACCTCTCTACTGGTGTGACCGTTGTATACGTAACGCATGACCAGACCGAAGCTCTCACCTTTGCCGATGAAGTATTGGTCATGGACAAGGGCTCACTGGTTCAGGCTGGAACTCCAGAGGAGCTTTTCCTTGAGCCACAGCACGAATTTGTTGGCTACTTCATCGGCTCACCAGGCATGAACTTCTTGGATGTAGATGTAAAGAGTTCAAACCTCAGCCACAATGGCCAACCAATTGGCGTGGCTACCAAGCCAGGCCTTGAGGGCAAACACCGGTTCGGCGTTCGACCAGAATTCTTGGTGCCAAGCAACAATTCCGGAATCGAATTCAAGATTGATCGCGTCGAAGACCGTGGAGTCTTCAAGCTCATCCATCTAAAGAAGGATGACTTTAAGTTCATCGCCAAGGTCGAAGAGAATTACGTTGTCTCAGCAAGCGGAACCGCCCACTTCACCTTCGATTCCAAGCGAGCATTTTTGTTCGACGCAAACAAGAAAATTGTTGCTGGTGTATCACCATCGAACCAAGGGGGGAACTAAGTTATGGACTCCAAGAAGAAGAACAATAAAGCCTGGTTTCTGGTACTTCCGGTTGTATTCGTAGTTGCCTTTACTGCAATCATTCCTCTGATGGCGGTAGCAAACTACTCACTTCAGGACATTCAAGGATTTGATAATCGTCTGTTTGTTGGGCTTGACTTCTTCAAGAAGGTGGCAACTGACCCAAACATTCAAAACGCTTTCCAGCGTAACCTTTTGCTTTCTGCTCAGATTTTGCTAATTCAAATTCCGCTGGGAATCTTTATTGCTCGACTAATGCCTCGCTCAGGCTGGAAAGCGTCAGCGGCACTGGTAGTAGTTGCGATTCCATTAATCATTCCTTGGAACGTAATTGGAACCACTTGGCAGATCTTCACCAGAAGTGACATCGGTTTGGGTGGTGTTCTGGCAAACCAGTTTGTTGAATACAACCCCACCGCTTCTGAGTTCGATGCATGGGTGACGATCTTGGTGATGGATACCTGGCACTGGACGCCACTAGTGGCACTGCTGGTTTACGCAGGTCTTCGCTCAATTCCGCCTGCTTACTACCAGGCAGCCGCCATTGACAGCGCATCACCGATGGCAATTTTTAGATTCGTTGAGCTTCCAAAGCTACGTCGAGTCTTGATGATTGCAATTCTGCTTCGCTTTATGGATTCCTTCATGATGTACACCGAGCCATTCGTGGTGACCGGTGGTGGCCCTGGTGACTCGACAACGACACTCAGTATTTTGCTAACCACAATCGCAATCGGCCAGTTTGACATTGGTGTTGCGGGTGCATTCTCACTGATGTACTTCTTGTTCATCCAGATCTTCTCCTTCATCTTCTTCACTGTGCTAACTCTGGATGAACGTCCAGGTGCTACCAAAGTCACCAAGCGAGAAAAGAAGAAAAAGGAAAAAGAACTCAAGCTAGAGGGGAGTGAGAAATGACAGAGAAGGTTGCAATTTCGGCCGCAGGAGCTAAGACCTCACGCTTCCGTCTAGATTTGCGCAGCTGGCTGTTCTGGCTATTCATGGCCGTCTGGTCGCTGCCAGTGGTTTGGCTTATCTCAATGTCCCTGCGCGATAACGCAAACATCCTTGCCAAATTTGAAGTGATTCCTAGCAACATTTCGCTCAATGGCTACATTGAGTTCTTCAATGATCCAAGCTGGATCGGTTCTTACATGAACTCTGTCACTTACACACTTTTGAACACAGTGATGTCGCTGATTGTGGCACTGCCTGCTGCCTATGCGTTTAGTCGCTACACATTCTCAGGTGACAAGCATTTGTTCTTCTGGTTGCTAACCAACCGAATGGCACCAGCAGCGGTATTCCTACTTCCCTTCTTCCAGCTGTATCAATCATTTGATCTGTTTGATACCCCGCTTGGCGTTGCGCTCGCGCATATGCTTTTCAACGTGCCGCTGGCAGTTTGGATTCTGGAGGGCTTCATGTCCGGGGTTCCTAAGCAGCTGGATGAGATTGCTGAAATTGATGGCTACCGCTTCGGGCGCTTCTTCCTCACCATCTTCATTCCAATGATCCGCTCGGGAATTGGTGTCACGGCATTCTTCCTGTTCATGTTCAGCTGGGTTGAGCTGCTGATTGCCAGAACCATTACTTCCACCGATGCCAAGCCAATTGCTGCCCAGATGACCAGAACGATTTCGGCCTCCGGTATTGACTGGGCACTACTGTCAGCCGCCGGTGTGATGACGATCATCCCCGGTGTGATTGTGATTTGGTTCGTAAGAAACTACATCGCTAAAGGCTTCGCGTTAGGAAGGGTGTAAATCATGTTTGATTGGATTCCCTGGACAGCGCCAGTTGCCTTTGTATTTATTGGTGTGGCGTTGATGATTGCTGGGCTAACTATTTGGGGACACTTCAGGCCCCCAGTTCGCCGTAAAGGGTTTCTTGGAATTGTCACCGACAGAAGTGAGCGCGTTTACATAGCTATCATCACCTTCGCTTTAATCATGGTGATTTCATTTGCGGTTGTTGATAGCAACACAATGATCTGGGCCCTCGGGGCACTTGCTGTGGCGGTGGTGATCCTGATATGGGGATAAAAAAAGAATTCGACGGACGCTCCTCGTTCGTCGAGGCAGAGCTCGAATTCTCTTGCTCTGGAGATGTCGAAGAGTCCAAGGCGGCCTCTTCTTCAATTGCAATGCGAAAGGAAAATATGTTCAAGAAAACTGTTCGCGAACGTAGTGTTGCGGTAGTGGCCA
>JACCDK010870880.1_pt1 | contig 11579 bp, 11 predicted proteins | sample 7445871 | NCBI WGS metagenome assembly JACCDK01 (sample SAMN15323436, study PRJNA562643) | freshwater metagenome | isolation source: river surface water | place: USA:Blue River Watershed | collected 2017-08-15
CCTCGCTATAGCGCCCCCAGCCAGACGCGCCGGAGACGTGGGTGAGTGGCTGAAACCAACGCTTTGCTAAAGCGTCATACGGGTAACCGTATCGAGGGTTCGAATCCCTCCGTCTCCGCCAGCAGCCTTTCTGCCCCCTCCCATTGCGCCCCGGCCTGCACAAGCCTGTTGGCTTCTGGGCTTCTGCCTGCAACTATGGGGGATGGATAATCTTGCACACAGCCTCGCCGGGGCCGCGCTGGCAGAGGCCGGTCTGAAGCAAAAGACTGGCCTTGGCATGGCCACAATTATCATCGCCGCCAATTTGCCTGACATTGATGTATTGGGATTGCTGATTGGCGAAAATCTGGCGTGGCGCAGGGGTTGGACGCATGGCCCGCTGGCCATGCTGGTGCTGCCCCCGCTGCTGGTCGGTGCGATGATCCTCTTTGATCGCTGGCAAGCGCGCCGTGGGACCCGGCCGGCTGAGCGCTTGCCCATTCATGCTGGGTGGCTGCTTGGTTTGGCCTATATTGGTTGGCTGTCCCACCCTACGCTCGATTTATTGAACACCTATGGCATTCGCCTGCTGATGCCTTTGTCTGACCAATGGTTTTACGGCGATACGCTGTTCATCATCGATATCTGGCTATGGCTGGCGCTTGGGATTGGCGTCTTTTGGTCACGCCGCCGGCAGAAGCAGGTGCGGCCCAGTGCATATCAGCCTGCGCGGATCAGCCTTGCCCTGAGTGTGGCCTATATTGGCGCGATGGGCGCCAGCAGCGTGATTGCCGAAGATATGACGCGCGCGACAGCTGACGCTGCAGGTCGTGGCCCTGTGACGGAGGTGGTGGCCAGCCCAGTCCCCCTCAATCCGTTTCGACGCGACGTCGTGTTTGTTGCAAATGACAGCTATGGTCTGGGCGTTGTGACTTGGCTGCCGACGCCGCACGTTACTTTAGAGAAAACGGCCATTCCCACACAGATGGACAATCCGCTTGTCGCCAAAGCACGCGCCTCGAAAGAGGTGGCCGATTTTCTTTATTGGGCAAGGCTGCCTTATGCGCGCTTTGAGCAAACGCCCCAAGGCCAACGCGTTATTTTAACCGATGCGCGCTATAGCATAGGGGCGGTGCGTAACCCCTTTCTTATCTCTGTCACGTTACCGGATGACATGGCCGCCCATCAAGGCAAAGGCCCGCCGCAACGCCCATAGGCCCGTCATCAGCAACGTGCTGAGAGCAAAGAGATAAAAAGGCCCTGCAGCCTTTTGGGGACCATGAATTTGGTGGCTGGCGGTTTCAACCAGCAAAACCATAACCATGCCACAAAAGGCGCCCCAGCCCACCAAATGCCAAGGCACGGCCTTATCCGGCGTGCGCGTGGCAGCCCAGATCAGCAGCGCAGCCACGCCAATCTCATCCAAAGCCATCGGAAAGAAGCGGACATCCCCCCAAAAGCGGGCAACTTCCCCCAAAAAGAGCAGTGCCGCAACAGCGCAAGACAACCCATTTAGCGCGCGCATCAGGACAGCCTTTCTTCTTGCCCGAACATCTTGGTGGCGGAAGGGCTAAAGGCTGGTCGGCCCGCTGACAAGGGGAAGGCGCCATAGGGTAGAGATGTGATGGACCAGCCCCCTCAAAGGCGGCTGGACATTGGCCTGGTGCTTACACATAGTCTTGCCCAGCCCGGCAACCGGGCAAGAGAGAGGCAAAAGGCATGGCGGCACGTGCGATCACCCCGATAGATGTCAGTGATTTGGCGCTCTACACTGTGTTTGGCGCGCTGGGATCTCCCTATTCCATTAAATTGCGGGCCGTGCTGCGATATCGGCGATTGGCCCATATTTGGGTGGATGGGGCCCCTGCGCGCGATGCTTTGACACAGGTCCGCGCGCCCGTGATCCCCGTCTTACGATATCCGGATGGGCATTATGATAACGATACGACACCGCTGATCTATGACCTTGAAGCCCGCCATGCTGAACGCGCGATTGTGCCCAGTGATCCGGCCCAAGCCTTTATTGCCCATCTTTTAGAAGATTTTGGCGATGAATGGCTCACCAAGGCAATGTTCGGCTATCGCTGGCTGGACGACATTGATCAGGTGCAAATGAGCCGCTGGCTGGCCTTTGATAATATGAAGGGCGGCGGCTTAGAGCGGAGCCAAGCCTTTGCCGCGCAATTCCGCGACCGCCAAGTGTCGCGCATGGCACTGGTGGGCTGCACGCGCGAAAACTTCCCGCTGATTGAAGCCAGCACCCGCGCGGTTCTGACCGCATTGGAAGCCCATGTTGTTGATCAGCATTGCTTATTTGGCACACGCCCAAGCCTGGCTGAATTTGGCCTTTATGGCCAGCTCTCGCAGCTCGGGACGGACCCAACCCCACAGGCCATGATGCGCGCCGACTATCCCTACACCTATCGCTGGCTGGCACATCTGGATGATATGAGTGGGATTGAGGGAGAATGGAGCCCAGGGTTTGCGCCTGTGGTGCACGAGCTGGTCCGCATTGCTGGCGAGGTTTACGCCCCCTTCCTGCTGGCCAATGCAGCAGCAGCCGATGATGGTGCAGACACCTTCACCATGACGGCAATGGGCATGACCTATAGCCAAGGCACGTTTAAATATCAGGTCAAATGCCTGCGGGAATTGCGCAGCCGATATGCGGCCCTGGCGCCAGACGCGCGCGCGGCGTGTGATGCCGTGCTGACAGCGCCATGGCGTGCCCTGCTGGCCCCTGAGAGCCCTGCCTTGTAATCACCCAATCGGCGGCGGCTTGGTGGCCCTTTAATCGCTTACGCGAATAACGGATTTGGCAAGTCCTGATCCTGACAGGGCAAAGCGCATGGCGTCTGCAAAATCGTCCAGTGCAAATTCACGGCCACTCGGCGGGCGCATCTCGCCCGTGGCGACCCAAGCAAGCAGCTCGTCTAAATGGCGCATGGCCTGCGCATTTTGGTACAGAAGAAATTGCCGCACATCGACCCCCACCAAAGACGCCCCCTTCATCAGCGACAAGTTAATGGAAAGCTTTGGGATTGGCCCGCCAGCAAACCCGACGACCAGATGCCGCCCGCCCCAATTGAGCGACCGGAATGCCAGTTCAAACAACGGCCCCGAAACCGGATCAAAAATGACATCGACGCCTTTGCCGCCACAGATCTGCTTCAGCCTGTCACGCCAGCCATCTTCCTTGGTATCAAGCACCGCGTCCGCGCCAAGGTGAAGAGCAAAAGCCCGTTTTTCTTCCGTTGAGGCAACGGCAATGACGTGCGCACCCAGCCGTTTACCCACTTGGATCGCGGCACTGCCCACACCGCCTGCAGCACCAAATATGAGGAGGCGTTCCCCAGCCCGGATTTGGGCACGATCCCGCAGACCGTGCAGGGCCGTCAAATAGTTGACGCGAAAGCCAGCCGCTTGCGCATCCGCCAGTTGGTCAGGAATGGCCGTGACCATTGGGTGCGGCACAGCAACATAGTCTGCCAGCCCGCCCCCAAAGCAATTGGCCATCACGCGATCGCCAATTTTTACAGACTGCACCTGTGCGCCAACAGCCTCAACCACGCCCGCAATTTCTTGTCCCGGGGTGAACGGCACGGGCGGCTTAACTTGATAGCCCCCAAGCGCGACCAGTGCGTCGACATAGCCCATGCCGCACATCTTGACGCGGATCAGGACGTCCTCGTCCGACGGGGTTGGGCGGGGCGCTTCAACCAGCTGATAATCCTCGACACTGTCGATCTTTTGCGCTTGGACAAGTTTCAAGAACTTGGTTCCTTCTTCTGACACAGCCCAACCGAACAAAAGCCGGTATGGGCAAATGGTTAGCCCTGCAAAATCAGATCTGCGCCCTTTTCGCCAATCATGATGGCAGGTGCGTTGGTATTTCCAGACACGAGACGCGGCATGACAGAGGCATCGACAACGCGCAGCCCCTTAACGCCATTGACGCGCAAAGAGGGATCCACAACAGCCGCCGCATCGATCCCCATGCGGCAGGTGCCCACGGGGTGATAGCCCGTATTGCCATAGGCTTTGGCATAAGCCACCAACTCATCATCCGTTTGGCAGGCAGCGCCCGGCCAGGCTTCATACTCAACCAATGGCGCCAAGGATGGGCTGCGAACCAAGTCGCGCGCGATACGCATTGCACGCACCGATAATCGTTGATCTTCGGGCGCATCCAGCCAGTTATGAACAATGTCCGGCACGTCTTTTGGATTGGGACTGCTCAGCCGCACATGACCGCGCGATTCAGGGCGCAAAATATTTGGGCCAAGCGTTAGTCCGGGCCATGGCGACAGCGCAGATTTTTCCCCCGTGGCGGCGGCGTCCAAATCTCCTGTCACAGGCAGGCAGTGGAATTGAATATCTGGCCGATCCAGTGCGGCATCCGATTTCAAAAAGGCGCCGACTTGCGCTGCAGGAATGGTCATCGCGCCATCGCGCCGCGCCACATAGCGCAGCACATTCCATAGCAGACGGCCGCCCGACAATTCTTGGTTATAGCTGTAGACACCGGCCCGCAGACGCCAGCTCATCGTCAAAATATAATGGTCTTGCAGGTTTCGGCCCACATCTGGGCTATTCTGCACCACGGGAATGCCCATGTCCTGCAAATGCGCCGCGGGGCCAATGCCTGACAGCAGCAACAGCTTAGGGCTATGATACGCCCCTGCCGACAAAATAACTTCACGCCGCGCAGTGATGGTCTGAAGGCCCCGCGCACCTTCAATCTCAACGCCCGTTGCGCGATGATCTTTCACGATAATGCGGCGACACTCTGCCCCCGTTAAAACAGTTAAATTGGGCCGCTTGATCGCTGGGCGCAAAAAGGCGTCTGCAGCCGAGCATCGGCGACCATCGGCCATTGTTGTTTGATAATAAAAGGCGCCAAATTGATCGGGGCCATTATAATCCTCTGATCGGGGCACCCCAATTTCTGCAAAGGCCGAAATAATGGCATCATTTGTGGGGTTGCGGTGGGACACTTCTTCGACCCGCAAGGGCCCTGCATCGCCACGCAGCTCGGTTCCCCCACCGGCATAGCTTTCACTTTTGCGAAAATAGGGCGCAACATCTGCCCAGCCCCAGCCAATGGCGCCCAAATTGCTCCAGCTATCATAATCCGCCTGCTGGCCCCGCACATAGAGCAAACCATTGATATTGGAGGAACCGCCAAGGCCTTTCCCTCTGGGCAGCAACATCTTGCGCCCCTGAATAGACGGCTCAGCTGCCCCAAAATAATGCCATGAATGGCCCGGACCATTGGCTGTTACGCCAAAGCCAGCAGGCATGGACAGCAGGAATGATTTGCCGTTGCCGCCCGCTTCGATCAGGATCACGCGATTGCGCGGGTCTGCCGACAGGCGATTGGCCAAAACACAGCCTGCCGAGCCGCCGCCAATAATCACAAAATCGGCTTCCACATTCCCCCCCTGTCTGCGCTGAACGGGATCCAAAACGCCCCTGGCATAATCGCAGATTTAATTTCTATTTCTTATAGCTTGTGTTGATGTGCCAAGGGATCACTTCAGTGCCCATTTTGAGCCGAGGCCCTCATCGTCGCGCGGCTAGACGCTGGCCCCCACGCCATAGGCATGTGCCAAGGCCAACAGCCGCTCGGCCTGTTTCAGATGCGGAATATCCACCATCTTGCCATCCAGCCCGATTGTGCCGACGCCGGGGTTGGCGGCAAAAGCCTCAACGATCCGGCGGGCATGATCCAACTCTGCTGCCGAGGGCAAAAAGGCCGCATTGATGATCGCGACTTGCGCTGGGTGGATGGCCAAGCGACCCGAAAAACCCTCCGCACGCGCCGCCTGACACGAGGCACGCAACCCAGCCTCGTCGCGGAAATCAGCATGAAGCGTTTCAATTGCCTGCACGCCACTGGCATGTGCCGCCAATAAGCACAACGCGCGCGCCATTTGGAACGTAAACATCCAATCCCCATTGGCCGCACGATTGCCACTGGCCGCAATGGCCGTTGCCAAATCCTCTGCGCCCCATGTGAGGCCTGCAAGGCGCGACAGGCCCGCCCCTGCAAATTCGCCCAAGTGGAAGGGCGCGATAGCCGTTTCCGTGGCAATTGCGATGATGGCTGTTGCAGCATCAGGAGCGCCGCCTGCAGCTTCAAAGGCATCAAGATAATGGCTCACCTGGCGCACACAGGCCGGGCCATTGGTTTTGGGCTGCATAATGCCATCCGGCGCGGCGGGCATGATCTGCGCCAAATCGTCCAGCAAAAGGCCGCTATCCAATGGGTTGATCCGCACCCAATAGCGTGGCGCCCCTGCCCCGCGCGGCGCCGTTCCCAAAAAATCAGCCACGCGCTTGCGCGCATCCGCCTTTTGCGCTGGGGCTACAGAATCCTCCAAGTCGAGGATCACAGCATCCGCGCCGCAGCCCGCCACTTTTGCGAGCTTCTTTTCACTATCGCCGGGAATGAAGAGCAAAGACCGCAGCGGCACGTTCATCAGGCCATCTCCACCGGGCGTTTGCGCTGAAGGCCCGTGCGCTTGCAGCTGGCGACCAAATCTCCATGCTGGTTGAAGGCCTTGTGCAAGAAGGTGACAATGCCTGCATCCGCGCGCGATTTGGACTCGCGCAAATCAATGACTTCGGTCGTCACCCGCACTGTATCGCCATGAAAGAGCGGCTTGGGAAAACGCACCTCATCCCAGCCCAGATTGGCAATGGCCGTGCCCAAAGTGGTGTCGCCCACCGAAATGCCAACCATCAGACCCAGCGTGTAGACCGAATTGACAATCCGGGCACCAAATTCAGTGCCCTTCATATACTCTTCATCCAAATGGAGCAGCGCCGGATTGTGTGTCAGCGTGGTGAAGAGGACATTATCTGTCTCGGTCACTGTGCGGCGCATGGCATGGTCAAACACCTGCCCCACCACAAGATCATCAAACCACAGCCCGGCCATTGCCCTGCCCCCCTCAATCAGGCGCCAAGGCGCGCGCGGACACGCTCTGCCTGCGCCATGATGTTCTTCACCAAATCCGCACAAGTTGGGATGTCGTGGATCAGCGCCTGGCTTTGCCCGCTGGTCCAGATGCCGCCATCCGTATCGCCATCACGCAGCACATTTTCACGCCCGCGCTGGCCGGCCATCAGGGCCTTTACATCCTCAAAGCTCTTCGTTGGATCGCGCTGAATTTCGGCAACTTGCACCGACACGGCATTTTTTGCCACACGCGCCGTGTTGCGCAGTGACCGGCCAACAAGCACCGTATCCAGCTCGGTATTCTCAACAATCTTCTGCTTCACATTGGGGTGGATCTTGGCCTCCACTGTCGCACAAAAGCGTGTGCCCATATTGACGCCATCGGCACCCAGCGCCAGCGCTGCAACCAAACTGCGGCCATCGGCCATACCGCCCGAGGCGATGATGGGCGTATCGGGCAGCGCATCGACTGTTGCGGGCAACAGCACGACCAGCCCAACATCATCTTCGCCCGGATGCCCAGCGCACTCAAAACCATCAATGCTGATAACGTCGACGCCCTTATTCACTGCCGACACTGCGTGGCGGACCGAGGTGCATTTATGGATCACCTTCACGCCATTTTCTTTAAAGCGCGGCAAATGATCGGTCGGAGCGCGGCCCGCGGTCTCCACAATCTTGATACCCGAAGCGATAATGGCTTCGCGATATTCATCATAAGGAATGGGGTTGATTGACGGCAGCAGCGTCAAGTTCACGCCAAAGGGCTTGTCGGTCAGCTTTTTGGTCTTTTCAATTTCGTCCAGCAGCGCCTCGCCACTGGGAAACATATGCGCCGTGATAAAGCCCAAAGCGCCCGCATTGGCGACGGCGGCCACCAGTTCACCATAGCCAACACCCGTCATGCCGCCCATGCAAATGGGGGTTTCAATGCCGAACATTTCGGTCAATCGTGTTTTGAACATCACCCTCTCCCTCTTGGCCGTTCCGCAGCCTTATTGACCTTCCAAATGCCGGAATTGTCCGTTGCAATAAAGCAATTCTTCTAATCCGCAGCGATTATCCACCTGTTGCACAACACCCGCAAAAATCCGGTGCGTGCCAAAATCCATGCTGTTGGCCACATCGCACGCAATGCTCGACAGGCTGGTCCGCAATGCAGGCATTCCCGCCAGATCATACCATTCGCCCTCAACAAAGCGGCTGGCTTTGCCTGCAGGGCTGCCAAAGGCCGTGGCGACCGCTTCATCTTCGCGGCTTAAGATATTGAGAACAAATTTGCCCGAGGCTTCCAAGGTCTGCATCAGGGAGGCAGAGCGATTGACGCAAATTAAGACTGACATGGGATCAAAGCTCAGCGAACAGGCGGCCGTTGCCGTCATCCCCGCATTGCCATCGGGCCCGCGGCTGGTGATGAGATACACCGCCGAGGCCACATGGCGCATCGCTTGGCGAAAGTCGGCGGCAAGGCTTTGATCTGTGTGGAGTGCAGGAGTCGTCATAAAGCTGCGCTAACAGCGAAGTGCAACGGGGTCGAGAGGGGCCATATCTGCCCTTTAGGTAAGGGCAGACTTTAGGCTTGGCCGCGCCCGCCCCGCAATGCAATAACGCGCAAAACGGCCCAGCCGCCAGCGAATAAAGGAGAGCGCACATCATGTCTGACGCACAAGACCCCGCCAATAATCAGCCCCCGGGCTATGTGCCGCCCAAAGTCTGGGTGTGGGACAAGGCGAATGGCGGCCAATTCGCCAACATCAACCGCCCAATTTCTGGTGCAACAAAAGAGGCGGAGCTTCCCGTTGGCAAGCATCCGTTGCAGCTCTATTCGCTGGGCACGCCCAATGGCGTCAAAGTGACCATCATGCTCGAAGAGCTGCTCGCCAAGGGCCATGCGGGTGCGGAATATGATGCGTGGCTGATTAACATTGGCGTGGGCGATCAATTTGGGTCAGACTTTGTCAGCATCAACCCCAATTCCAAAATCCCGGCCATGCGCGATTTGTCGGTCAGCCCCAGCATTCGGCTGTTCGAAAGCGCCTCTATGTTGTTTTATCTAGCTGAGAAATTTGGAGAATTTCTGCCATCTGACCCACATAAGCGCGCCGAAACGATGAATTGGGTGATGTGGCAAATGGGCTCTGCCCCCTATGTTGGCGGCGGGCTTGGCCATTTTTACGCCTATGCACCCTTCAAAATGCAATACCCCATTGATCGCTTTGCGATGGAAACCAAACGACAATTGCACGTGCTGGACACACATCTGGCGCAGAACCAGTTCATGGTTGGGGACGACTACACAATTGCTGATATTGCGATCTGGCCCTGGTACGGCGCCATTATGCGCGAAGCCTATAATGCGCAGGAGTTTTTGTCCGTGCATGAATATACGCATCTGGACCGCTGGGTGACTGAAGTGGGCCAGCGCCCGGCTGTGATCCGCGGCCGTATGGTTAATCGGACTTTTGGCCGCCCGGAAACGCAGTTGCGCGAGCGCCATGATGCCAGCGATTTTGAGAATAACCGCGAAGATATGGTGATCGCACGGGGCGGCCAGCGGATTTAACGGCCGCTCAAGGCACAGACGTTCCGCCCAAATGCCAATATGTGCATTTGGGCGGAACCTTAAGTTACTTGCCGGTCCAATTTCCCGGGCGCTTATCAATAAAGGCAGCCATGCCCTCGCGCTTGTCTTCGGTCGCGGTCAGCACTTGGAAAATCCGCCGCTCCATCATCAAGCCTTGATCCAATGTTGTTTCAAAGGCGGCATTCACCATTTCCTTATTCGCAATCGCAGCCAGTGGCGGCATGGCGGCAATTTCAGCCGCTGTTTTCAATGCCTCATCCACCAGCGAGGCCAGCGGCACCACGCGCGCGACCAGGCCAGCGCGTTCTGCTTCTTCAGCGCCCATCATTCGGCCAGTCAGGCACATTTCCATCGCTTTGGCCTTGCCAATCGCGCGAGTCAGCCGTTGTGATCCGCCCATGCCGGGGCCAACGCCCAGCTTGATCTCGGGCTGCCCAAACCGTGCGGTATCAGCCGCAATGATGAAGTCTGCCATCATTGCCAGTTCACAGCCGCCGCCCAAGGCAAAGCCATTAACTGCCGCAATCCAGGGTTTGCGCGTGGTTTTGACCAAATGGCTGGTCCAACGGCTGAAGAAATCATCCGCATAAAATTCTGCGGCTGGCTTATCCGCCATTTCCTTAATGTCAGCGCCGGCGGCAAACGCCTTTTCGCCGCTGCCGGTGATGACGGCACAGCGCTGCGATGCATCTGCCTCGAACCCGGCGAAAGCTGCAATCAGCTCTTCCAGCACCTGCGAATTCAAGGCGTTCAGCGCCTGCGGGCGATTAAGTGTAATCAGCGTGACGGCCCCGCGCTGGTCCACAAGGATGGTTTCAAACAGGGACATAGGTCTCACTCCCAAATCGTCATGCTGAACTTGTTTCAGCATCCATTATCACAATATCAACGGCCTTGGCGCGAATGACCCTGAAACACGTTCAGGGTGACGGATTAGCGCCTAAATCGTCGATAGCGGTTTCCATTCTTCTTCTTGGGGCAAAGGTGCAAAAATCGCATCAAGCAAATCCTTGGTCACCTCTTCGGCAGTGGCAGGCGACCATTTGGGCGCATTATCCTTATCAACAATCACCGCGCGCACGCCTTCCGTAAAATCGGGGCGCACCAACACGCGGCTGGCGATGCGATATTCCATTGCCATGTTGGCAGCAAAATCTGCACAGCTCAGGCTCTCGCGCAGTTGGCGGAGCGCAACTTTGCAGGTTTGTGGAGATTTGGTGCGCAATGTCGCCAATTCCTTGGCTGCCCAATCTGAGGGATCTGCCTCAAGCGCGGCAAGCACCTCTTCAAAATGGTCAGATGCAAACAGCCGATTGATCTGCGCGATATTGCCAACAATTCGGGCCTCAGGCGGCGTTGCGGACAACAGGCTCAAAATACCGTCGGCACGGCTTGGGTCTTCCGCAATCCGCGCCTTTGCCTCGGCCAGTTTTTCAGGCTCCAGATAATGTGTTGCCAAGCCAATGGCGAGACATTCGGCACCATCCAGCCGCGCGCCTGTGAGGGCCAAAAACGCCCCCAATCGCCCTTCGAGGCGTGAGAGATACCAGCCACCGCCCACATCAGGGAACAGGCCGATGCCTGTTTCAGGCATGGCAAAGCGCGTATTGGGGGTGGCGACCCGCAGGCGGGCGGGCTGGCTAATGCCAACGCCACCGCCCATCGTAATGCCATCCATGAACGCGATAATCGGCTTTTCATACGTGAACATCAGATGGTTGAGCTGATATTCCTCATAGAAAAAGCGCCGGCCCGAAACGCCAGCATCTTCCAACGCCGATTGGCGCAAAAAGGCAATGTCACCCCCGGCACAAAAGCCGCGGCCTTCATGATGATCAACAATCACGGCTTCAACGGTAGGATCATGACGCCATGCCAAGAGCGCTTCAGTCATGGCGCGAACCATTTCAAGCGCCAGGGCGTGGATCGCCTTAGGCCGGTTCAGGCTGATAATGCCTGCTTTTCCCTCAACTCGGGTGAGAACGTCACTCATGCTTTGGTCAGTTCCCTGCCGATAATCATGCGCATGATTTGGTTGGTTCCTTCTAG
>JACCDK010717702.1_pt1 | contig 11574 bp, 17 predicted proteins | sample 7445871 | NCBI WGS metagenome assembly JACCDK01 (sample SAMN15323436, study PRJNA562643) | freshwater metagenome | isolation source: river surface water | place: USA:Blue River Watershed | collected 2017-08-15
GGACTTGTCTTTTTCGATCATTCAAACAACCACAGATGCGCGAAAAGCGTTATCTTCATTTTATGAATTGTGGCTTGGGCTTTTTGTATGAAGGGAGACAGCCTTGACGCAGCATGTGAATGCAAAAGGATTAAAAAGAATGCATTTTTCGATTCTGCGCTGCGATGAGGCAAAGAAAAAGCCCAACTGCGTACAGTTGGGCTTTTAAATTGGTGGCCTGGGGCAGAATCGAACTGCCGACACGCGGATTTTCAATCCTTTAAGAGTGGCAGCATTAGAACAGCATTGCTTTGCAAATCAAGCACTTAGCAAAATCAAAACCGCATTAGAACAGCGTTGTATTGCTATGCCGTTGACACTTGGTTGACTACAGGTTAAAGACTACATCCAAACAACATCTTGAATTCACGGGGAGTTTGCTTAGACAAACAAACGCCGTCAATGATCTTTTGAGTTAGTGCTTGGCTGCAGTCCTGATGTGGTTTCCAGCTATTAGTTTGAACCATGCGATCTACATGCGTAGATGGATCAAATCTCATCCAGCGATACGCAATGTATGAAGGATGCTGAATAAAGGGATGGTCACCCGGATTCAAAACACATGCGTTGTCGTAAGGGATATTCGGGCGTATCGTTGTTGCACTAACCATTGCAACATGAGGTTGAGAGCCATAAGAAGGTATTTGAATTGGGCCTAGCACCATTACAAACAGATGCGAATGATCTTGAGGGCCAGAGGGCACCAAAAGAGTTTTACCAAGACCTAATGACCATGTGCTCACGCAGCGAACTCAATTCATTGCTGCATTTAAAGCTTTTTGTTCAGATAAGCGACTAATCAATGATTGCGTTTGCTCGTCATTGAAACCGACTGTTTTAAAGAGGGTTTCATAGCTGATTGGTTTGCTAGATCCATCTGGATCCTCCCATTCAGGACAAGCCCCAGAGTGTGTGTAATCTCTCAATTTCCACTTATCCCAGTGTCCAAACTGAGCCCACACCTCTGCCAACACTTCCAAATCAGCATCACTTAGTCGCAGAAGATCTTGTTCTGGCGAACGCAATTTACTCTGATCCTTCAAGCAAACATCATGGCCCTCGCGGTCAGCAATCCATGCATCCCAGCCATCAGGAGACGACTCTATCGCGCCAGTTATGTGGTTGTAGCTCATGGATAGCACAGGACCGTGAGGCATTGACACCAGCTTATCGCCTGTTAATGGCTCACCATACCTTTGCAGGGCCAATCTTTCTGCAAGATACATGAGCTTCATAAGTTTAATGAGCGGAAGCCTTCCGCCTGCTTTGTACAGGAGAAAGGCTGCAGCTTGCGCAGCGCGTTGCTCATCAAACAATTGAATCATTCTTTTATTTTCGTCTAAATGAATAAAAACTTAACTGTATAAGTATACAGCTATTTACAGTTTTTTCATGTTTTAGGGCAATTTTGTGCTAGGGATGCATTATTAGTACCGTATTGCACTCATTTTGACAGGTGTTAGACGGACTAAGACCCTAGCCAATTTACACACAAACTATCACGAAAAGTCCAGCTTGCACCCGCAAAGAAATTTTTTGATGATGTGTTGCGACTCGTTTCCGCCTTCATCCCTTGCTACATACAAATAATACGGCTCAAGGAGAGTCAGAAACATAAATAAGATGGCTCGGGGCTGAGATGCCCGATTGAGTCTGAGTGTCTAGCGCTCGGAGAAAAATCCCGCATGAGACAGCTTTTCAAAACTGCAGCGTAAGTCCTAGGCGATGAAGTAGCCAACTGATCTGAAATTGGACGCAATAAAGAAAGGCTAGCAATATTACTCATCGGAACGAACAAAAAAGCACCTCCGCAATCTGTCTCAATAAGGCCCGCTTTGTCGACACCCTTAAGAAGCCAGAGATCAGCTTCGGAGAAAGAGAAAGTGATGCCAAATGAACTTATGCAGTTCGCAATGAGAGGTCGCGCAAGCAGCGAAAATTCAATAAGAATATGCGGATTCGAAACAAATTCAAATTCAAGCCTACAAGTCTTGGCGTAGGCAGCAGTTGACAGAAAAAAGGGATCAATACCGACACTTTTAGCCCAAGATTTTGTAACTAAAGAAGGATGGCCTGAGTCTAAAGAAATGAGCGCTTGAAGCTTCATGGGGTGTTACGAAAATTGATTCAATTAAGGTGGTAAAAGCGTTTTTAATTTTTTATAAGTAAATTATAAATACAAATGAGTCCTAAAGATTTCACTCTTGTTCTCAAAAAAAGTCAATGCATTTAGCGCAGCAAAAAATACGATCCCGCAGGGCAACCGCCTAAAGGCTGACTGGCATGTTCCTAAGAAGCATCAGGCTAATAGTCTAGAGATTGGTAAGTAGGACTAGCGTTGCCGCGACACATGCCCAAAAAAATTAATCGAAATGATGTTTGACATAGGAACAAACAACATACCGTCAGGACGAATAGAGATGAATCGCTGATCTTCATCAGACTTGCTGAAATCGCGAAATACAGCATCGCAAAGATAGAAAGAAACACCCAGTGCGCTGATACATAGTATTGTTAAAGAGCCCCCCAACAAAGAAAATTGCGATAAAGCCGGAGGCACAGAAAAAAAGTCAACGAAAACTGGCACATCCGAACGATCAGAATGAGCATAGCTAGAAGGCAAGCCTGAAGATTTAAGCCATCGACGGGTAACCGAAATATCGTTGCTCTCAGAACAGCACAAAAAACAAGAAAAGGTCATGGCTTCAAAAAATTAGATGATTCAGCATGAAGAAAAAACCAGTCGCCCCACTTAGACAAATGCTGAGTAAAGACAACTAAGTCACCAGTTAAAACATAAATAGCCCTCACCGCCTCGAGAGCAGACTTAAAACGCCCGAGATCAACGGGCGCAGGGATATCAAAACTCCCATAGCGGGCATAGCGATTCGAGCCCTTCTCACCCTCTTGAAAGTCCTTAGCCACATACTTCGAAATGTAAGAAGCAATCTTGGCAGGGGTAGACCTAGAGTGCCTTTTGCGCCGAGAAACATCCACATTGCCGCCCCGCTCCTTTGTGACTGAGCGCCACACCGCACGAATGGCATCAAAGCTCTTGACGCGCACGGGCAAACCATGAACGCCGGAGCGCGTAAAACTAGCAGGTATGCCACCAGTGGCAATGTGGATGTGATACGCGCCCCGCTGCTGACGCTCAAAACAGGCGACAAACCGCAAATCAGGCATGAGGCGCAACAAGCGCCGATTGAACTCTTTCAAATCAGCTTTGACGCGGGCTAAATCCTCTTCATTATGGCGATAGGTCAAAGTGAGCAGAGTAGATGCCCCGATAACCTTACAAGAGCGCCTAACAGCCGTTTTAGCGCGATTGGCAGCCACCTTGAGAGCGCGAGCAGCCTTCTGAGCCTGATACTCCTCATCATCCTGCAAAGCCTTCAAACAGTCCAAGTAGCACTCCATGGCCAAAGCATCCCACTCAAGCTCACGCCAAGTGGTTTCACGCACCGCAGATGCCTCAATGTGGCCATTACCAAGATCATGCGCACGCACGCGGAAACTTTCACCAGACTTGCCCTCATAAGCAACACCATTTATGATTCGGATCACGGAGAACTCCTTTTTCTTCGTCGCGTCCCTGATAGGTAGCCGCCTATGCAGGGACTTTTTTTATGCTGAATTCCTTGGATGTACCAAAGTGTTTATTGGATAAATCTAGCCCGTCTCACCTAGGCGGCTTCGCCGCCTAGGTGAGACGGGCACCGCCTTCGCAAGATGCTCGGGCGCACGTGCCACCGCTTGTTTATCAAGACGCGCAAGCAGGTGCAGGCAGTCAACGACAAAGGCCGCGAAGGGATAGACGGGCAAACCACCCCCCGCAGGGCATTGCATCGATGGTGGCGATGATGAAACACAGGGCATAGGCAAAGAAGGGTGACGAGCAAGCGTTGACATAAGAACCTTAATCACCTAGTAGCAGCAAATGAAGGCACAACACTGGCAGAAACAACTAGTAGAAGATCAGAGGTGTCGCTACTACTGGAAGAACCAAAAGGGAAAACACCAAAAAGCCTAGAACTTGAGTTTGAATCAGTCGAAGAAGTTAAACCACCAAGTACAACAACCTCACCAGAACGCAGGGAAAGACGAGTATTCAAACCACGAAGGGAAAGCGTGGGCGAAGTGTTCACCCCCGTAGTGGTAGTCTTGAAAGATGACAGTTCAGCTTTTAAGTCGAGGTAGACAGTACTACCGAGAGAATCAGCATCAAAAACAACAGTAGGGAGAGCATCAAGAATGACCCCTGAATTTTGGTAAGTGATGCTCTGCTGAACCAAACCAGTGCCAGAAGTGACCGTAGAAGACAGAGTGGGCACCTTGTCGCCAATGTTCAAAGTAAGTTTCGAACCAGATGAAACAAAGCCTGAAGGACTGCTGACTTGTTTGAAACGACTATCACGCAGCAATGCATCAATCACAAGTTTTGTATTTGAAGAGACAAGAGAGAGTGCACCAGCACCAGAAACAGTGCCAGCATTCAAAGACAAGCCAGCATTACCAAGCGCAGCACCAGCCAAGGTCAAACCAAGATTGTCAGATGTTCCAGATGTAACCTCAATGAAACTAACGGTTAAACGAACGCGGGGAACACCTCGATCTACTGTCTTCAATAAAGCGAGTAATGAATCAAGCTCAGTCTGTGAAGCAGTTGTGAGAACAGGCGTTATGCCAACGACAGAACAAGACTTATCACCAAACACAGCAACAACAAAGGCACAGACTTCATTGGGGCTCAAAGCAGCAGGTGTATAGGCAGAAAAAAGACCGCGAGGCTTTAAAGCAGCATCCAAAACAGGCGAAGTAATAGAAGTGGCAGGTAATGAAGACAAAGGTGCAGGAACAGGCGAAATCGGGAGAGCAAGGGCGGTGCTTGAAGAAGCCAAAGCAAAGGCATAGGTCGAGCCGCTGGAAGTAACAGAAACCCCCATAGAGGTTAAATAGTCAGAGACAAATTTCTTAATATCCTGATCTTCTACCGTAGCTTGAATGGTCACACGCTTTAATGAACTTGCAACATCTGGCGAGACGGTGTAGCCAACACCGAGTACACCAGAGTAAACAGACTTGATGAACTTGGGAAGTTCAACATTGTCAAAATTCAGAACAACAGGAGAAGCGTTCGCGAACGAAACAAAAAACAAAGCAAAGACAAAAAGTAACGAGCGCATGAAATCACTCCTTAGTAGAAAAAAGACCAGTCGTGTGATTCACAGAAAAACCAGAAGTTGAAACGGCGTATGTCTTGGACTGGATAGAGCGACCGTCTGACAAATTGACATGAGCTACACCGTCAGCAATCGCGTATGAAGAAACATAAACAGATGAAGAAACCTTGGATGCAATAACAGGCTTCAAGGTATTTGAAAAATAGGTATAGGCAGCAGTAGCAGCAACACCACAAGCAAAAGCAAGGGAAGCAGCGCCAACGACCATGAGGCGAGCAATAGAAAAAGGAGACATGTAGCGCCCCTTAAAGGTGTATGGTGGAAGAAGCGAATGGATAGATGGCGAGTTATCAGCGTTAAAAATTTGCTCTGTGTCATAGGCCTTATAAAGATCACGACCACGGTAAAACCATCGAGCAACAACAAGATCAGACTTGGCCAAGCCATAACGAACAACACCAAGGTGAACCTTAGGGAGCTTGATAGGCAAGCCAAACAACTTGAACAACCAACCAACAAAAGGCAAAGGCAAGCGATCGAGGCGACGACAAACAACGAGATGTTCACCAAAGGCTTCACGAATTTGCTTATCGATCATTGACTCGGATTGAGCGATCAAGTAAATGTCCCAACGCAACTTCCCAGAATGCTTGAGCCAGTCAATAACGGCTTGGCGTGACTTGTCAGCCCATGTTCGAGCATTAAAAAAAGCAGATGTTTCATCAAGAACAATGAGGCCAAATTTTGACTCATCGGCATAGGCATCGGAACCAAAGCCAAGAGCTTCAAAGTCTTCAACAGTCGGTAAATCAGGCAAGCGAATGCAAGAAGCCTGCTGATTTGAAAGAGGCAACATGTGCTCGAGATAAAGGTTCAAGTTTGTGGCCACACGACCGCCAGCCAAAAGACGTTCGCGGATACGAGCGACAGAAATCAAAGTCTTGCCGCCCCTCGGTTTCCCCGTAATGAGGTAGAAGGCCATTAGCGCCACCAAGACATGGCAATTGTTGCAAACCCTATGCTTCGGTCATAAACCCAACGAAGCAAATGAGCACTGAACAAAACTGACAAACAAACATTGAAGTGGACAGGCCAGAACATGGGTATCAATTGAGCAAGCAATGCATCATGAAGGGTATACAACACAGAGTTAAAAAGCGACTGAATAGCAGCAAAAAAAGCAGCAGTCAGAGCACTAATAAGAGCGAATAATGAGGAAAGCACAGTGAGGCGACGAAGAAAAACAGCCGCCTCACGAACGACAAAAGCAGCGAAAAAGTTCTGAAAGAATGTCAACAGCCAAGAAGCAAGAGCATTCATAAAAGCCCCTTAAATGGATGAAGTAGATTCACGGCGAGGCGCAAGAGCCAAAGCGTAAAGCTGAAAACAGGTAAACAAGTAAGCCAGCCAGCTAAGAGCATCCTGATAGAAGGAAACAAATTTGCAGAAGTCCCAAGAATGAGAATAGGACTTCCCAAAAATTGAATAACTCACGGGTATAGGGCTACACGACTTCGAAGTGAACGGATGCGACCAAGTGAAAGAAGGCGTAGACGGAAGCCTTGATTGAAGCCATGACACTGCATCCGGACGATCAGAATCCGAAATAGGAGTTAGAACAGGCGAAGTAGATGTGGCAATAGACTCAGTGATAGCAACGGAGCAGGGAGGAGAGCCAGCAATTCCGCAAGGCATAACAAAAGGAGGGGGCTGGTTAGAGCCGGTATCAGTTTTTGAACCAGTACCGGTGTTTGAAACAGGCACTGCAACGACATTAGTAACCGGATAGCCACCCAAAGAAGGGTTATATGGACCAGTAGTAACGTTGGCGCCAGAAAGACCCCCAGCAGCTGATCCGGATATAGATAGAGAGTAACCAGACGAAGAGCTACCAGTACCTAAAGAAAAAGAAACCGATTGATCAGCATAAGCACCCTGCAACTTCACAGACGAGGAAGGAGAAGACTGAATACCAGCAATTGGGCCCTGAGAACAACCTGGAGCACCATTGGAATACAGGGAGTTATCTACATTGCGAAATTGACAAGGGGTACCTTCAAGAGCAGAAGTGGCCGACGAAGAAACAGAAACAGCGGCAGGAAGAGTAGAAAACTTTGGGGTTGAAGAAAGGGCGCACGAAATATCGAAGCCGTAAACAGCGTAGTCAGGCGAAACAGAAACAAATTTAGTCGCACAACTACCAATAGCGTTAGTAGGAATGCATGAACCAAGAGATAGAGCAGCAGTTGAATAATTTGGAGCAGCTATAGAACAACCAAAAGTAAGATTGGTAATTGGAGTAGAAGCAGAGCCAGAGTAATTGACTCGGTAGATGGTGTTACCAGCAGAATCAGTATTCACAGCATTTTTATTTTGGTTATACGCAGTAGCAGGGGTCAGATCAATATATGCAGCAGTAGAAGTAGGAGTAACAGAGGGAGGGGTAGAGCTATTCAAATAGCTATCAACATAAATAGCAATACCTCCGATAACAAGACCAATAGCGATATCAACAGCCTTGACAGTGCGATAAACACCACCTGAAACAGAGACAACCCACGCAACAGCAGCAATGGGGACAACAGCGTAAGACCTTTGAGGAAAGCCAAGAAACATAACGCATGGCATCAAGAAAGTAACGATCAAACGGCGAAGAAAACCTGAGAACATATCGCCCCCCAAAAAATGGGAAGGTGCAACAAAAAACCACACCTTCCCGAGCTGCGACAAGTGATTACAGCTTGTTTGCGAAACGCTTGAACAATTTGAGTAAGAAGGTAGAGGTGAAGAAAGCAACCGCTACAGGCCAAACCATGTCGAACAAGGCCAAGCCATCGGTTTTAATGCCAGCCAAGGCAGTGGAAAAGCCTTCAGGCAAAGCAGCAAATGCAGAACCACCAGCAGCGGCCGCAACAGAGAAAACAGCCAAACGGGCAAAGAAACGTTTTTTCATGATGAAAACTCCAAAAGTTAAAGATGCTCAACCAACCGACGGTAATAAGACATGAGCAAGCCCACACCAAAACCAGCAGACCAGACGCCGAGCAACAAAGCGCCCAATTGTGTTAAGTCAGAAATAGACACCTAAACCACCCTATTCCCCGAATGAAAACCAAGTACAAAAAGAAGAACAGAGACACAAACTAACAAGACATAAGTAGCTACATTGAAATCAGGCGAAGCATTCAAAGAGCTAACAGACCAAACAGTGTTGTAACCAGATGTGATGTGGGACAAAAGAAGAGTGGAACCCTCAACAACCGGATCGCTAGAGCAGCTGAGAAATTTCCAAGGTTGGCCACTAAGCAGAAGAAACTTGTTCACGCCGTGAGCTACAGACACACAATCAGAGGAGGCAACCTGCACTAGATCACCAAACTGATTTGAAAAAGTACCCGTAGACATCAGAAAGACAAAAAAGGAATGAAGAAGCTCAAGAGGCAAAGAAGAACAACAACAGGCGTCGAAACCTCTTGAGAAAGAAATTCATAGAACGACATAAGACCTCCATCGAAAAGCACATTCCAAAGCCCCTAAAAAAGAGGCTTCAGAATTTGCTTTAAACAGCTTTTGAGACTTGCTTTACAGGCACCGGCAATAGATCAACCAAACGGGCAATCACATCGCCTTTGTTTTGCCCCCATTGAGCAACCTCAAGGGAGAATGAGGCGCGAAAAGTGCCAACTTTGACCTTTTCGCGCATATCCTCAGGAATACGGAGACGGCCAACTTTTTCTAGCTCACCATCATCATTTAAGAGCGCCGTTTGCGCCGTGTGAATCTGATACTCAGAACCATCCTTTGGAGACTTGCGTGTCTCAACAGGATCAACTTTGAGAATTTGAATAGTGGATGCAAATTTCATAACGATCACCTCTTTTTCGCTTTCAAAGTGGCAAAAGCGCCACCCCGAAACCCTCAAAAAGGGCTTGGGGGTCAAACCTCAGACACTTGATAAGAAATCCAGGATCTTTGTGTAATCCGTAATCATCTAGCTGCTCCAATAGCGGCCTCTAAGGCCGTTATTCGTAGCGCTTCAAGGTTGACTAGGCTTCTTTTGCCAACACGAAGAACAGGCAATAGCCGACGAGACATCTGTGCCTTAACCACACCAAGCGGCAAACCTGTTTGGTGAGAAAATGTCTCAGCTGTCATAACGGGAACAGGAAATTTGGAATCTTGCATAGAGCCTCACGGTTGCGCATGCTTTATTCAAAGTGCATAACAAGCATTGTGTGCATATTATGCACCAATAGTCCAAAAGACATCTAATAACCACTCAATAAATATGGTTAATTCCGGCGATCATTTTGAACAAGCGGCCTTGGAGCTTCGAGAGCGCTTAATTTTTCTATGCCTAGAACTTGCCCCAAGTCGGGGTACTTACGATTGGCTTGAAGAGCGAACAGGCATAGGCGCAACAAAATGGAAGAACCTACTACTAAGGCGACAAATGCCAACGATTGAAATGATTTTGGCCGTGTGCTTTTACAGAAAAGGATTTGAAAAATGGCTCCTAAACGGGCACATAAACCCGGGATTTCCCGACTTTGTTCCTAGTCAAGAATTGCTGGATGCTTATAAAAACAGCGTAACCTGGGACAAGCGAGGAGCTAAGTGATTACAAAGTCGCCGAAAGGCTGGAAAGTAGACACTCAGCCAACGGGAAGAGGTGGAAAAAGGTTCCGAAAAACCTTTAAGTTAAAAGTAGAGGCTCAACAATGGGAAGCATGGATTAAAAACCAAGTTAACCAAACAACTGAATGGCAACCAGAAAAAAGAGACCTAAGAAAAATCACAGATTTAGTAACGATTTGGTTCGAACACCATGGGTCCGGTCTAAGAGCTGGCCATGACATGAAGCGACGACTAGAGGCAATGGCTAGATCAATGGGCAACCCTGTGGCAGATCGCTTCAATGTAGAGAGCTTTGCAAAGTACCGGAAGGAGCGGATTGAGCAAGGTCTAACACCAAACAACATGAACAGAGAACATGCGTATTTGAGAGCCATGTTCAACGAGCTAATTAGACTCGGGCAGTGGAAGAAAGAAAACCCGTTAAAGGTACTGCGTGCATTTAAGATTCAAGAGCAGGAACTGACATACCTAAACAACACACAAATCAAAAAACTGTTTCAAGGGTTTAGAGGTTCGCGTAATCCCCATGTTCAATTGATAGCCGAGATCTGCCTATCAACTGGAGCAAGATGGGGAGAGGCAGAAGGTTTGAAAAAAACCCAAGTAAGGAACGGAATGATTGAGTTCGCAAGAACAAAATCAGGTAAGACAAGGGCAGTCCCAATCAACAAGAAGTTGGAACAAAAGATAGTAGCCCATGGGATTGAACAACGAGAAAGTGAACGGCTTTTTACTCATAGCATCACAGCATTCAGAGAGGCCGTTGATCGCGCAGGTCTTAAGCTACCAGCTGGCCAAAAGACACATGTATTGAGACACACATTTGCGAGCCACTTTATGATGAATGGCGGGAATATTTTGACCCTACAAAGGGTTTTGGGACACGCAAACCTGACAATGACTATGCGATATGCCCACCTAGCCCCTGAGCACTTGCAAGAGGTCATAGCATTGAACCCGTTGGCAGGGTTGACACTTGGTTGACACCACAAAGAAAAACGGGCCACGAAAAGATCGTAACCCGTTGATTTCATTGCAAAAAATGGTGGCCTGGGGCAGAATCGAACTGCCGACACGCGGATTTTCAATCCGCTGCTCTACCAACTGAGCTACCGGGCCAAGAGCGCTATTGTAGCATTACAAAACTCATGAACCACCTCCACCTCCTCCACCAAATCTTGCGTGCGTTTGCGCAGGATGTGGTGCAGGGTTTCACGCTCATCATTCGCAACGGCTTCGCGCTGTTGGGTTTGTCGCTTTTGTGCGTGATCATCACCTTGAATTTGCGGGCAGATTTGCGTGCGGTGGCCGAGGTGCGCTTGCGCGACTGGTTGGAAGAGCGCCAACTCGAGAGCGATGTGATGTTGACCGATGTGGACGCCGCAGACCGTGCCACCGCCATCAACCCGCATGATTTGAGCCGTGAGCAAGCCAAGGTGGCGACTTGGCTGAGCACCAAATACAAAGTGGCGCCAGAGCCCATCAGCGCTTTGGTGGCAGAGACTTACGCCTCTGGGCCAAAGTATCAGTTAGACCCAACGATGGTATTGGCCGTGATGGCAATTGAATCTAACTTCAATCCATTTGCGCAAAGCTCTGTTGGTGCGCAGGGCTTGATGCAGGTGATGACCAAGGTGCATGTGGCCAAATACAAAGACCACGGCGGTGAGTTGGCGGCGTTCGATCCCATCACCAATTTGCATGTGGGCATGCA
>JACCDK010595542.1_pt1 | contig 11573 bp, 18 predicted proteins | sample 7445871 | NCBI WGS metagenome assembly JACCDK01 (sample SAMN15323436, study PRJNA562643) | freshwater metagenome | isolation source: river surface water | place: USA:Blue River Watershed | collected 2017-08-15
CAAGCAACACGTTTAGCCGGAAGAATACCAATGGCTGCAGTTGTTACTGGTGAAACTCCAAAAGGAGATAGAGATAGAATTATAGAAGAGTTTCGTTCTCAAAAACTTAGAGTTATAGTTCAGGTGAATGTTTTGACTGTTGGTTTTGACTATCCCGAATTAGATTGTTTGATTACTGCAAGACCAACTGCATCCATTTCATGGTGGTATCAGTTTGTTGGTAGAGGAACTCGTATTCATGATAATAAGAAAGATTGTTTAATCGTTGATTTTGTGGGTTCTGTGGAACGATTTGGTAAGGTTGAGGATTTGTATTACAAAGAAGATGAAGAAGGGACTTGGGAACTATATGGTGAAAATAAAAAGAAGATTACTGGAATACCAATTCACGAAATAGGATTACACTTGGAAGGTGGAGTAAATCTTGCAGAACAACGAAATGAAGAAGGTGAAATTCAAAAAGTTTATATGACTTTTGGTAAATATAAAAATAAACCAGTCGCATCAATTCCACCATATTATAGAAAATGGTTATTGGATAACATTACATGGAATCCTTATAACATTAAAATAAAAGAAGAAATTATACGTTTAGAAACAATTAAAAAATAACAAATATGAATTTACAACAAATCGGAGCAAAACACGGAGTTTCAGAAAACTTTTTACAATCAAAAGAAGATGGGTTAAGTATTGGAGTTGCATCATTAGATGATTTAATTTTTGAAATTAAAAAAGGTCAAATTGAAAATGAACAATTGATTTACAAACTAACAAAGTTAAGAAACTTTATGTTTGATGTTAAAAACTCTACATTTTAATTATGATTACAAGAGCAATTTATAGTTACACTTTACTTGATGATTATTGGAAAGGTCAATCAGATGTGTTTTTTAAATTAGCAAGATTATCAGTAAAGTTAGCAAAAAGACATTATAAAAATGTTGCTTTTTATACCGATAGAAAAACTGAAAGAAAATTTAAAGAACATGGTATTGAATTTGATGAAGTAGTTTACTTACCCGAAATGAAGGAAGTAAATGAACATTCGTATGGGTTGGCTAAAATCTATGCAATGATGAAACAAATAACACCTTATGTTATTTTAGATTTTGATACTTTGGTATTTGAAAATGTTCAAACAGCTCATACCATAACTTATGGATATAAAGAAGGAGAACCCGAAAATATAGCAGGTGTACAATATATCAATCGTTATTATTTACAACCTTACGAACAATTAAAAGATAAAATTGATATTCCTCTTGATTGGCTTACGTTTCCGAATAACTCATTTGTTGCAGTAAAAAATCCTTTCTTAGTAAAAAACATTTATGAAAAGATTTTGGATATAATGAAAGATGATTTGGCTAATCCACAAAATACAGTTCAATTTTGGGAACAATGTCTACTTTACAATTATCTTGCACACTATAAAACTGATATTGGGTTCTTATATGAGTATGCACCATTTCCAGAACACGCATCAGAATATGATTTAAACCTTGCAATGGCAAAAAAAATAATTCACATGGATTTTTATTTCAGACAATCAAAAAGTGAAAATTTAATTGATGCAATAGATAATGCAACAAAAATTATAATTTAATTTGGAAATTTCCAATTTATTTCGTATCTTTATTATACTATGAAAAATATAAACAAACTCTTCATTTTTTTATTTTTTATTATTTCTATTTTAATTATCGGTGCAATGATTTACGATAAACCAACAATTGCATACGATAATTTAGAAACAAATTGTAAAAATGATTCGTTACAAAATGTAATTGATTCATTACAAGTAAAATTAGAATTTGATTCAAATAATTTTGATATTAAAGAACAAAATTACAAAAATATTATCGGTGAGTATGAGTATGGAATTGATAGATTAAAAAATTATCACTCACTTGCATATGAAGATTTCCATAGAATACTAGCAATGAAAGAAACTTATACACGTTCTGATGAAATGCAAAATATAAAACGATTAAAATCTTATGAATAATATAGATAAAACCTATCAGCAACTTCTACAAGATATCCTTGATAACGGTATAGAGAAGAAAGATAGAACTGGAACTGGTACTATTTCTGTGTTTGGTAGACAAATTCATCATAAGATGAGTGAGGGGTTTCCTTTACTTACAACAAAAAAGATGCATTGGAAATCAATTGTAACTGAGCTCCTATGGTTTCTTCGTGGTGATACAAATATCAAATTTTTATTGGATTATGATTGTCATATTTGGGATGGTGATGCTTATAAGAATTATTTAATTGAAGATTCTAAAATCTTACCTAATATGTCAAAGGAAAAAATGACTGAGTTAGGTTATAGATTAACAAAAGAAGAATTCATCAACAAAATCAAAACCGATAATGAGTTTGCAAAAGTATGGGGTGAGTTAGGACCAATCTATGGTAAGCAATGGAGACAGTGGCAAGGTTGGATGCATTATAAAAAAGATGATGGTTCAAATGGAGTTGGTTCATTGTGGTATGACCAAATTCTACAATTAGTTCATTCTCTAAAAACAAATCCAGATAGTAGAAGATTGATGGTATCGGCATGGAATGTAGCAGAGTTGAACCAAATGGTATTACCACCTTGCCACTATGGATTCCAATTATATACCAGAGAGTTGAGTATAGAAGAACGATTGGATTTGGCATCTAAAAAATATAAAATGTTTGACCCATTTGATTTTAATGAGGTTGACCATAATGAAATTGATAAATTATATCCGGTTCCAAAAAGAGCAATCTCTCTAATGTGGAATCAAAGAAGTGTAGATACATTTTTAGGATTACCATTTAACATCGCATCTTATGGTTTATTACTTGAAATTATTGCTAAAGAAGTGAATATGATTCCCGATGAATTGATTGGTAATTTGGGAGATGTACATTTGTATTCTAATCACATTGAACAAGCAAAAGAACAAATCAGTAGAAATCCATTTGAATTACCATCGGTACAAATAACTGAAAGAAATTGGTACATGCACGAAGCAGTTAAAAAACATTTAGGTGAAAAAACTTTTAGTGAAAAGATTTTAAGTTATAGACCCGATTGTTTTGAACTAATAAATTATCAATCACATGATAAAATTAAAGCACCCTTATCTAACTAAATTATGGAATTTTTACTACCAATATTTGTTGTATTAGTTTTCTCATCACTAATTGCTTGGAGATGGGTTGTTGGTATAGATTATATGCATAAAAACCATCCTGATTATAAAGGAGAAGATTTATTCGGAGAAGATGACGATTCACATACCAATAAGTGATTTAGAACCTAATATTAGAAAACTTTATTTAGAAGATAAGTTAATTGGTGGATTGTCTATTGACTATGCACCAAATGCAATTACAAGTTGGTATGATGGAAAAGAAATAATAGTTTTTAGTTTTAATAAAGTTTGTAAAATGGATAATCGTTGGACAGGGTATATTATACATAAAAACAAAACTGAAATTGTAATAGAAATAACAAATTTATGAATACAATAGAAACTGATAAAGATAAATTGAGATTAGAATTATTGCGAATCAAACTTCAAAAAATTCATTCAATCGAAGATAAAATGCGAATTCAGCATATTCAACAAATTTTAGATAAAAAATAAAGTATGAGAACTGCAGAGTTTGTATCACCAAAACATCCTGATAAAATGTGTGATATTATTTCAGATGAAATTTTAGATACATTTTTAAAACAAGACCCAAATTCATTATGTGGTATAGAAGTAATGGGTGGTCATGGAACTGTTTGGGTATGTGGAGAGGTAACAACAACTGCTAATGTATCAAACGATGAAATTGTAGAAATCGTTAAAAATGTAAGTGGTGTTGAAAATGTAAATATTCAACTTACATCTCAATCACTTGAAATTTCAAATACAATCAAAGATGGATGTGCAGGTGACCAAGGTATAATTCTTGGATATGCTTGTAAAGAAACATCTACTATGATGCCGTTTGAATATGAATTTGCTAGACAATTAAATAAACATATCTATCAATACTATCCTTATGATGGTAAAACACAAGTAACAATAAATGGTGATGAGGCAACAATTGTTGCATCATTTCAAAATTCAAAATCTAAACATCTTGAAGAACTTATAATTGATTTTTTTAAAAATCAAAATATTACATTCAATCAAAATTTTGATATAGGTAAAATTTATTCTAACCCATTAGGTGAATGGAATGTTGGTGGATTTGATATCAATACTGGATTAACTGGTAGAAAACAAGTTGTAGATAACTATGGGCCAAGAATTCCAATTGGAGGTGGTTCATTTAGTGGAAAGGATGCAACAAAGGTTGATAGAAGTGCAGCATATATGGCTAGAAAAATAGCAGTTGATGCTATTTGGAAATATGATTTACTATATGCAATTGTGGAATTATCTTATGTAATAGGAAGTGAACAACCTATACAAGCAAGAATCAAAGGTAATGACCAAGGGATTAACTTAGAAACTGGAATTAAATTGTATCATGTTAATGGATACGATTTATCACCAAATGGTATAATAGATTATTTAGATTTAAAAAATTTAAAGTATTCAGAAACTGCCTATTGGGGACATTTTGGAAATAATTTTACATGGAAATAATTTGTTTAATTGAAAATAATTTCGTATATTTGTATAATAATAATTTTAAAAAAAAGAAATGAAAAAATATAAAGTTATTTTAATTAGTGGTGGATTTGACCCGGTTCATAAAGGTCACATCGAATGCATTCAACAAGCAAAAGAACTAGCAGAAGAAGTTTGGATAGGACTTAACAATGATAAATGGTTAAGAAGAAAGAAAGGTAGGGCATTTATGGAAGAACGTGAAAGAGCGTTTATTATGAATGCATTAAAAGATGTAGATTGGGTTTATGTTATGAATCCGCAAGACCATTTAGATGATACAGCTATTGATTTTATAGATGCAGCAAAAAAACGATACATCAGATTACATGGGTCATTACCAAAAGGTGTTATGGCGTTTGGAAATGGTGGCGATAGAACCGAAACTACTACACCTGAAAATACAACTTGTGATTTTCTTGGAATTGATTCGGTATGGGGTCTTGGTGATAAAGTACAATCATCATCTTGGTTACTTGAAAAATATTTAAATCTTGCTCAATGAAAGAAATAATTGAACTTATAAAAAATACTCCGAATGATATGGAGTTGGGTAAAAAAATTAGAGACCTTTATAATAAAAATAAATTAGTATGGCCAGAAGAAATCGAATACACCGATGAATACTTCAAACCAAATTATATTGACCCATATCATCCAAATAAAACAAAATAATATGACACTCATTAAAGAACCTTTAAAATTACAAAAGAAAATTGAGTCCAAACCTTTATCTCAAAAAGAAATAGATGATATATCAACTAAACTTCTTGAAGGATTAAAAACTTATGGTGGTATTGGATTATCCGCCAACCAACTTGGGTTAGATGTTAGAGCGTGTGTGATAAATGTTAAAGAACCATTAGTTCTTATTAACCCACGAGTTATTGAAACTTCTCAAAGTACAATTGCTTACGTTGAACAATGTTTATCTATTCCAAAATCAATGCGTAAACCAATTAAAACGGTTAGACATAAAACAATTACAATTGAGTGTGATAATTTAGGACAAGTTAAATTTTCACCTGATTATGTTGAGGGTAGAGATTGGAAAGATTCAGAAGAATTTTTTAATGATTTAGGATTATTGGAATGTGTTTGTGCACAACATGAATTAGACCATTTAGATGGTATTCTAATCACACATCCAAGTAGAAGATATTCTACCACTTACTATGCTCCAAAAACTTATGGAAGAAATGAAATGGTTATGGTAAAACTACCAAATGGAGAAACTGAATTTATGAAATACAAAAAAGCAGAAAAAATTAGAGGAGCACAAGTTCTTTAAAAAATTAAATTATGGCAAAACTTATATTTAGATATACCGATGAAATGGTAGAGGAGTGTAGAGAGGCTTCAGAAATTGAATTTAAAATACCCGATGATTTGAATATTCATGAATTTAAAATCATTTGTGTACGATTAGCATCAGCTTTAGGATTTGTAGAATCAACTATTAAAAATTCATTTGGCGAAACAATTCACGATACTCCAATGGATATAGAATTTAAGAATTTTATTCATTCTATATACAATGTTTCATCATCATTAGAAAATTAGAATGAGTAATACACAAACCCCCGAAGAATTATCTATATTATTTAATCGTATTTTAACACTTGAAATTCTCGTAAGTAGTATCTTTGATGAATTGGTTGAAAAGAAAATCATAGAGGCTGAAAACGTTGATGAGAAAGTACAAATGAATGTGGAAAAACTTAATGAACAAATTAAGAAAATAAATAATATATCGGATAATTTAAACTTAAATATGTTCATGTCCGGCCAAGTAGGGGAGGCCTAAAAAAGTTACCTAAAAGTTTGGTAATTTCGGTTTTTTTTCGTATATTTGTATATAACAAATTTAAACTATTATGATTTACATTTACGACAAAAAATCCAGAGAGTTTAGAAAAATTAACTTTTCAAAACATTCAATTAAAGTGGTATTTGGACTATCGGTATTTATTACCATAGGTGCATTATCACAAGTAAACAAGTACAAGACTGGAAATTATACTGAACAAGAAGTTCGTGTTATAATGTCTAAGTACAATGAATTTTCCGAGGATAAACTCGTTTCAAAACTTAAAGAATTAAACTTTAAATTTCCACACATAGTTTTGGCACAAGCAAAATTAGAAACTGCTAATTTTACTTCAAAAATGTTTAATGAAAATAACAACCTTTTTGGAATGAAACAAGCAATTCAAAGAATTAACACTGCGGGAGGTACACAACACGGCCATGCTTATTATGATACATGGTTAGAATCAGTTTATGACTACGCATTATATTCTTCTACATATTTGCACAAAATTAAGAATGAAAGAGATTATTTTGATTACCTTTCACAATCTTATGCAGAAGACCCAAACTATATTAAAAGTTTACAAAATTTAATCGAAAAAGAAAATCTTAAATCTAAATTTTAAAAAATGAAAGTTATGCAACTCAATTTATTTCAGTACATCAGAGAAAAATTTTTCCCTAATTACAAACCCCAAAACCATGAACAATTAGTAATTGATATAATTACCTTGTTATTTAACCAAGATGATACTGAATGTATTACTGCACCAATTAGTGGCAGATACTACATCTCAAACAAAAGGTTAGGGTATTGGGTTAAGATAGCAGATACTGCTGTTACAATTACTAACCATAAGTTTACTTATGTTGCACAATCACCACTTAATTTTAATGAGTATGTTATTGAGGTGGTTAAGGAATACATTGAAAGAGATAGAGAAGAGTTTGAAAAAGCTGTTTTTCAAAATGAACTTGAATTATTATCAAACATAAAGGCTTCAATAGAAGTTGAAACAAAATATAATAAAAAATAATATGGAATCTATTTATTTTTTCCTTACCTTATCCATTTTAATAAATATCGTATTACTCATAGGTGTTCGAAATCTCATTAAACAAAATGAAGAATTGGAAGATACCGTAGTTGAAGTTATAGATAGTACACGAGTTAAAGTAGAAATAGCATTAGAAAGAATGCGAGATATTGATACTCGTGAGGTTTTCGAAAAAGATGATGAAGTTGGTGCAACATTTGAACAACTTAAAAATATTATAGAAGACCTAAATCAAGAAATATAGTAAAATGGCAAAACAAAGAAAACCGAAAGATAAAATTTATTTTGGTACACCTGCACAAGATGCAATAGTAGAGTACAACAAATGTAAAGACCCAATTAAACGGTCACGAATTTACGAAGAGAGAATTAAATACCCATTTGAAAAATTAGCAGAGAATGTAATAAACACATTTAAATTCTCTTACTTTGATGTTCCTAAAAAGGATATACAAACCGAAGTAGTTTCAACAATGATTGAAAAGATAGGTATGTACAAAGAAGGTAAGGGTAGGGCATTCTCATATTTTACTATTATTGCAAAAAACCATCTTATCCTAAAAAATAATGGTAATTTCAAACGATGGAAACAAAATGCTCTTATATCTGAAATGCCAGAAACTTGGAATCCTGAAAATGATTTCTATGAAGTTGAAGAAGGTAATGAGTTTAGAGAATTTAAAGATATAATGTTAGAATATTGGGATAAACATTTATCAACCGTTTTTAATAAAAAACGAGATATTCAAATAGCAGATGCAGTTTTAGAATTATTTAGAAGAAGTGAATATATAGAAAATTTTAATAAAAAACATTTATATCTACTTATTAGAGAAATGACTGATTGTAAAACTCATTATATTACAAAAGTGGTAAATATAATGAAACAACATCAGCGAAAAATGCTTAATGAGTATTTAGAAAATGGGGATTTTTCAGTTAAAGAAAAACCTTTTTGGATAGATACTTCATCAATTGATTTTGAAGAAGATATTTTTAATGAAGACTAATAATTGTTATATTTTAGGAATAAGTTCAGGTTATCATGATTCTGCTGCAGCATTGATACGAAATGGTGAAGTTATCGGTGCAGTTGAAGAAGAAAGATTCACTGGTATTAAACATGATTCGGCATTTCCGATAAATGCTATTAAGTGGTTGTTGGAAAGTGAAAATATTTCAGGCACAAATATTGATACCGTTTGTTTTTACGAAAATCCAAAACTTAAATTAGAACGAATACAAAAATCTACTAAACGTGGTGGTATTTTTAGAGAAGTTCATAGACAAGAAATTTTATACAGAAATAAACAAGCATATAAAAGTGTAGAAAAAGAAATAAAAAAACTTTTTCCAAACTCGAATTTATTTTATTCAGAACATCACCTTTCTCATTTAGCATATTCATTTTATACATCTCCTTATGAAAGAGCTATGATTCTTTCAGTAGATGGTGTAGGTGAATGGGAAACTACCGTAATTGGATATGGTGAGGAAAATCGTATTGTAAAATTACAATCTATAAATTTTCCACATTCACTTGGAATGTTTTATTCTGCAATGACTGCCTTCTTGGGATTCAAACCAAACGAAGGTGAATATAAGGTGATGGGTCTTGCACCTTATGGAAATCCATACAAATATTTACAAAAATTTAATGATATAATTGAAACTACCGATGATGGTGGATTTTCAATTAACATGAAATTATTTGAGTATGATTGGTCAGATGAAATAATGTTTAATGAAAAACTTGGTGAACACTTGGGCATCACCAATAGATTACCCGAAGAAGATATTTTAGATGAACATAAAGACCTAGCAGCAACTGTTCAAACTATTTATGAAAAATTCTTTTTTAGATTGGTAAACAGAACAATAGCATTAAGACCAACTAATAATTTATGTTTAGGTGGTGGATGTGCATATAATGGAACTGCAAATGGAAAAATTACTGAATTGACTCCATTTAAAGGAATTTGGATTCCACCCGCACCATCTGATGCTGGTTCTGCGATTGGTTCTGCACTTTATTATTGGTATAATGAATTAAATAATAAAAAAAGAGTTATAAATACTAATCCATATCTTGGTCCATCTTATACAAACGAAGAGATAAAGGAAACATTAAATAAATACGAAAACGAAGTTTGGTATGAATACAAAAATCATTCAGAAATCATTCCAATCATCAGTAGAGAAATTACTGATGGAAATGTTATTGGTTGGTTTGAGGGGAGAATGGAGTTTGGTTCTCGAGCCCTTGGCAATCGTTCTATTCTTGCTAATCCAAGAGACCCTCAAATGAAAGCACGAGTAAATCGTGTAATTAAAAAAAGAGAAGGTTTTAGACCATTTGCACCAATTGTAAAAGAAGAGGAAAGATTGAAATACTTTGATTACAAACATTTAGTTCCATATATGAATCAAGTGGTAAAGGTAAAAGAAGAACATAGAAAAAATCTACCTGCAATTACACACGTTGATGGTTCGGCTAGAATTCAAACTCTAAATAATAGACAACACACTCGTATATACAAACTATTAAATCAATTAGAAATAGATAATGGTTATCCGATTGTATTGAATACTTCATTCAATCTAAAAGACCAGACTATGGTCTTAGACCCTGAAACCGCAATTAAAACATTTCTGAATTGTGAGATGGATACCTTGGTATTACACAATTACGTTGTTAAGAAAAAAATAAAATAATCATATTTATATTCGAAACCTTGTGGTTAAACATTCAGTGTCCTTTGTGACATTTGAGTTGGAGAAATACCAACAAATGAATTTTTAAATACAAACAAAAAATAAGGAAAAATATGAAACAATCAGTATGGACTACTACGAGTACGTCCCAAGCACAGGCGTTTATCACAAAACGCAAACAACGATTAAAACAAATCAATCGTAATGTTTATTTAAAAGATGGTGATGAATATGAAATTGAATTATTCAACCCAAACCCATCTTACATTTTAGCAAAAATCAAAATTGAAGGTGAATACTTATCAGGTGGTGGTATTGTACTAAGACCAGGTGAAAGAGTATTTTTAGAAAGATTTTTAGATAGCAATAATAAATTTCTATTTAAAACTTACAATGTAGATAGTGAAGCAGAATACGTTGGTGCTTTACGAAATAATGGATTAGTTGAAGTAGAGTTCTATACAGAAACTCAAAAAAATACACCATATTATCCCTACAATGGTATTACATTTAATAGTGGTGGAACTACTGGTGGATATAATCCATATACTCTAACTACAAATGTAAATTATTTAGGTAATACTACATTCACAACAACTGGAATGTCATATTATTCTTCTTCTACTAACACAATATCAACTGCAAATGTAAAAAGTAAGAGTATTGAAACGGGGACAACTGAAAAAGGTTCTCAATCCAATCAACAATTTACATCAAGTGATAGGGAATTTAATTCGTATTCTTTCCAAACTATTATATGGAAAATACTTCCTCACTCACAAAAGAAATATGATACAAAAGAATTAAATGTGTTATATTGTGGTGAATGTGGTGCTAAAAGAAAAAAAGATACACATAAGTTCTGTCCACATTGCGGAACTAAATTTTAAACAAAATATAATCACAAGGTATTCAAATAAAGGAAACATTATTGTTTCCTTTTTTTTTATTTATATTTATAAGTAAAAAATAGGGAGATTACATAAAATGCAACAAGCAACTGGATTTAGAGAATTACTAAACTCTATGATGAAAAGAAGATGGTTAATCACGGCCATCGTATTATTTACTTTTTTACTTTTAACCGTAGGTATTGTGGTTTCTATTCACATGAACACAAGTGTTGGTCAAGAATGGAAAGAATTATTATTATTGATGTTAGGTGCTTTCATCGGTTCTTATGGTAAAATCATTGACTATTGGTTTAGTGATACTGATAAGGATAAAATGTTAGTTCAGAAAATGGATGAGGAAGATGGGGTATCATTATCAAATACAGCAGATATGGGAGATTCAACACCAAAAGAATATTCTCCAATTGTTCCTG
>JACCDK010636268.1_pt1 | contig 11570 bp, 11 predicted proteins | sample 7445871 | NCBI WGS metagenome assembly JACCDK01 (sample SAMN15323436, study PRJNA562643) | freshwater metagenome | isolation source: river surface water | place: USA:Blue River Watershed | collected 2017-08-15
TTAGCGTTAGCGCTCTTGGGTCGAAATCATCCAGTCGGAATATTTTTTGCCGCATTCCTTTGGTCATTCCTCGAGCGCTCTGCACCAGTTCTGGAGTTTGAGGGCGTACCACCAGAGATTGTGATTGTTATGCAGGGCACGATCGTGCTCTCCATCGTTATCGCCTACGAGGTAGTTGCTCGCATAAATCTGCGTCAACAACAAAGGGCGGTAGGTTCGGCAAATACAGAGAGTCAAAATCCAACAGCAGATGAAGTGAAGGAGACTAAGTAATGTCAACTAACACCAACTCTGCTAAGCCAACATCAAAGGCTAAATCATTCTTTAGATCTCCAGCCAGAGTAACCCTGTTAATCGCTGGAATATTTTTGATTATCTCCCTAGTCGAGGTAATTACTGGTGCGACAGATATCTCCTCGCCAGGAACCTCTGGCGCAACACTTCGATTCGCCATTCCACTTTTGATGGCAGGTCTTGGTGGATTGTGGGCAGAGCGCGCAGGTGTAATCAATATTGGTCTTGAAGGAATGATGATTGTTGGAACCTGGACCGCGGCCTGGTTTGGTTATTTGCACGGACCTGTAGTTGGACTTCTTGCTGCTGCGGTCTTTGGTTTAGCTTCTGGATTTTTCCATGCGATTCTCACTGTGAAGATTGGAATCGATCAAGCGGTATCTGGTCTTGCCATTAACTTAATTGCAGCCGGTGCAGCTCGTTACCTGTCAGGAATCTTTTTCCCACCAGTCGGCGGGGATCGCACCGTCTCACCTCCTGTTGAAACACTACCTAGCTTCTCAATTCCTTTTATCGCCCCCCTGTTAAAAAGTATTGATGAGAAAAATATCTTTTTTGTCTCCAATATTGCTGGCTTGCTATACGGAGTAACAAAAGAACTTTCTGTTGTCACAGTCGGATTCCTGCTTCTTGTGCCGCTAACCTCTTGGATTTTGTGGCGCAGCAAGTTCGGATTGCGAATGAGATTCTCGGGGGAAAATCCCATGGCAGCAGAATCATTGGGAATCAATGTTTATCGCACCCGATATATTGCAATCTCAATTTCAGGCATGATGGCATCACTCGGTGGGGCTTATTTGGCGCTGGTGGCCTCTTCTGTGTATCGCGAGGGACAGACTGCTGGACGTGGCTTTATCGGATTAGCAACTGTGATCTTTGGTAACTGGAAACCAAGCGGAGTATTTGCTGGCTCCATTCTCTTTGGTTTTACCGATGCGATCCGAGTTCGACAGGCTGAATCTGTTACCGCGTTGATTTTGGCCGCAGGAATCGTGGCATTGTTGCTTTCAATTTTCTACACCTCTTCGCGTAGATGGAAGCCAGCTGGCTCATACTTTGTAATTGGTCTAGTTGCGCTTTGGATTAATCGCACCGTTGAAACCATTCCACAAGAGTTTGTCACCGTGTTTCCAAATGTTGCAACCCTATTGGTGCTTACCTTCTTAGCTCAGCGGTTAACGCCGCCCGCTATGGCAGGCATGCCCTATAGGCGTGGCTCTGAATAGCTAGAAAGAGACCATGACCGTTAATTGGAACTCTCCAGTTCTAAAGAGCCTGGAGCCAGTTGTAAGCAATGCCAAGCTGGTTCACATCAATAAGGACAAATTGATTGATGTTGCAAACTGGATGGCTTATGAAGAGTTTCCCAAGCCGGATGGATCGATGCTATTTGATTTTGGAGACAATCCAGATACTTTGATGGACTTCACCATGGTTGTTAATACCATGAACTTTGCCTTCACCGATTTTGTCTCTGGAGTTAAATTTGAAACTGATTATCAGGGCAAACGTTGGTGCGATAGTGAAGCGATGTTGGCTTGCATGCACCGCGCTGTTAACTCTGGGGTGCCATTGTTCTCAGGTGAATTCTTAGCAAACTTAACAGCTGAAAAGTTCAACTCCATCTTTGCTGGAACTATTGAGATGCCGATGGTGAAAGAGCGGATCGAGATTTTCAATGAGGTTGGCCGGGTTTTGGTGGAGAAGTATCAAGGCAGTTACCACAATTTCGTTCGCTCCTGCTCTCCACGTCTGTATGACAGTGGAAATGGCCTATTGGAGCGTTTAGTTGTTGAGTTCCCCAGATTTAATGATGTTAGCGATTATCACGGTCATAAAGTGCAGCTCTTCAAATTGGCCCAACTTGGTATTTGGGGTATGCATTTAGCGCTTTCGCCCCGTGGCCATTGGCAACTAGAGGATGCTGCGGAGTTAACCGCTTTTGCCGATTACATCGTGCCGGTTGGCCTGAGGGTCATGGGAGTCTTTGAATATGCACCAGAGCTAGAGCATCAAATCAATGCCTTACAAGAGGTTAAGCGGGACAGCGATGCGGAGATCGAGTTGCGTGCCAGTTCGATTTATTGCATCGCCTTGCTGACCGATGAGATCAATAAGAGAAGACCAAATATGACACCACTTTTGATGCCACAAGTTGACTTTAGATTTTGGAAAACCTATCACGCAACCCATTGGCCGCATCACCTAACGAAAACAGTGATGTACTAGTTTTGCGAATCTAACTCAGCTTTCCAACTTCTTAAGATTGGCAGAGCCTTCTCAAAACGATCTACAACCTGTCCAACATCCTCAACACAACCACGGACGAATAGATTGATGCCCTTGCCATCAATCATGTTCCGATCTCTAATCACACGGGTATCAGTTACCAAACCAACAATGCCTTTTTTGGATTTATCAGCACGCATTGCCGCCCAGAAAATCCCAATCTCTGTCGCAGTTCCATCATCAACCATTGGTCCATCCAGCAGTGCCAACACCGCATTTGCAGCCATTACCTCTTTGGAATCTACTTCAAAGATGAATTTTGCAGTTACCGGATCTGGTAATGGAATTTCATGTGGCACAAAAACTTCAAATCCTTCACCGCGTAATTGTGCGGCGCATTGATCAATAAAACTTCGCTCATATGGAGTGAATAGAGGTCCAGCAAAATAAATCCGCATTTGGCAACACTCCCTTCAGGTGTATAGACGAGGGTAGCCTTTCTCGGTAGATTTCTGCAATCGATTTCACTAACTAATTTCAGGGGAGTTCGTTGCTTACCTCTTACAGAGAAGTGATTAGACACAGCCATGCTTTCCCAACCTTTGGCTTTGGAATGGTGGGTCGAATTCCCGTAGCCATGAATACGGTGGCGTTGGTTTTCTTAATCTCCTCTGTTAGAGACTCATTTTTGCTGGCTGGTGTTGCATCATCCTTTTACACCTTGTGCGGTGCGATTGTGGGCCCCAGGATTGGTCGTTTGGCAGATCGCTATGGCACTCGGGTAGTCCTACTCCCGATAACATTCATAAACGCATTATCAATCATGGGAGTGGTCTTTTTCAGCTCAAGATCTGTTCCCTTATTACTGCTGTTCTCTGCGCTCTCTGGTGCAACTATGCCAAGTTTTGGAAGTTACACCAGAACCAGATGGAGCCGAACTATTAAGGACAAGAGAGAGCTTGGCGTTGCACTATCTCTCGAATCGGTACTAGATGAAACCGCTTATGTTGTAGGACCAGCTCTGGCCGGTTTTATATTTGCGCTTTATGGATCTGAATCACCATTATTGGCTGGAATAGTTTTCACCATAATTGGTGGGGCTGGATTAGCAATTACCTCATTTGATCATGCCAACAGAGATGCTGAGCGACAAGAGCTTGGAGGGCTTTTCAAGATAAAGTACATCAAGAGTCTTTTGGCTTCACTTATAGCGCTTGGCATGTTATTTGGATCAAATTATGTAGTAATCCTTGCAGTGGCAAAGGAAAATGGAAGAGCGGCCGATGGTGGACTTTGGGTTGGTTTATATCCAATCGGTAGCACCATAGCTGGATTGATTTACGGCTTAATCCACTGGAAATCAAGAAATGCCATCAGGTACTCCTTGGCTTTGGCTTTTATGACCCTGTCAACAAGTGCGATTCTCTTCTTCCAAAACATAGAGACAATCGTCTTTTTCATCATTCTCTCTGGCATTGGGATTGCACCGGCTTTAATTGCTGCAAACGCCCATTTGAAAGAGTTGGTGCCTCTGAATCGATTAAATGAGGCTTTTTCATTGCTTGGCGCATCTCTTTCAATCGGAATTACCCTAGGCAGCACGCTTAGCGGCATGCTGGTGGACCGTTTTGGCGGTTGGAATGGGTTTTATTTTATGAGCGCTGCAACGCTATTGGCCACCCTTTTATCTTTGATTGGCGTTAACGCTGGAAAGCATGAACCACTAGGTGAAACAATTAATCATGGCTGAGAAGATTATTTTCGACACCGACCCCGGAATTGATGATGCACTAGCTCTACTTCTTCTCGCTGCCGCACCCGAATTAGATTTACTGGCAATTACCGTTACCCATGGCAATACCTCACAGGAAAAGTGCTTAACCAACGCTTTGAAATTGGTGGAGTTGTTGGGCATTTCTCATGTGCCAGTAGCTCGTGGCGCACAAGAGCCGTTGGTAAAGGAGTTGTCAGTTGCAGAGGAAACCCATGGTGATGGGGGATTGGGTTATGCGGTACTCCCCGAGAGTAATTTAGAACCTGTAGCAGAGTCGGCCCATGACTTAATCATTAGATTAGTTAATGAAAATCCAAATCAAATTACCTTGCTTTGTGTTGGACCAATGACAAATATCGCTTTAGCACTTTTGAAACAGCCGGAGATAGCCAGAAAGATAAAGCGGATTGTTGCAATGGGTGGCTCTATCCACTATCCCGGAAATTCAACTCCACAATCAGAGTACAACGTATTCTGCGATCCAGAGGCCTACGATGTTGTCATTAATGCAGGGATTGACTTCACTTTGGTACCGCTTGATGTCACCTATCAATGTCTTCTCACAACACAACATATCGAGCAGATAACAGAAGCACGACCTGAGATAAAGAGTTTCATAAAGGAATCAACCCGTTTCTATATAGAGTTCCATGCCGAGTACCAAGGCATCCAAGGTTGTGCCATAAATGATCCACTAGCAGCTGCAATTTTGATCGACCCAACACTGGTTGAAAATAAAGAGTATTTCTTATCAATTGATTTATCTGGCGGCCCCTCTAAAGCAAAAACCATAGCTGATCACTATGGTGCACTAAAGAAGGCACCCAATTCTCAAGTTTCTATGGCGGTTGATGTAGACCGATTTATGAAGCTATTTATAGAACGCATGAATAGGTTGAGTTAATGAAGCAGTATCACACTCAAACCGAGTTGGGCGAGGTTGGAAGATATGTATTGATGCCCGGAGATCCTGGCCGGGTACCTTTGATCGCGGCCAGATTAGAAAATGCTGTTCATATCGCAACCAACCGCGAGTATGTCACTTACACCGGTTGGCTAGAAGGTGAAAAAGTTTCTGTGACCTCAACTGGAATTGGTTGCCCTTCATCGGCTATTGCGGTTGAGGAGCTATATCGCAGTGGCGCAGATACCTTTATCAGGGTTGGCACCTCAGGCAGTTTGCAGCCCGGCACTAAATCCAATGATTTGGCGGTGGTTACCGGAGCAATTCGCCACGAGGGAACCTCCTCACATTACATGCCAATTGAGTTTCCGGCGGTATGCGATTTAGAGATCGTGCAGGCAATGAGAAGTGCGGTACAGAGATTAGGTGTCCGATATCAAGCTGGAATATCACACTCCAAAGATTCTTTTTATGGCGAGGTAGAACCAGAGCGCTCAGCAAACAGTGAGCAGCTCAAAGATTTGTGGCGGGCTTGGCAGATTGGTGGAGCCATATGTTCAGAGATGGAGATTTCAACAATCTGCATAGTCTCAAGCATTTTGCGGGCCAGAGCCGGAGGAATCATGGCGATGCATGGCGAAGGGGAGTTTGGGCCACTAGATGGTTTAATCGTTGCAGCCGTGGAATCGGTAAGAGATTTAATTAAAATGGATAAAGCAAAGGCAGCATAAGAAAAGGAAACGATATGGAAAGCAATGGAAAGCAGTACCACATCCAGCTTGAACGTGGCGATGTTGGAAAGTATGTATTGCTACCGGGTGATCCAGGTCGTTGCGAACCTATTTCTCGACTATTTGATAACCCAAAACATGTTGCAACTAATCGCGAATATGTCACCTATACGGGCACACTCGATGGGGTTCCAGTTTCTGTTACATCTACCGGAATCGGCTGTCCCTCAGCTGCAATCGCACTAGAAGAGCTGGTCAGATGTGGAGCCGACACCTTTATCCGCGTTGGAACTTCAGGTCATATTCAAAAAGATATTCGTTCAGGTGAGCTGGCCATAATCAGCGCTGCAATCAGAGATGAAGGAACCTCACGTCACTACATGCCGATTGAGTTTCCGGCGATTGCCGATATTGATGTAGTTCTAGCCTTGCAAGCGGCAGCAAAGAAAACTGGAGCGGTTCATCGCACTGGAATTACCCAATCCAAAGATTCTTTTTATGGCCAACATGAACCAGAGCGCATGGGGGTTGCCAAAGATCTTCTAGAACGCTGGAAGGCATGGGAGATTGGCGGCGCTTTATGCTCTGAAATGGAGGCTTCAGCACTGTTTGTAATTGCCTCGATGCTTAGGGTCCGAGCTGGTGGGGTAATGATGGTGCATGCCAAAGAGCCGATGCCACCACTTGATATCTTGCTAGAAACCGCAGTACAAGGTTTGCGTGAGTTAATCGCCGCCGACAAAGCAGCTGGACGTTCGGTTACCTTGTAGATTACTTTGTAGTTGCAGCGGCTCTGATTGCATCAAGCATTAGAGTCCAAAACTTATTGAAATCCAAATCAAGTGCAACATTGCAGTTAGCTTCTTCTCCCAAACGATTGTAGATATCAACCACAGTTGCGCCGCGAGTCAGTGGTCCACTTAGCTCTACTTGAACATTTACAAACCGGGATTTAACAACACTGCGATCGATCAATAGGGCAATAGCAACTGGATCATGAAGCGGTGGATCAGGCATCTCAAAAACTTCATCATAGGTTTTAGCAAAGAATTTAAGTAATCCAATGATGGTTTTACTTAACTCGCTCTGCATTTCATCAAGCTGGGCAAATATCGGCTTGGTCACAAGCGCTTGATGGGTTACATCAAGTCCGCACATAGTCAGTGGCAGCCCGCTTCGGAGCACGACATCAGCTGCTTCGGGATCCATCCATATGTTGAATTCGGCATACGGGGTGCGGTTTCCTCTGCTGGCACTACCACCCATAAAGACAATCTCAGAGATTTTAGCTTTCAACTGTGGATACATCTTTAAAAACAAGGCGATATTAGTTAGCGGCCCAGTTGCAACCAAAGTCACTGGTTCAGGATGTTCAGCCAGTAGTTTTGCAATTAAGTCCACTGCATGCAAAGTTGATAACTCAATTTTTGGCTGTGGCAACTCTGCGCCATCCAAAGCAGATTCACCATGAATGTCATGAGCCTCTTCAATCGCACCCAAAATCGCCTTACCTGCGCCCTCTGCAATAGGGACATTTATTCCAGCCAGAGTTGCAACACGACGTGCATTCAATGTCACCTTTGCAATCCCACCATTGCCAGAGACTGTTGTGATTCCAAGCAGCTGGAGTGATGGGTTGTGAGCCGCCAAGATCATGGCCAGAGCGTCATCATGGCCTGGGTCGCAGTCCAAAATTAAAGGTATGGGTTTCATGTCACAAGGGTAGGGGTAAAGCGAATGCATAATCTAGTAAAACGCCCTTCTCAATCTGATTTCCGCTGGATAGGATTACAGCATGCTTTTGACCGATAGCAGCGAGAGCTCAATAAAGAGTTTTCTAAAAAATCTTTCACCAGTTGATCAAGTTGGTGCAGATGCGCGTGCTGCTATGTTGGCAACAAGAAGTATTAAAACCTCAAGCAAGCTTTGGGCGATTGATACCGCAATATCGATGATTGACTTAACAACACTTGAAGGTGCAGATACTCCTGGAAAGGTTACGGCGCTTTGTACAAAAGCGGTGCGACCTGATCCAAGTGATAATTCAGTACCTCATGTTGGTGCGGTTTGTGTCTACAACGATATGGTTAAGGTTGCCCGCGAACATTTAGATAACAATGGCGGTAAAGAGATTCCAGTCGCAGCGGTTTCCACCGCATTCCCTTCTGGTCGTGCCAGCCTTGATGTTAAGAAGCAAGATACCGAGGATGCCATCGCTAGCGGTGCAACCGAGATAGATATGGTGATTGATCGTGGCGCCTTCCTCTCCGGAAACCTGGAAAAAGTATTTACTGAAATCGTTTGCATTAAGGAGATCTGTGGGGATAGGGCCCACCTAAAGGTGATTTTGGAGACCGGTGAGCTGGTGACTTATGACAATGTCCGACGCGCCTCCTTTCTTGCGATGGCGGCCGGTGCAGATTTCATCAAGACCAGCACAGGAAAGGTTTCTCCTGCCGCAACAGCCCCGGTGGTTTTGGTGATGTTAGAAGCGGTTCGTGACTACTACGCGATGACCGGTAAGAAGATTGGTGTAAAACCAGCTGGCGGCATCCGCACCACTAAAGATGCCATCAAACAATTGGTCTTGGTTAATGAAACCGCAGGTCCGGATTGGCTAAACCCCAAGCTATTTCGTATCGGTGCTAGCGCCCTACTAAATGATTTACTTATGCAAAGAATGAAGATGAAAAGTGGTCAGTACTCCGGAAGAAACTACGTGACATTGGATTAATGATGAAATTTGAATACGCCCCAGCACCTGAATCAACCGCAATTGTTGAAATTCAATCAGTGTACAACCTATTTATTGATGGAAAGTTTGTACCTTCTAAAGGTGGCAAGAGATTTGAAACCATAAATCCAGCCAATGAAAAGGTTTTGTCCCGTGTCACTCAAGCTACCTCTGCTGATGTTGATAGGGCCGTCAAGGCTGCGACCGAGGCGCATCGCAAAACCTGGTCTAAATTAACTGGAGCACAACGCGGTAAATACCTTTTTAGAATCGCCAGAATTTTGCAGGAGAGAGCCCGTGAGTTTGCGGTTCTTGAGTCAATGGATAATGGAAAACCGATTCGAGAGACCCGAGATACTGATATTCCTTTAGCGGCCGCCCACTTTTTCTATCATGCTGGTTGGGCTGACAAACTTGATTACGCTGGACTCGGCAAAAATCCAAAACCACATGGCGTAGTTGGTCAGATAATTCCATGGAACTTCCCGATGCTGATGTTGGCTTGGAAGGTAGCTCCCGCTTTAGCAACAGGAAACACAGTAGTTTTAAAGCCTGCGGAAACCACCCCGTTAACCGCTCTGTTGTTTGCTGAGGTTTGCCAACAAGCTGATCTGCCAAAAGGTGTTGTAAATATTCTGACTGGAGATGGCTCTACTGGTGCTGCAATAGTGAACCATCCTGGCATCAACAAAATAGCTTTTACTGGTTCAACTGAGGTCGGGAAGATTATTGCCAAGAGCGTTGCTAGCTCAAAGAAGGCTTTGACTCTAGAGCTGGGCGGCAAAGGCGCCAACATTATTTTTGAAGATGCCCCAATAGATGAAACAGTTGAGGGAATCATTAACGGCATCTTCTTCAATCAAGGTCATGTTTGCTGCGCCGGTTCACGTTTGTTAGTTCAGGAAAACATTAAAGATGAACTACTTGAAAAGTTAAAGCGCCGTATGTCTCTGATTCGAGTTGGCGATCCACTTGATAAGAACACTGATTTGGGTGCGATTAACTCCCAGTCGCAGTTAATGAAGATTAGAGAGCTAGCTGAATCTGGAGATGCAGAAGGGGCGCTGCGTTGGTCACCACAATGTGAGCTTCCGGAAAAAGGTTTCTGGTTCCCGCCCACATTTTTCACCGGGGTATCTCAAGCACACCGTATCGCTCGCGAAGAGATTTTTGGACCTGTGCTCTCTGTTATTACCTTCAGAACTCCAAGTGAGGCGATTGAAAAAGCGAATAACACTCCATATGGATTATCTGCCGGCATTTGGACTGACAAAGGCTCTCGAATTCTTTGGAGCGCCCAGCAGTTGAAGGCGGGCGTTATCTGGGCAAACACCTTTAATAAGTTTGATCCTGCCAGCCCATTTGGCGGCTACAAGGAATCTGGTTGGGGACGTGAAGGCGGCAGACATGGATTATCCGCTTATCTAAAAGGAGATTTCTCATGAGAGTTGATGTGAGAAAAACTTACAAGTTATTCATTGGCGGACAGTTTCCAAGAAGTGAATCAGGACGTAGTTATGAACTGCTTGATGCAAAAGGAAACTTCTTGGCAAACCCTGCGTTAGCCTCGAGAAAAGATCTACGTGACGCAGTTGTCGCTGCCAGAGGTGTTGCTGAAAAATGGGCATCAGCCTCAGCATTTAACCGCTCTCAGATTCTTTATCGCGTTGCCGAGGTGATGGAAGGTCGACGGGAACAGTTTGTATCAGAGGTTATGGCACAGGAAGGTGTCACTAAGGCCCAAGCCACAAAACAGGTAGATGCAGCGATAGATCTTTGGGTCTGGTACGCAGGTTGGTGTGACAAGGTTCCAACAATTTTCGGCTCTACAAACCCAGTCTCTGGCTCTTTCTATAACTTCACCACTCCAGAGCCGGTTGGCGTAGTTGCAGCATTTATAGATGACAACTCATCACTTCTCGATATTGTGCATGGTGTTGCACCGATTTTGGCTGGTGGAAATGTAGTTATTGCTATTGCCAATGAGGAGTATCCGCTCTGTGCCATCACACTTTCTGAGGTCATCGCCACCAGCGATGTTCCGGGTGGTGTAGTAAATGTATTGACCGGCCGAACAGAGGAGTTAGCTCCTTGGGTAGCTTCACACATGGATATAGATGGCGTTGATGGCTCGGGTGTCGAACCAGCCGCATATGAAACTTTGAAGCGCGATGGAGCTGATAACTTAAAGCGCATCTACAGCTTCAAGGCTGAAGGTTCACCGCAGCGCATTATTAGCTTTATGGAAAACAAAACTGTCTGGCACCCAATCGGGATTTAGTTTTTTAACAAGACTTTCTCATAACCTCTTAACGAGAAGGTTGGTCTTCTAACCGGCTCACCAGCCAGTTGTAGATTCGGAAAACGCTTTATCAACGCAGGTAGCGAAACTGACATCTCCATGCGTGCCAGGGGAGCGCCGATGCAAAAGTGAATGCCAGCTCCAAAACCAATGTGAGGATTGGGTTGGCGCGATATGTCGAACTCATCAGCGTTACTGAAAACACTCTCATCTCTATTTGCCGAGCCCAACAAACTAACGATTTTCTGCCCAGTCTTTATTGAGACCCCTGAGATCTCAATGTCACTAGTGGCGGTGCGCTCAAAGTATTGCAATGGTGAATCAAATCGCAAAAACTCTTCAATAGCGGTGTCTGAATACTTATCTGGTTCACTGAAAAGCAAATCACGTTGCTTAGGGTGATTTAGAAGTGAGACCATCCCATTTCCAAAGCCATTAACGCTGGCTTCATGACCGGCATTAAGCAATAGAACACAGGTGGCAATGAGTTCATGGGTTGATAACTTATCTCCAGCTTCATGAACCTGAGTCAACTCAGTAATCAAATCATTTTGCGGATTTTTCTTACGGTCCTCCATTAATCCACGCACATACTCGGCAAA
>JACCDK010126910.1_pt1 | contig 11568 bp, 8 predicted proteins | sample 7445871 | NCBI WGS metagenome assembly JACCDK01 (sample SAMN15323436, study PRJNA562643) | freshwater metagenome | isolation source: river surface water | place: USA:Blue River Watershed | collected 2017-08-15
ACCCGTCGCACGTACCTTCCATGCCTTGGCCTTCTCTATCTTGCAGATGAGCGCTGGCGAGAACTTTCGCGAAACAGTATTGATCTCAGGGGCCGAACAAGAATCATTTATCAAAATCTTGCTTGAAGGCAATATTGAAGATGGTGTTGATTGGTGGCCGGCCGATCTACGAAATCTTGGCGGAGAGAACTCTGCGATGATGGGCGAGCCACTTCTGACCCAAGGATTTATCCGCGAACTCCGCGACTTGATGATGCGTGCGACTGAACGCAATATCTCTCCGAAAGAACTTGCAGAGATGGGTGGACGTTTAGGGGAGAAATTTTGGACTCCAGCTGCGAAATTCTGGCAACAATATCTCGAGGTCTCTGCCGATATGGAATCCGCTGCGGCAGATTCAAAGATGAGAATTGATCCGGCTCAGATTATCAATGCAGCGATTGCTCATCTCAACGCCAATCCAGAGATTCTTACCGAACTCCGCAAAAGATTTACCACTATCATGGTTGATGAATTCCATGAAAGCGATCCCGCACAACGCCGATTGCTCGAGCTACTGATGTCAGAAGATCTACTCTTGGTTGTCGATCCTAAATCTGCAGTTGGTCGCTTCCGCGGTTCTGATCCGGATGGAGTTGACGCTTACTGCAGTAATACATTCCCGCAAGCGCAGACCATCACACTTGAAACCAATCACCGTGGAGCGCCAGTTAAATTTGCAATCGAAGTAAAATCCGAGAGCGAAGAAGCGCAATTTATCGCCCACAACATCAAGCGTGCTCATTTGATTGAGGGCGTTGCCTATAGCGATATGGCGATTATTCTCCGTTCCCAGAACACCACTGCCACCGCCATTCGTCGCGCTCTCGGCCAATCTGGAATTCCAGTTGCGGGCGACCGTGAAGCAATCGCTAGCAACGCAGCTCTCACACCCTTCTTGCTCTTAGCGCGCGTTGCCGCCGGAATTGAGACCCTCACCCTTGATGTATGCGAGCGATTGTTGCTCTCTGAATTCGGTGGAGCCACCTCTATCTCGCTCCGCCGAATTCGTACTGCACTTTTAAGAGCTCGCAATGAAGAGGTAGATCAGCGCACCGGCAGCCAGCTCATCATCGACGCGATTGATAAAGGAGATATCACAATCGAAGAGTCAGCTGAGCTTCTGCGCGTTCATCTACTCTTACAAGAAGCGCGGGCATCGCTTCGCAAGAAGAACGCCTCAATCCACGATCTACTCTGGGCAATTTGGTCTAAGGCAGTGAATGCAGAGAACCAATTGATATCACAGGCATGGCAGCGCGCGGCGCTTCGCGGTGGCACGCGTGGTGCAGCAGCAGATCGCGACCTCGATGCGATGGTCGAACTCTTCGATAGCGCCGCCCGCCATATTGATCGCATGCCAGGTGCCCATCCTCGAATATTCTTATCTGAGATTGCGCAAGAAAATATTGTGACTGATGTGATTACAGCAAAGGGAGTTCGTCCTGATGTTGTTGAAATTTTGACGGTTCATTCAGCTAAGGGGTTGCAATTCAAACGAGTCTTTGTCGCTGGCATTCAAGAGGGTATCTGGCCCAATCTCAAGCAGCGCAGCACTCTGCTCGGAGCCGAACGTCTCGTTGAGCGCATCAGACATAGCGAAGAGATTGCTCAGATTGAGTTCGACATGATGACAGCAGCCTCATTGGCAGAGGATGAGCAACGACTCTTTGATGTTGCCACTACGCGCGCATCAGAACAGCTCTATATCTCTGCCGTATCTCGTGAGGAAGATTCACCATCATCATTCTTTCTCGACGCGGTCGAATCCGGCACCTATCAACTCACTCACTTTAAAGATGCACGACCGCTTACCAGTAATGCTCTAGTGGCATCTCTGCGAAGATCACTTCGCACTGACCGTGCTGAAGTTGCTGCAGCTCTCCTTTCGACCCTATCTACCGCTGAGATCGCAGTGGCAAACCCAGAGAATTGGCTCGGGTCAAAGCCAATCTCAACCGATGCTCCGTTGGTAGCTGAAGATGAGAGTGTCTATATCTCACCGAGCGCCGCTGAATCATTCGAGACTTGCGGCCTGAAATGGCTCCTCGAACGCAATGGTGGCTCTAACGGTGACTCGACTGCTCAGCTGCTGGGCTCTGTGATTCACGAATATGCGCGGCTTAAGGTTGAAGGTACTGACATCACCGACCAGTTCTTATTTGAATCTCTGGAAAAATCGTGGCCGCTTATTACCGACTCGACCGGCTGGATCAGCAACGTCCAACTACAACGAGCGCAGAAGATGCTGGAGCGCTTTGCGCAATATCACCGTACTGCAACTCGTGATGTTGAGGGTGTCGAGTTATCTTTTGAATTCGAACTCGGAAGCGCCAAAGTCCGAGGATCAGTCGACCGTCTTGAGGTAGACAGCGATGGAAAGTTCTATGTCGTTGACTTCAAAACAGGTAAGGCAATCACGAAGAAAGAGGCAGCGAAGAATCTGCAGCTCGCCTGTTATCAATTAGCGGTAGTGCTCAACGCTTTCGAAAAGAAATTTGAGCAGCCAGAAGTCTCAGGTTCGCACTTAGTCTTTCTTGGACACGATACGAAAGAGGTGGCAACTCGCGAACGAACACCTATTGATGTTGAAGCTGTCACCAATCACTTAATCGAGATAGCAACATCGATGAGCGCACCTGTTTTCTATGCAAAGAAGAATGAGTTCTGCGGTTTCTGCCCAGTCAAGAGTTCATGTCCGCTACACCTCGAAGGAAGATCGGTGATCGGATGAGTGTCGAGATGGTTGAGAAGTACACTCCAGAGCAGGTTGCATCGCTCATTCAATTAGTGGATCCAAAGTTCTATCCACCGAGCGATGAACAGTCCAAGATTATTTCCATCAAGAGCAATCCACTCGAACCTGCTGTTGTGATTGCTGGTGCGGGTTCTGGCAAGACCGAGACGATGGCATTTCGTGTGGTCTACCTCGTTGCCAATGGCATTGTTCGCCCGGACCAGATTTTGGGTCTTACCTTTACCCGTAAGGCGGCGGGCGAACTCAACCTTCGTATTCGTAAACGGTTAGCTCAATTGCTCAAAGCTTTGAAGATTGAACACGAGCGCAGTGGCAAGGGCGAATTTGTAGCGCCATTTACTATCTCTAACACCTCTGTCACTACCTATCACTCATACGCTGGACGAATTCTCTCTGAGCACTCTATCCGTCTCGGTATTGATGCTGATTCACAGCCATTGGGCGAAGCTGCGCTCTGGATGATGGCTAATCGTATTGTTCGCAATTGGGATGAGGCTGGTTATTCCAATGAAAGTTCGATTAAGACTATCGTTGAAGATTTGATGGGGCTTACTTCGCAAGCGCTCGAACATCAAGTCACTGGCGAACAGATAATCGAGCAGGATAATAAATTATTGGCCGAACTCAATCGTATGAGTGGACCCACTAATGAAGGTGTTCGTAAGGCGGCAACGACTGCGATTCAGCGATCAGGTTTAGTTGGCATGATGGAGCGCTTCCTCAGCGAACGTCGCTGCGATGGACAACTCTCTTTTGATGATCAGATTTCGCTAGCAGCAACGATTGCACAGAACTTTCCAGATGTTGGTGCAATTGAAAGGGCAAAGTACCCGGTCGTTCTCTTAGATGAATACCAAGATACCTCGCACTCACAGGTGCGTTTACTCTCTACTCTCTTTGGTAATGGCCATGCTGTTACCGCAGTGGGAGATCCGTGTCAGTCAATCTATACCTGGCGTGGAGCTGCAGCTGGAACCATTGGTGCATTTAATCGCTACTTCCCGAAGCCCGTCGAATACACAGGTGCTCTTCAATATAACCTCTCTCGCACCTATCGCAATGACCACGCCATCTTGGCTGTTGCTAATGTGATCTCTGAAACCGTTCGAAAAGGTGATGGCGTAGAAGTCTTACCTCTCCGCGCGCGTGACGATGCCGGCAACGGCGATCTCGTCTGCGGAATTTATGAGAATTTAGAGGCAGAGGCGCAAGCAATAGTTGAGTACTTCCAGCCACTATGGGAAGAAAATGAAATCCGTCGCGCCGCTGAAAAACGAGGTGAAAAAGGCGAGAAGCCACGCACCTTCGCTGTACTGGTCAGAAAGAAATCCCAGATTGCGCTCATTCAGCAGGCGTTGACCGATGCTGGAATCGAATCGGAGGTTCTTGGCTTAGGCGGTCTCATTCATGTTCCTGAGATTGCAGATATCGTCTCAATTCTCAAAATCATCAACTCACCTGATGCTGGTGGCGCGCTGATGCGCCACCTCACTGGTCCGCGCATCAATCTTGGTCCACGCGATATTGCGGCGCTCGGTCGATTCTCTCGCTCGCGTTCGCAGAGTGAGGGTTCCGATAGTCGCTCGCTGGTGAAGAACATCATTGATGGCACTGCGCTCAGCAACGATAGCGATGATCAATTTATTGGTTCGTTAATCGACGCCCTTGATGAAATTAGTTCTGCAGATTCTCGAACATTCTCAACCGCTGGTTATGCGCGTCTGACTCAATTCTCGAGCGATCTACGACGATTACGTTCGCGCGCATCGGGTTCTATTACCGATCTCATCCTTGAGATTGAGCGATACCTCAACCTCGAAGCGGAAGTCATGCTACGTGAGGAAGGAATTCATGGTCGCCGCCACCTTGATCGCTTCTTAGATGAGGCAAGTAAATTTGCACGCTCGGGTGGTTCTTTAAACTCCTTTATCCAATGGCTCGATGTCGCCAGTGATGAAGAAGGTGGACTTAAAGCGGGAGCACCGGAGGTCGATGACAGTGTGGTGCAGATCCTTACGATTCACATGTCCAAGGGTGCGGAATGGGATGTGGTTGCGATTCCAGGTCTGGCTAAAGGGACTTTCCCATCGACTAACTCAAAGAGCCCTGAAAACTGGGTCTTTAACGAACGCTTCATACCGTTCGAACTTCGCAGTGATGCTGGCGTCGTTCCACAACTTAATCTCTCACAGGTCACCACAAATGCTGATGCTAATAAAGCTCTCGATGCATATAAGGATCTCTGTGCTCAGTACCGCCTTAGTGAAGAGATTCGATTGGGCTACGTCGCGGTGACTCGCGCTAAAACCCATCTCTTCTGCTCTACAACATACTGGGGAGATGGCGTAAAGCCGCTCGAACCTTCATCGCTCTACCGCAGTATCGAATCAGTTGCTCTCACCTCAGGGCGGGTCATCGACGAACTCGAACCTCCAGCTGTAGATGCGCGCAATCCATTAGAGGAAGTTGAGATAACTCAGGTGTGGCCGCGAGATCCGTTGGGTCCACGGCGTCAATTATTTGATACGACCGTGGCACTTGTCCGCGCTGCATCTCCAGTAGACCTCACATCGCTCTTGGTTGATGATCCAGTTATTCAATCTTGGGTAGAGGATTCAAAGGCGCTCATCGCTGAGGTTGCTGAATCTCATAACGGTGCAACCACCGTTCCGCGCCCCATCAGAATGTCTCCTTCATCGATCATCGCAATGAAGCGCGATCCAGAAGAATTTGCCTTAAATATTCGTAGGCCGATGCCTCGTGCTCGTGATGAATATTCATCGCGCGGAACTGCCTTCCACCTGTGGGTCGAGCGACATCTTCGCGGCAACTCAATTTTTGATGATGAAGATTTCGATCTCTTGCAACCTATTGAAGAAGATCGCACCTTAGAAGAACTTAAAGCAACCTGGTTGGTGTCAGATTGGGCAGATCGACAGGCGCATAAGGTCGAAGTTCCATTTGAGACAGTTATTGCGGGCACCTTGGTACGTGGTCGAATCGATGCAATTTATAAGACAGAGCAAGGTTTTGAGGTTGTCGACTGGAAGACAGGCTCTAAGGAACTTGATGCTGATTCCGCTATTCAGCTGGCTATCTATCGCCTGGCATGGGCAAAGTTGGCTAATGTTCCAGTAGAGAGCGTCAGTGCTGCATTCCATTATGTTCCTACCGGCGTGACTGACCGCCGCAGTAATTTAATGAGCGAAGCCGAATTAATTGCACTCTTGAGTTAAAGTTCAATCGACCTAATTTCAATAGATATAGGGCGATGGTCGCTAATCGCAACTGATTCATGAATGATCTCAGTCGCCTTATCTATTTCACTATTACGAAGCAGGATGTAATCAAAAGAGATTGCTGGTTTCCATGATGGATAACTAAGGGTGTTGGTTGCTCGCTTCCATCGAGTGATGCGCGTTGGCAATCCCCAAGGAAGATTGAAATCTCCGAGCAAGATCACCTTTGTCTGATATTCCTTCTCAATTTTCTTTGCCCAACGTGTTAACTTCATTAATTGAAAGGCATTTACAAAAGGAACAAAGGAGAGATGGGTATTGATGACGGTCCAGCCGTTCTCCAACACCGCAGCTATTGCAACCCGTGGTTCATCTTTTACATAGAACGGCGCCACTTTGCCTTTCTCATTTGCAACTAAGAGCGGTAAACCAATCCACGCCTTTCCCAGTTCACATCGGAGCCAATTCTTGACTGGAATCTTTGAAGCGATACCAACGCCATAGAGTTGCGTTGCTTCTTCCTCTGCGTATGTGATGACACGTCTTTCGAATGAAGTGAGTGTGCGCCATGAGAATCCGGGAGTGCCGTGCAGACAGGGAGCAAAGCCCCATGCCACTGCTCCCATGGCCGCAGCGATCTCCGCGACTTGATTAGTGTCACCGGATCGTTCAAGGTTCATGTCAAGCTCTTGCAGGGCGAGAACATCACTAGAAAGTGAGGCCGCGACCGCGGAAAAGTCAGCGCTCTCTGCTGGGTTCAGGCTCTGACCGTGCAGGATATTCCACGAGGTGATGCGCATGGATGAACACTAGTAATCTCCACCCATGAGCGCGATTCCTCCGAGACCATCCCTAATGGACCGCGCTGGCGAGCTCCGTACCAATCCAGAGCGAATCGAAGAGCTTTGGCAGTCAGCGGTAATCATTGAAGTCGGCAAGGGTCGCATCCGTTCGACTGCATCTGGTCCGGTACTGCTCACCGCCGCCGACGCTATCGGGGGAGAGCGATACTTTCTCGGAATCGATCGCACGACAGATCTTGCCTACTTCGCATGGGCATCTGGCGCAGTCGATAGTGAAGTTGAGGATTACTTAACGCTGCGCGAACTCGCTGGTGGATTATCGCCGCGAGATCTGGAAATCGCGATGCATGCGATTGCACTCTCGAATTGGCATGATGCTCATCCGCATTGCCCGAAGTGCGGCAAACCAACCCGCGTTGATTTAGCAGGCGCTGCTCGAAAATGTGATCATGACGATGTTCAGCATCATCCTCGAACAGATCCCGCTGTGATTGTGCTCGTGAAAGATCGCGACGACCGAATTCTTTTAGGACATCAGCCAGTCTGGCCGGATGGTCGCTTCTCAACTTTTGCAGGATTTCTCGAACCGGGTGAAACTTTCGAACAATGCGTTGCACGTGAAGTTTTTGAAGAGGCAGGAGTTCGACTGACCGAGATTAAATATCTTGGCTCACAGCCTTGGCCGTTTCCGGCAAGTGTCATGATTGCATTTGAAGCAATCACTGATTCGCCTGATGATGCGCGCCCTGATGGCGAAGAGATCACTGAAGTAAGGTGGTATTCGCGCGCAGAACTTAAAATTGCCGCAGAAGACGGTTCGCTACTCCTACCACCGACAGTAAGTGTTGCTCGCAGAATGATTGAAGGGTGGTTAGGTGGCACCTCACTCGACAAGTCAAAGCTTGCGGGGGAGACATGGCGCTAGAGGCCAATCCACTCGATGCTCAATCCATTCTCGGTGCGCTCGATGACGATCAACGTGCGGTAGCTCTCGCAACTCGCGGCCCGGTCTGCGTGATTGCAGGAGCAGGCACTGGAAAGACTCGTGCCATTACCCATCGCATTGCCTATGCCGCTGCAATTGGCACGATGGATCCACAGAAGATTTTGGCACTTACCTTTACCGCCCGTGCTGCCGGTGAGATGCGTGCACGTCTGCGCACCTTGGGTGTACCGACCGTTGCTGCTCGCACGATTCACTCTGCGGCGTTGAAACAACTACTCTTCTTCTGGCCTACAGTTTTCGGTGGCCGCACCCCGGATTTAATTACATCTAAGGGCAGCTTTATCTCAGAAGCGGTGCGCCGCGCAGGTTTAACGAGCGAGATAGCAGTTCATAATCGCGAACTCATGCGCGATATCGCTACTGAAATCGAATGGGCAAAAGTCTCACAGGTAGCACCGGAAGATTTTCTCAACGAGATTTCATTGCGTATGACTAAGCCGCGATGCAATCCAGAGCAGTTAGTGCAGCTCTACACCGCATATGAGTCCATTAAGAAGCAAGAGCTTGCTATCGACTTTGAAGATGTACTCCTTCTTACAGCCGCAATGTTGGAAGAAGAGCGTGATGTTCGCGAACGGGTACAAGATCAATATCGATATTTCACAGTTGATGAGTATCAGGATATTTCGCCGGTACAACAGCGCCTCATTAACGCCTGGCTTGGAACCCGCACGGACATTTGTGTCGTGGGAGATCCAGCGCAGACAATCTACTCATTTGCTGGCGCTACTCCTGTTTTCCTTAATACATTCACTCAGCGCTTCCCAGATGCACAGGTCATTCATCTCAGTACCGGTTATCGATCCACGCCAGAGATTACTTTTGCCGCAAATTCAATTTTGCGTGTTGGTTCAATGGGGCAAGAGCTCACAGCGTTTAATGACCATGGCAGCAAGCCTTCGGTACAAGGATTTAAAGATGAGTACAGCGAAATCAACGGTGTACTTCAAGAGATCACGGGACTCCTTACTGCAGGAATTCAGCCGCACGAGATAGCGATTCTTGCTCGCACCAATGCTCAGTTATCAGCCTTTGAACGTGCAATGAATAAGTTAGGTATTCCGTATCAGGTGCGTAACACCGAACGATTCTTTGAGCGCACCGATGTCCGTGAATTTCTCAAACAGGTGCGTCAGGCATCTGTGATTCCGGTAGAGGGAAGCAGTTGGATTGATGAGCTTCGCACTATTGCTCAACCATTCTTAACCGGTGAATCCATCGATGGAATTGCAGCCTTATTACACCTTGGGCGCGAACTTGATGAGAATCCGAATTTTTCACCGAAGACTCTGCGCGGATATTTGCGTGAAGTAGAAGATCGCGTGCAGCAGAACAACCCGCCAACGATGCCAGTCATTACTTTGGCTACATTGCATGCTGCAAAGGGCCTCGAATGGGAGCGGGTCTATCTGATTGGAGCCTCAGAGGGAATTCTGCCGCTTGCCAGCGGTGGATCATCAGCGGCAAGCGCTCTGACCGATGCGGTCATCGCAGAAGAGCGCCGCTTGTTCTATGTGGGAATGACGCGTGCCAAGGCGAATCTTCACATCACATATCGGGGTGAGGCCTCTCGATTCCTGCGTGAATCCACCCTGATGCAGTAATTTCCAGACCACCTTAGGCTGGTGCTAATTAATTACCTTGCGAGTAACTCGGCCAATCCTCTACCCTTAGCGTTCTTACGAATCTTCGTAAGCAAACGGTAAGCAACAAAGTGAAGGGAAGAGCGAATGTCATTCAACATCGTTCTCACAGCAGGCCTCGTCGGCGCTGCTGCATCTTCACGCGCTCACTCAACCTCAACCACCACAGCAGCCCATGTTGCGCGCACTCATAAGCGCAATTGGCCCGCAGCTACAAAGTCAGCGTTCTACGCCAACTTTTATGCAGTGGATGAGGCCACCGGAGCAGATATCGGATAACCGATAACAGCCCATCAGGCCTCTTAAATCCACTCAGGATTTAAAGGGGCCTTTTTTATTTCCACTGATGAAGATAGAAAACAATCAAAGAGAAGCACTCGAGAAGAAAGAACAAAGGAAGGCAGGTGAGAGCGATGACCGTTCTCTACAGCGAACTACAGGTAGCAGGTTGGGCAGATTCATATATTGGCTTAGGAGATGTCACATATACATCCGATAACGCCAAGGCCTTTACCTTGCCATGCCATAACGCAGACCCCGAGCTTTTCTTTGCCGACTCTGATCTTGAGATCTCATTTGCGAAGTCACTCTGTGGCAGCTGTCCTATGAAGCAAGCATGCCTTGAGGGCGCGCTGGATCGAGGCGAACCGGTGGGAGTTTGGGGCGGAGAACTCTTTGAAGATGGCGCCATCATCGAACGTAAGCGTCGTCCAGGTCGCCCACCGCGGCAAGTAATCGCTGCTTAAGGTAAGTTCTTAACGATCACACCCACAGAGTGGATGGCGAGCAATCGCCACCACCTGTGGTGATGTGAGGTGTTGAAAGTTGAGATACGTAACTTCTCCAATACTGTGATGAGCACCTATCTCTCCGGTTTGAGATTTGTTATCAATAAAACAGAGAATCTGCGCGGCGATCAGGGCGGCTAGATAGTGTGCAACGACAACGGGAAGATCTTCGAGCAGATTAAGCGGAATCCTCTCAAACTTTGTATAGCCCCATTGATCTATCTCGTAGAGCGATAAGCATCGAAGGCAAGGGCTCTCACCTGGCATAACAAGTGGACCGAAGGAAATTTCATCACCCACCGGCGCGTGGATCACCAGATGCGGACGCTTTGTCTGCGCCCATTCGACCAGCAGCTCTGGATCGCAATCGCCATAGTGAACGGTCAACATCGGAGGAGTCCGATTGCTATCGAACTTTTCATCTACCGTTATCGGAAAGAGCGAAATTCCACGTCGATGGCTCTCTAAGCGTTGGTAGTAATCGAGGCCGATATCGCTGGCCGTCAGTGGGCCACATCCAATATCGAGATCGCCAACGCTCTGATTGAGAAAGCGATCAGAGAAGCGCACTCGAGTAACGCCGCTAGCTAAGAGAATGGAGAAGAGCAGGGTGATTATGCGCGAGCGCCCCGATAACTCAATAGGAAAATCTGAACGTGCAGCAAGGGTGGTGTAACCCCCGTCGCCACCTCTCTCAACCCACTCAATCTGGGTGAGTTCGGGAGCAGATCGAGTGCGTAATTGAATATAAGCACGATCGCGACTTGCTACTTCATCGAGATAACGTTTCGGTGGAGCGAGTTCACCTCTGCGATGGTTGAGAAATCCACGCGCATCGAGAGTGGCGAAGAAAACTTCCAGGTGAGCCGTATGCTCTGGCGGAATGTTGGCAAACGGGTTCTTGCCCATCGCCAATTGAGTGATGGCGCTTCGCTGAAATGGTGATGTGACGGTGGCAACACGATCAAGAGTGCCGAGCAGATAGCTCGTCTCGCCGGTGCGATGAGAGTGAAAGAGCGCGCAGCCATGAATTAATGAGTAAGAATTTTTCATACGCGTATGAGAACGGTGGCGGAGAGAGGCCTCACGGTGATGAAGATATTTCTGTGGAGAAAGAAAAATCCCCCGCACAATGGCGAGGGATTTAACTACTTCTGTGACGTGTTGTACTGAAGTACGAGAATTACTGTGCCTTACCGAGGATACGGTTGACCTTGGTACCGCAGACTGGGCAGATGCCCTGGGCCATGCGACGACCTGAGTCAGAGACCTTTACAGTTCCCTCGAAGTCA
>JACCDK010605098.1_pt1 | contig 11567 bp, 8 predicted proteins | sample 7445871 | NCBI WGS metagenome assembly JACCDK01 (sample SAMN15323436, study PRJNA562643) | freshwater metagenome | isolation source: river surface water | place: USA:Blue River Watershed | collected 2017-08-15
GAAGATATCGAGCGCGATTCGGATCGTGACTATTGGATGAAAGCGGCTGAGGCGAAAGAATATGGTTTAATTGACGAGATTTTAACAAGAACTGTCTAGTGGCTAGTAAAAAAACAAGTTGTTCCTTCTGCGGTCGTCCTAAAAACGAGGTAGGTTTATTGCTATCTGGCATTGATGGCCACATTTGCAATAACTGCTTGCAACAGGGATATGAGGTAGTAAAAGAGGAGATGGGTGTAGCGGCTCAGGCAAAAGCAGGAACGAAACACTCCTTCGAATTAGTGAAGCCGAAGGATTTGAAAGAATATTTAGATGGCTATGTTATCGGACAGGAAGAAGCAAAAAAGCACCTTTCTGTGGCGGTTTATAACCATTACAAGCGTTTAATGCAGGCTCCTTCGAATGACGATGTCAAGATCGAAAAGTCGAATATTCTCATGGTAGGCGAAACGGGTACAGGTAAAACCTACCTAGCTCGCACCCTAGCCCAAAAATTACAAGTGCCCTTCTGCATCGCCGATGCTACCGTGATTACGGAGGCTGGTTATGTGGGAGAAGATGTGGAAACGATTTTAACACGTTTACTTCAAGCGGCGAATTATGACGTAGAGAAGGCGGAATGTGGCATCGTTTTCATTGATGAAATTGACAAAATTGCCCGCAAATCAGATAACCCGTCCATCACACGTGATGTGTCTGGAGAAGGTGTACAGCAGGCCTTATTGAAATTACTAGAAGGTTCGATTGTGAACGTGCCACCGCAAGGAGGTCGTAAGCATCCAGACCAAAAGATGATCGCGGTAAACACAGAGAACATTTTGTTCATCTGCGGAGGTGCTTTTGATGGCATCGATCGCCACATCGCAAAGCGCTTGAATTCGCGACCGATTGGATTCTCAGGTGATGATACCTTCCATGAGTCATTTGAGAAGGACCAAATCATGAAGTATGTGACGGCGCAGGACTTGAAGTCGTTTGGCTTGATTCCTGAACTATTAGGTCGTCTTCCGGTCGTGACTTATGTGAATCCATTAGATACGACGGCTTTGTTGTCTATCTTAACGGTGCCTAAGAACGCGTTAGTGAAGCAATACGAGAAGCTTTTCGAGATGGAAGGTGTTACGTTGACTTTTCAACAAGATGCTTTAGTCTACATGGTAGAACAAGCCATGCAATATAAATTAGGTGCGCGTGGGTTACGCTCAATTATGGAAGCGGTGATGACCGACGCGATGTACGAAATTCCATCCCAAACTGATTTGAAGAAATTCGAGGTGGATTTGAATTATGCAAAATCGAAGTTCGAAAGAACAGTATTTCATCAAATGAAAGTAGTCGCTTAATGCTATGAAAAAATTCATTTTATTTTTATTGATGGGCTTGCCAGCCTTTGCTGGAGAAGAAAATAATAAACCTACTGCCTTGCAAATGGCGCCGGTTGAAAAGGTCGCGCCTTCTACTGCACCGGTTGTCGCTCCTAAGTTTGCTCCGAAGGTGGAAACGCTTGTTGCCCCTAAGGTAGCTCCCGAAATGAAAACTCGGAAAGAGCAAGTTTCTCCTAGCTCAGAGGTGAAAGCAGTAGAACCAAGAGGATGGCATCCGAAAGTGAAAATAGGTTTTACACTGCTTGCTTTGGGTGTGATTTTAGTGGTGTTAGGCCTAGGTTTTGTCGGAGGTTTATCAGCCTTTATCGGCCTATTATTTACTATCGTAGGCTTATTACATACCTATTAACATGCTTGAAACCCAGCTTGTTTTATTGCATGGTTTTGGGGAAGATGAACGTATTTGGGCTGATTTTTCACCTTATTTAGGAGAAAATTTTACTATTCACACGCCATCTTATGCCGCTTGGACGGATTGTGCTACGCTAGCCGATTACGCGAAAAAAATACATTCTTCCTTGCCCTCAGGTCTTCCTTTTTGTGTGGTAGGTCATTCAATGGGAGGGTACATTGCTCTGGAATTAGCGTCTTTATTCCCTGAGCAGGTTAAAAAAGTGGTGATGTTACATTCTACTTTTTTGCCAGATACGGAAGAAAAGAAAGCTAATCGGGATAGAACAGCAGAGCTATTGGCTAAAAAAGGAACAGCCTTTTTCATAGGCCCCTTTCTCCCTAATTTATTTGCTTTTTCCTCTAGCGAGCAGATTGCTATCTTGTCAGAGCGTTATAGAACCTTGCCTGTGGAAGGGTTGATTGCGGCGACTAAAGCGATGCGCGATCGAAAAGATTTCACGGACTTTGTTCTAGCTACCTCGATTCCATTTTTATTTATTTTAGGCGCTCAGGATGCCTTAATCTCTCCTGATACCATTACTCGTTTTATTCAGAAATCCGTCGTAATTTTACCCAATGTAGGCCATCAAGGTACCTACGAAGCGCCTGAAGCAGTTGCTGAGGCGATTAATCAATTTGTGAATGTCTGATATTATCATTGCCCTAGATGGCTTTTCTTCTTGTGGAAAAAGTACGACTGCCCGCCACGTAGCGGCAGCCTTACACTATGCCTTTTTGGATACGGGTGCCATGTACCGAGCTGTAGCCCTTTATTTTCACCGCCAAAACGTCGATGTATCGAATCTTCAAGCCGTAAAAGACGCACTTTCACATGTAGAGATTACCTTTCAATTCAACCCGGCTAAACAAGCATCAGATACCCTGTTGAATGGGGAGAATGTAGAGGCGGAAATTCGTAAAATGTATATTTCTGATTTAGTGAGCCAGATAGCGGCTATACCTGAAGTAAGGCATGCAATGGTGGCTCAACAACAGCGAATGGGCGAAAAGAAGGGGATAGTGATGGATGGCCGCGACATTGGAACGGTTGTTTTTCCAAATGCCGAGTTAAAGATATTCATGACAGCTGAGCCGCACATTCGAGCACAGCGACGCAAATTAGAACTACTGCAAAAGGGGGAGGATTTGCCATTGGATGAAATCATTGAAAATCTGCGTAAAAGGGATGAAATTGATTCAAACCGGAGTGAAGGTCCATTGAAGCGGGCTGCAGATGCGATTGATTTAGATACCTCCTATCGTACGATGGACGAGCAAGTTGAGTTTGTTTTAGATCACGTTCGACGCGTGCAAGGTGAAAAACGCTAATCCATTTAACATCATAGGCCAGGGTTTAGCTGGCACCATTTTAGCCCATCATTTCTTAGAGGCCGGGATTCCGATTGTGCTATACGATTCGCCGGAAACTCATTTTACCTCTTCACAGGCCGCTGGGGGAATTTTTAATCCGGTGACGGGTAGAAAATTAGAAAAGACCTGGCTCGCAGAAGACTTATTCCCTTATTTATTTGATTTTTATTCTCGCTTAGAGCAAACGCTTGGGGCTTCCTTTTTTCATCCCATGCCACTTTTTCGTCCCTTTGCAAATGAGGAGATGAAGACCTGGTTAATGGATCGAAGGGAAACGATTGACCATGCTTATTTGCGTTGGGAATCGGAGGGTGTTTGGGTGGACCAAGCCGGATGGGTGGATGTAGTGAAGTTATTGCAAATCTCACGACTTTATTTCATCGAAAAGGGTTTGTTAAACACAGAAACCTACACAGGCCATGAAGCGATATTTTGTGAAGGGTTTCATGGTCAAAAAAATCCTTTGTGGGCTAGTTTACCTTTCTTACCAGCTAAAGGGGAGTTAATGGAAATTCAATCAAATGAACCCTCTGAGGACTATATTTTAAATAAAAATGGCTTTATCCTGCCTTTGGGTGGAAAGCAATTCAAGGTAGGGGCCACGTATAGCTGGAAGGAATTTTCGAATGAAATTACTTCAGAATCCAGGGAGGCGTTAGCGGATAAATTGAAAGGGATGGGAGTGGAAGCTTATGACGTTATTTCCCAAAAGACCGGTGTTCGTCCTGCGACTCAGGATCGTCGTCCGTTTGTGGGTTTTCGGCCAGATGGGGAATCGGGTATTTTTAATGGATTTGGCTCCAAAGGAGTGTCATTAAGCCCTTTTTTCGCTAAACAATGGACGCAAGAAATTCTCGGAAAAGCAGAGGTAGATTCTGAGGCATCAATTCGTCGATTTTATCATTTATTTTCCGTTTAAATCAGTAAATTTGGTTTTAAAGTCTTTGGCCAAATGCGTAGTGTAAAATTCTTTTTCGCCGTCCTACTGCTTCTGTCTTTTAGCTACATTCAGCTTAAAGCACAGAATTCGCAATGGATAGAGGAGAATCACCGAATTCAATACCAGAAATTTGCCTGGAAATATGTGGCAAGTTCGAATTACGAAGTCTATTACCTGGACAAGGACGAGCCATTAGCTAAGTCAACGCTAACCTATTTAGAAGCTGATTTTGTTCGAATTACAGAACTGATATCTTATTCTCCGGTACAAAAAGTCAAGATATTTATCTACCCTAACCACGAATCCTGGTTACAAAGTAATAGTGGAATATCACTAAGTAATGCGAAAGAGGTAGACAGTGAAAACCTCTCTAAATTCCGTCTAGAAATCCCATTCAAAGATAATTTATATTCATTTAAGCAAGAATTAACGAAACAAGTGGTGCGCGTCTACTTGCATGACCTGCTCTATGGCGGAAGTGTAAAGGATGTATTACAAAGTTCATTGTTGTTAAACTTATCTGATTGGTACGTTTTAGGGATGGCTGCTTTTATTTCCTCAGGGGATTCTCCAGAGATGCGCCGTTTCACTTATCAAATCATTAGTGAAAATAAGATCAGAAAACTGCCATTAGCGAAAGGAAAGGAAGCCGAGCTGCTGGGGCAATCGATTTGGTCTTACATTGCCAGCACATATGGTAAACAGGCCATTGGTAATATTCTGAATTTAACCCGGATCATCCGGAGTGAGCAGTCAAGTGTGTCTAGCACGATTAGAAAGCCCTTCTCTAAGTTTTTAAAGGAGTGGTTTGATTATTATTTAAACGATGCCAAGCAATTAGAGGTAAATTCCCAAAAAGTATTCTCTACCGATGATTTCATGGGTACATCTGCTGGAATACAATCGTATCGGATGAGTCCAGATGGATTGCACGAGGTATGGGTGAGTGATGAATCAGGTCGATTCAGCGTTCATTTGCATACGATTTCTTCAAAAAAGACCCAAGTGATTTTGCAGTCAGGCCTAAAAGAGGTCAATCGCTTATCCTCTGGTAAAGGTCCTTTATTATCTTGGAGCGGAAAAAATCAGTTGCATGTTTTGTTTTCTGACCAAGGCTTCAGTTGGTTAAAAACGTTTCAAGTTGATAAAAATGGCCGCAGTACGGGTGATCAGAAAAAGAAAATCGCGAATCTGTCCTATTTATCCATGGAGATGAACACGAATGGAACAAAGATGCTGGTGCGTGTTTTGGAAAAAGGCCAGGTGGATGTGGGGATGTATGATTTAAAACGAAATCGTCTGAATCTTATTACAAAGGATGCTTTTGATGAAACCGAGGCTCATATATTGCCTGATAACCGCATATTGTATGTAAGCGATCGGTACATTGATTCCTTGCCTGCACCTGCAGCACCCTTCTCCTCGGCATTTGTCTATAATCCAGAAGAACCTGAGAACCCGATACGTCTATTTTCGACCTCGGGCAAAGTGTCTAATTTTCAGTTTCGCTCAGATTCGATTGCCTATTTTTTACATTCCCAAAGTCAAGGTAACCGCCTCATTCGATTTAATCTAGCTGATACTAGCTTCCAGCAAATGGCTTTGCGATCAGTCGCATGGGATCAATTTGAAATTTCACCTTCTGGAATCTCCAGTAAAGAGAATACAATCTTAACAGACAAAATCGCTCGTTATACTTGGTCAAGTATAGATGAACTAACTAATTCAGCCTGGATTCCTACGATACTAGACCCGGTGGTGCAAGCGAGTCTGGAAACGCCTGTTGTTGAAACCTCAGATGCGGCTAAAAAACAAAGACGCGCACGACTAGAGCGACAGCAAAGTATTCGATTGAAAAGAGAGCCAGGAAAGCTGATAGGGCCATACGATTACGAAAGTTCATTTGTGATGAATAGTTCTGAGGGCTTGTTCAAATCAGATCCCATTCGAGGATTAGGGTATGCTTATGAATTGAAAGCAAACGATTTGCTCGAAAATCACCTGTTTAAAGCGGGGATGTTTTTAGCAGCTAATCTGCGGAATACGGATCTTTGGGGAGAATACAATTATCTGGCAAATAAATTGGATTGGACCTTCCGCTATGATCGTAAAGTCTTGGGTCAAGACACAGAATCAGAAATTCAAAAAATACGCTATAATCGATTTGCGCTAAGCGCCAGCTATCCTTTCAGCTTACTCAGTAGACTAACTATGACGGGAATGTACCGAACAAATCGTTTGTTTAGCCAATACAGCCTAGCTAGTCCAGAGGATTATATTGGGTATGCCGGTGCACAAGTAAATTATGTTTATGATCATACGATACCTGCAGGCGAGAACTTGAGAACCGGATTACGATTTAGTTTGAGTGCAGAGGCTAATACGGCAGTCGTGAAAACGGGGGATTTTGTTCGCTTGGTTTTGGACACCCGTTATTATAAAAAAATATCTAATTCATTTTATGTGGCGACGAGGTTTTCTGCCTCCCACCAAGTGGGTTCTTCTGCTCCAGCTTCCATGTTAGGTGGGGTGGATAATTGGTTGTTCAATAAGACAGAAACTAGAACACAGGAAACACCCTTGGGAACCCAGGGGTTAGCGAATAGGGACATATTTATGAGTGAATTTATCGCACCTTTGCGTGGATTCTCCTATAATAAATTGAGTGGGAACAGTCATTTATTATTCAACGTTGAATTGAGAATGCCCGTGAAATCCTTGATGTCAGTGGAGTCATCCTCCTTCCTAAATTCCTTACAATTAGTTGGATTTACAGATGTGGGAACCGCTTGGACGGGTTCAAGTCCTTTTGCAAAATCAAACGGATTCAATACGAATGTGTATGGCGGGAAAACGAACCCTTTCCAAGCAACCGTAACTGATTTTCGTAATCCTTTTTTAATGGGATACGGAATGGGAGCACGCGCGAATGTGTTTGGGTACTTTGTGAAATTTGATTATGCTTTTGGTCTAGAAAACAAGGAAGTTAAATCTCCAGTGACATATTTAACTCTGGGATACGACTTTTAAATGAAAAAAAATCTATTCATTTTCTGGTTGATTTTGCCTACTTTTTTATTTGGCCAAAGTCTCAGTGTCTCTAATCTGCCCATTCTCCGTATTAATACGAAAACGCGTGTCATTCAGGATGAGCCTAAAATCCCTGTCGTTATGGAGATTTTCGATAACGGTTCGGGTCAATTAAATCAAGTTTCAGCTAACCCTAGTATTTCCACGATTGCGGGTATTGAGTTTAGGGGGTCAACTTCTCAAGCTGATTTTATTTTTCTGCCTGGTTATGTTAAAAAGCCTTATGGGATTGAAATTTGGACAGATACAACGGGTGTAACGGCTAAAAAAATGTCGCTAGTTCAGATGCCGGAGGAATCGGATTGGGTGTTGAATGCTTCCTATAATGACCGTTCCTTTATGCGTGATTTTTTAGCGCAAATGATTGCAGGGCGTCTCGGCGTATTAAATAGCAAAACTAAGTTTATCGAATTAATCATTAATGACGAATACCGCGGTGTGTATTTATTAATGGAAAAAATTAAGCAGGGGAAAAACAGGGTGCCTATCTCTGACTTATATCCAACTGAAAATGCGGGAGATGATGTGACTGGAGGATATTTATTAAAAATTGATAAATCGAGTGGTTCGCCTTCTGCGAATTTTAAAAGTAATTATACGTCAGGTATTCTAGGTACTCAGAAATGCGAATTTCAAATTGAATACCCTAAATACGGTATTATCACACAGCAACAGTTTATTTATATTCGGGATTATATTCAAACCTGGGAGCGAAAGTTAATGACTGAAGATATGAATGACTCGAAAGCTAGTTTCAGGGAAATGATGGATATGCCTTCGTTCGTTAATTACTTTATTTTAAATGAGACAGTTCGGAATGTGGATGGCTACCGTTTGAGTTCGTATCTCTACAAGGATAAGGAATCTTTAGGGGGTAAAATTAAAATGGGGCCAGCTTGGGACTTTAATATTGCGTTCGGGAATGCAGATTACTTAAATGGCTGGATGACAAATGGCTTTGTTTACAAGGCGATGGAGAATGATGGTGGTAAAAATGATGCCTGGCAAGTGCCGTTCTGGTGGAATAAATTGGTGCAAGATGCTAGCTTTAGAAAGGCGGTAGCTACACGTTGGAAAGAAGTTCGAAAGACTTTCTTGAATACAAATTCGCTTTTTGCCTCCATTGATTCCGCTCAGGTGGTTCTAAAGGAACCATTAATTCGAAACTTCCAAAAATTTCCTTTGATGGGGCGCAAAATCTGGCCTAATTATTATGTAGGATCAACCTTAACGGATGAGGTGAACTGGCTAAAAAACTGGATACAAGGGCGTTTGACCTGGTTGGATGCGCAATTAGCTATTTATGATAATCCCATATTGGCTAATGAACAAGTTGAATTGCCAGCGATGGTGTATCCCAATCCGTCCAGAGGTCTTTTTACTTGGCGATTTACTCTTGCTAAATCATCTGAAGTCAATTACCAGGTAGTTGATCTTCAAGGACGTGTGTTAATTAGCTCAAAAAGCCTTAATTTTGGGTCAGGAGAGCAGATTTATACCTTAGATTTCTCCAACCTACCAGCCGGATCTTATCTGTTTCAATGGAATTCAACAGAAGGTTCAAGTCAAAAGTTAAGATTAAACATTGCGAATTAATATGTCTACCATTCTAGCTCAATTTCAACGAACACGTTCAGCTGCGGCCTCTTTAGCGATGGCAAGTGGGGAGACTAGAAATGCGATTCTTCATCATATTGCCCTATTAATTCAGGAAAAGGCGGTTAACATTTTGCAGGAAAATCAGAAGGACTTGGATCAAATGTCGGTAGATCATCCAATGCGCGATCGCCTAAAATTAACATCTGAGAGATTGGTTGATTTAGCGGAAAGTGTGATTTCGGTGACCCAATTGCCAGATCCTGCAGGCCATGTTTTATCACAAAAAACGCTTCCTAATGGATTGGAATTAACAAAAATAACGGTGCCCTTAGGAGTGGTCGGTGTTATTTTTGAATCTAGACCTAATGTGACTATTGACGTAGCTGCGCTTTGTATTCGTTCTGGGAATGCGGCGGTTCTACGGGGTGGTTCAGATGCCTATCATACGAATACCATTTTAGTAGATATTGTTCATCAAGCCTTAACGCAGCAAGGGATTTCAACGGAAGTGGTCTACTTAATGCCGACAGACCGTGAATTAGTTTCTACTTTATTAACGGCGGTAAAATACATCGATGTAATTATTCCACGTGGTTCTGAGGCCTTAATTCAGCGTGTCAGAAAGGAATCTTTGGTTCCTACCATAGAAACGGGGGCTGGGGTTTGTCATACCTTTGTCGCCTCATCTGCTGATTTGAAGATGGCAGTAGAAGTGGTGGTGAATGCCAAAGTATCTCGGCCTTCTGTCTGTAATTCGCTGGATACCATTGTATTACAGCATTCAATTGCGTCGGAATTTTTAGCACAAATCAGGGAGCCGTTTACATCACACGCGGTGAAAGTATATGCGGATGATGCATCCTATGGGATTTTGGAATCGCTAGGTTACCCATTACTCGAGAAGGCAGCAGAGGCTGATTTTGGTCGTGAATTCTTAGATTTTGCGTGTTCCATTAAGGTGGTAGGTGATTTCACTGAAGCGCTCGCCCATATTGCTACCTATTCTTCTCGACATTCTGAAGCAATTATCACATCGGATGAATCAGAAGCTAGCTATTTTCTGTCAGCTGTAGATGCTGCAGCTGTGTATTGGAATGCATCTACCCGATTTACGGATGGGGGACAGTTTGGTCTTGGGGCTGAAATAGGTATTTCTACCCAAAAATTGCACGCCCGCGGTCCTTTTGCATTGGAAAAATTAGTGACAGAAAAATGGATCGGAAAGGGGCAAGGCCAAATCCGTTAAAATTCGTGATCCAAGCCCATCCTTTGTTTCATTTCCACTAAAATGGGGTGCTTTTGCGATAAGAATTCGTACTTATCTGATTGTGTGTAAATCAGTTTTTTATCGGATACCTCTCCCTCGATGAGATCTAAGCTCAAATCAATCGAGTCATTTTTCAATTTCTCTCTTAATTGTGTTAATAATTCCAGCTTCAGGGAGTCATTAAATTGTTGAATCTGTACTTCTCCTTCCACCTTCATGTGAATCACCGAATCGACTAGACTAATCTCTCGATTCATCATTACGTACTTGTTGATGAAATTACCCTGCTTAAATCCTTGAGCGATTTGGGTCCAAACAAAATTCAGCTCTTCAAAAGTAAATGGCTCATTCTGCGCTATTCCTTGACTACTTGCTTCATCCGCATTTTCAGATTGATTTGCACTTACCACTTTCTTCGCACTACGTAATCCATGGCTGCTAGGTCTAGGAGCTGGAATTTCGGGAATTACCGCAATAGGTGCCACGGAAACCGCAGCCGGAGCTATCGGTTTACTCTCAGACTTTTTTCCGGCGCCACCCTCCACCGCAGGTTGTGCTGCAGGCTGGTAGACCGACGGCAAATAATTAATCTTAAGTAAGGTAAGCTCTACGTGAAGACGGGCATTTTTCGCCACTTTGTAATGAATCTCGCATTGAGAACAAAGATTCATGGCAGAAAGCAGGAAGGAGGCAGACGTCTTAGCGCATTGAGCCTGGAATTTTGCCCGATTTTCTTCGCTTAACTCCATGAGGGCAAGCGTCTTCGGATCTTTGGCAAATAATAAATTCCGGAAATGCTCCGAAAGTCCCGCGATGAATTGTTGTCCATCGAAACCTTTGCGCATAATCTCGTCTAATAGAACGAGCGCATCCGTATGTTGCTGATTAACGAAGAAATCCGTTAACTTAAAATAATAGTCACTATCTAAAATATGCAGGTTCTCCAGAACATCCGCGTGTTTTAGCGAATTGTCTGTTGAGAAGGTGACATTTAAGTCAAACATAGATAACGCGTCACGAAGACCGCCATCTGCCTTAATAGAAATCAATTCCAAGGCAGCAGGCTCAGCATTGATACCTTCTTTGCTGGCGATAGAGGCCAGGTGAGAAGCCATGTCTTTCCACTGGATGCGGTTGAAATCAAAGATTTGGCAACGAGATAAAATCGTAGGCAAAATCTTATGCTTTTCAGTCGTCGCTAAAATAAATATAGCATAGGATGGAGGTTCTTCTAAGGTCTTTAAAAAGGCGTTAAAGGCAGCGGCCGATAACATGTGAACCTCATCGATGATGTAGATCTTGTATTTTCCGTTTTGAGGAGGATAGCGAACTTGATCAATCAGGTTACGAATATCTTCAACAGAGTTATTCGAAGCGGCATCTAGTTCGTGAATCGTTAATGAGGTATTTTCTTGAAATGAATGACAAGACGAACATTTTCCGCAGGCTTCACCGTCCGCTCCTAGATCTTGGCAATTAATCGTCTTCGCAAGAATACGCGCACAAGTCGTTTTTCCCACAC
>JACCDK011791177.1_pt1 | contig 11567 bp, 11 predicted proteins | sample 7445871 | NCBI WGS metagenome assembly JACCDK01 (sample SAMN15323436, study PRJNA562643) | freshwater metagenome | isolation source: river surface water | place: USA:Blue River Watershed | collected 2017-08-15
CGCTCTCGCAGGCGTGCGATAGAGTGCGCCTTCGCAAGATGCTATTCCCTGATAGCTCAACGGCAGAGCAGTCGACTGTTAATCGACAGGTTCTTGGTTCGAATCCAAGTCAGGGAGCTTATGAAGATCGGTAAGGAAATCTCCCGCCGCACCACGTTGCGCGGCGCGCTGCTCGTTGGACTCACTGCGATCCCAGCGCTCTTTACAAAGAATACGGCGGCGGCCGCTTCAACGAATATCATCAAGACCTCTAAGCTCAAGGTCGGTGCTACTCACGCCTTCACTACATCCAAGCAAGGAATCCCAGCGATTCTCTTCCGCACCAAGACCGGCGTCTTCGCATATTCGACAATCTGTTCCCATCAAGGGTGCACCGTCACCTATAACAAAGGTGCCAAGAAGTTGCAGTGCCCATGTCATGGAGCTCAATTTGATCCGCTCAAAGGTGGGAAGCCAACCTCCGGCCCAGCCGAAACCCCGCTCGCAAGCATTAAAGTCGCTATCAAGGGCGCATGGGTAGTCGAACTCTAAAAAAGCTCTGAATTTCATAACAGGAAAATCTCAGGAAGCTCGGGCAGGATGGCGCCCATGAAGAACTTCAAAACTGTAATCGCATTTGTCGCAGGTGCAGCTGTCGCCGGAACCATGGCTACGGCGGCAACAACTCCAACACCTACCGTGACTGCTTGTGCCGATACACGCACGAAGGCTCTCTACCTCGCCACAAATGGCGCATGCACCAATAACCGCACCGAGATAGTTATCGGTAGCACCTCAACAATCGATGCCAAAACAATTGCATCTCTTGTAACTCCATCTGTGGTCTCAATTAAAGTGACAACATCATCTGGTGGCGGTAACGGATCTGGTTCGATTTATAAGACATCTTCAAGTACTTCATACATCATCACCAATAATCACGTTGTAGAAGGCGCTGTCACAAACGGTACGATCAAAGTCGAGCTAGTCAACGGCGACCAACACACAGCGACAATCGTTGGTCGAGATGCCAATTACGATATCGCTGTTCTCAAGATCAATGCAGGCAATCTTCCAGTAATTGGCATTGGTGACTCTTCTAAGATCAGCGTTGGCGACCCAGTCTTAGCCATTGGTTCTCCATTGGGGCTCGCAAATACAGTTACCAGCGGAATCATCTCCTCACTTAATCGCCCAGTAACCACAGGTTCAGCTGGCGCAGAGTCTTATGTCAATGCAATTCAGACAGATGCTGCAATCAACCCAGGTAACTCAGGTGGTGCACTTGTTGATTCATTGGGGCGCATCATCGGAGTTAACTCTGCAATTGCAACTCTCAGCTCCGGTGGAACCAGCGGTAATATCGGCCTAGGTTTCTCAATCCCAATCAATGAAGCCAAGCGCATCATTGATGAAATCATCGCAACAGGTAAATCAACGAGACCAGTTCTCGGCGTCTACTTTGATTCGACCTTCACAGGAGTCGGCGCAAAGATCACTCGCTTGAGCGTTGGTGAAGCTGCTGAGAAGGTGGGTATTCCTGTCGGATCGATTATCACCGCAATTAACGGTGTGAAGATTCCTGACACCGAGAGCGCAATCGTACGTATTCGCTCACTTGTTCCAGGTTCATCGGCAACGATTACCGTCACTCTTCCAACAGGTGGAGAGAAGAGCTTTAAGGTCACTCTCGGATCGGCATTTAGCTCAACAAATTAATGTGGAGCTCGTGCTGAGGCACCAGCGCTTGGCAAGGATGTAAAGAAGCGAGGAGCTTTGAAGCCCTTTGCGGCATAGGCACGCTTGATTGCATCCTTCACTGAGTCAATCTGATCTGCCTCAATCAGTGCAATTGCGCTTCCACCAAAGCCACCGCCCACCATTCGTGACCCAAGTGCGCCTGCGCCAAGTGCTGCATCTACCGCTACATCGAGCTCGGGGCATGAGACGGTGTAATCATCTCGTAGCGAGATATGAGATTCATTGATGAGTCTTCCAAGAGTTGTGAAATCAGATGCCCTCAGTGCAACCACTGCATCTTTAACACGTTGAATCTCTGTCACTGCATGGCGAGCTCGAATGTATTCGACCTCGGTGATCTCAGATTTACGAGACTCTAAAACTTCGAGGGTGAGGTGGCGCATTGAAGGAATCGAAAACTTTGCCGCAACCGTTTCACATGATGCGCGACGTTCGGCATAGCCGCCATCGACGAGAGCATGGTGAGCCTGGGTATCGATAATTAAGAGTTCTAGCCCGGCCGATGCCACATCGAATGGAACCGACTCAGTCGTGAGATCGCGACAATCAAGGAGGAGGGCTGAGCCTTCACGACCCATCAAAGAGACAGATTGATCCATGATTCCGCATGGCATTCCAACGTAATCGTTCTCTGCCTTCTGAGTTGCCCGAGCGAGATCTTCCAGCGATTTTCCAAGTGCAAAGAGTGAGTTGAGTCCAATGGCAACAGAACATTCGAGAGCGGCAGAAGATGAGAGACCTGCTCCCGATGGAACATGGCCATCTACCAAGATATCTACACCGCTGGTGATGCCCATCGTCCAGATGACTCCAAGAACGTACTTCTCCCAATCACCGGCGCTTCCAGGTTTTACATCATTGATATCGATAGTAAAGATTCGATTCTTGCGTTGCTGCGATGCGATGCGAACTAATCCATCGTTATTGCGTGCAATTACCGCGTAAGTGCGATCTGCGATGGCGAAGGGGAGAACAAATCCTTCGCTGTAATCAATATGTTCGCCAATCAGATTTACTCGCCCAGGGGCTTCAGCCACAATCTCTGCCTTATGTCCAAAGAGCTCTTGAAATGCAGCTTCTAAAGTTGCCATTGACTTACAGCTTTACATCTTTGAGCTGTTGCGCAGATTGCTCTGGCTTCATATCCATAATGAATGCACCCATTGCAGATTCAGAGCCAGCGAGATACTTGAGTTTTCCTGGAGCGCGTCGGACAGATGTGATCTGCCAATGCAGGCGAAGCAGATCGCGGCCCTGACGAACTGGAGCTTGATGCCACGCCGCGATGTAAGCCATATCGATATTAAAGACACCGTCAAGGCGCTTCATCACTTCGAGCGCAATGGAAGGGAAAGAATCACAAGCAGCAGGGGAGAGTTCGGTGAGATCTGCGACAGGTTGCAACGGGACCACATGAATCTCAAATGGATAGCGCGATGCATAAGGTGTGTAGGCAACCCAATGTTCGTTACGAGCGATGATACGAACACCATCGCGAAGCTCGCGTGCGAGAACGTCATCGAAGAGGACATGACCTGTCTTCTCCTTATGCTCGCGAGCAACAGCGAGCATCTTTGTCACACGTGGCGGAAGATATGAGTAAGCGTAGATCTGACCATGTGGGTGGGCGAGGGTTACGCCAATCTCTTCACCACGGTTTTCAAAGGGCGCAATATGTTCGATATATGGAAGTTTCGATAACTCTTCAGTGCGGTCGCGCCAAGCCTCAAGCAAGGTGCGCACTCGCTGCGGTGAAAGAGTCTTAAATGAGCCACCATGATCTCCGGTAAAGCAGATAACTTCACACTTTCCAGCTGCAACGCCTTCATCGGTATCGGCACCGACGAGATCAGGGAGTGCGAAATCTCCCTCAGGTGGGCGCAATGATGGCGAGCGGTTATCAAATACAACTACTTCATATTCAGATTCAGGAATTTCGGTTAGAAGTTCGCCGGTTGTTGGGCAGAGCGGACAGAGCTCTTTTGGTGGAAGGAAGATTCGTCCCTGTCGATGGGCAGCCATTGCAACCCATTCATTGACCAGTGGATCGAGACGGAGCTCGCCGATACCTGGCTGCTCTTCTTTCTCGCGCTGATCGGCAATCGAACGAGTTTGACCAGCGGTGTCGTAGTAACGAATTGTGCGACCGTCATTCATGGTGCGGTCGGTACGTACTACTCCAGCTGAAAGCTCTTTAATCTCGTTGATTGCGCTCATAATGAGGTAACTCTATAACGGTTAAGCCCAATTCAGTGTGCGTTCGATTGCTTTCTTCCAGCCCGCGTATCCAGTAGCACGATCATCGGCACTGGTCGTTGGATTCCAACGTCGAGATTGCTGCCACTGCTTCTTCAAATCATCAGTATTGGACCAGACCCCGACGGCAAGTCCCGCTGCATATGCAGCACCGAGAGCTGTTGTCTCTGTAATCAGGGGACGAGTGATATCGATTCCCATGATGTCTGCCTGCATCTGCATACAGAGTGAATTTGCAGTGATTCCTCCATCAACGCGCATCTCGGTCATTGGCACACCAGAATCTGCAACCATCGCATCCATTACATCGCGAGTCTGATAGCAGATTGCTTCGAGCGCCGCTCTTGCGAGGTGCGCCTTTGTAGCTGCACGAGTGAGACCGACAATGACACCTCGAGCATCGCTGCGCCAATATGGAGCGAAGAGGCCAGAGAATGCTGGAACAAAGTAAACGCCCGCGGTATCAACAACAGAAGAAGCAAGGGCTTCGGTATCTGCTGCATGGGTGATGATTCCAAGTTGATCGCGAAGCCATTGAATTGCAGATCCGGTCACAGCAACCGAACCTTCCAACGCATAACGAGCAGGTTGGTCGCCAAATTTGTAACAGACGGTGGTGAGAAGCCCATTCTTTGAGCGGACGATATCGGTGCCGGTATTGAGAAGTGCGAAATTTCCGGTTCCATATGTCGTCTTAGATTCGCCTCTATCGAAACAAACCTGACCGACCATCGCTGCCTGTTGATCGCCGAGGATTCCAGCGATAGGAACTGATGCACCGAGTGGGCCGTGTGGATTCGTCTGTGCGTAGATCTCAGATGAAGATTTGATTGTTGGCAAAACTGCACGAGGAACTTCCAAGATATCGAGTAGTTCTTGATCCCAATCTAAGGTCTCAAGGTTCATTAAAAGAGTTCGGCTAGCGTTGGTGACATCGGTGAAGTGGACTCCACCCTGTGTTCCACCAGATAAATTCCAGAGCAGCCAGCTATCGATTGTGCCAAAGCGTGCTGTTCCTGCCTCGATTGCGCTGCGCACGGCCGCTGAATTTTCGATAAACCAATGCATCTTGCTACCGGCAAAATATGGAGCAACTGTGAGGCCGCTCTTATGGGTCAAAGTTGCCCGGGCTGATTCTGAAAGTGATTCAAGATATGAAGCGGTACGAACATCCTGCCAAACGATGGCGTTGTGGAGTGGCTGGCCGGTTGTGACATCCCAAGCAACCGTGGTCTCACGTTGATTGGTGATTCCAATCGATGCCAGATCTGAGCCGAGCAGGTTCGCCTGCTTTAAAGCGCCAGCTATGACTTCTTGGACGCGATCCCAGATTTCAGCTGCATCATGTTCGACCCAACCTGCCTGAGGGAGTATCTGACGATGTTCTAATTGATGTTGGCCAACGACTTTGCCGCCCTGATCAAAAATCATGAAGCGAGTACTACTTGTTCCTTGGTCCAAACTGCCTACGAATGCCATATCCTTAAGCCTACTCAATTGAACGGGAAATCGGTATACCTACGATGTTTTCATCTGAACTCGGCCCAGAACAGCGCGACGCCGCAATTGAATCCCTGGGTAGTGAAGAGTTCGACATCCTCGTTATCGGTGGAGGCGTTACAGGCGCAGGAGCTGTTCTCGATGCTGCATCTCGCGGATTAAAAGTTGCCCTTGTCGAGGCGCGAGATCTCGCCTCTGGCACATCGAGTCGTTCTAGTAAGTTGATTCACGGAGGTCTTCGCTACCTCGAACAATATGATTTTAAATTAGTGCGCGAGGCGCTCCATGAACGCGAGCTGATGGTTTCATCGCTCAGTCCTCATCTAGTAAAGCCAGTTGGATTCCTATATCCACTTCATGAGAAGTTGAAGGATCGCACCTATGTTGGCGCCGGCCTTGCTCTCTATGACGTTCTCCGTGGATTCCAACGCGCTCTTCCATGGCATAAACACATGTCGGGTAAGAAGATTGCAGAGATTGCACCATCACTTCGCCAAGATATTGTGACCGGCGCCGTTAAATATTATGACGCCCAAGTCGACGATGCTCGCCACACAATGACAATTATTCGTACCGCAGCTCGCCATGGTGCAACAATCGCCACCCGAGTTGAAGTTGAAAACTTGATCAAGGATGGCAAGAAGGTCATCGGCGCAAACGTGATTGATACCGAGACCGGTAAGAAGATTAAGGTTTCGGCAAAATCAGTTGTCATGTGCGCAGGTATCTGGAGCGATGAGATGCATGAGCGCTTTGGCCTCAAAGCTGGCTACGGAGTGACGATGTCTAAGGGCGTCCATATCGTTGTTCCTGGCAATGCAATTAAATCCAATACTGGAATCATTTTAAAGACTGCAATCTCCGTTCTCTTCCTGATTCCGTGGGGAGATAAGTGGATTGTTGGTACGACTGATACTCCTTACGATGGGGATCGCGCACATCCGCATGCAACAACAGAGGATGTCCAATACATTCTTGATCAAGCAAATAAAGTTCTTGATCCACAGTTAAAGCGGGAAGAAATCATTGGCGTCTACGCTGGACTGCGCCCCCTAGTGGCAAATAACAAGAGCTCTGCAACCACCAAGCTCTCTCGCGAGCACACCACAGATCGAAGTGCTCCTGGTTTTGTCAGTATCGCCGGCGGTAAGTACACGACCTACCGAGTCATGGGTAAAGATGCGATCGATATGGCAGTCACCGACCTTCGTCGCATCGTAAATCCTTCATGCACGGAGAAGCTCCCACTTGTTGGTGCAGATGGTTATTACGCCCTCACCCAACAAAGTGCACAGATCGCAGATCAATACGGCATCGACGAGAAGTCAGTTCTTCATCTCCTTAATCGATATGGCTCGCTCATCAGCGAGGTACTCGAACTCATCACAGCGGATAAGAAGTTGGCGAAGCCACTTGCCGAAGGTCTGCCATATCTCAAAGCTGAGATTGTTTATGCCGCAAGCCACGAAGGAGCAATGTCGGTCGATGATGTCATTTCCCGTCGTACCCGCTTGGCTTTCGAAGCGCCACAGGCAGGTATCGATCTCGTTGACGATATTGCTGCACTGATAGCGCCCGTACTTGGTTGGGGCGCTAAAGAGAAGAAGGCATCAATTGCCGAATACACATCTCAGGTTGCAGCAGAAGTTGAAGCGCTTGAAGCGCTGATTAAGGCTTAGTTTCTGATCTGATTCTTGCAGCCATTACTTGTTGATGGCTTTGGCGTAACTTCAGGCTTTGGACTTGGAGTTGGCGAAGGCGCAATTCCTTGAGCAACCGTAAATGAAACCTTCGTTGAAACATCGGCATGGGTTCCTGATGGATCGTTAAATCGAAGATCTCCGTTCCAGGTGCCGGCCATATCTGTCTTCAGCGCAACTTTCCAGAGTCCGCTCGTTGAGCGAACGATAGATTGAGTGAACTTCAATTGCACTGGATTTCGGCCAGAAACAAATTTCACATCACCAGTGACGACGGGAGAGCTATCTGGGCGTAAGACTTGCAGAGAGAAGGTCACATATTTATCGGTCGAGGATGCAGATATGTAATCAACCGTCATCGTTGTTGTTTCGTTATGCGGCATTAAATCAATCTCTGTTGGTACCCAGGTTCCAGATGCCAAGGCTAGAAATGCCTCTTGAGTACCCCGGAATACATTGAGATCGAGGCGACTTCCGGGCACTCCATATTTAGGTGCAATTCCACATGAGGTGTATTGCCAGACCACCCACTCTGATTTACATGATGATGTTGTCCATGAGTGGACATAGCACCCAACGTTCTTGAGCCCAGGCTGCGCAGTAGGTACAGCAGGGTTAATTGCATACTGAGCTAACCAGAGCGGATATTGCGCGAGCTCTTTATCTCGAACCATCGCGCCTTCCAGGAAGTTTGGATATGAATAGAAGATAGGAGTACGGCCAGTCTTCTCTTTGAGGGCACCGAGGAAAGCTTTTGCCCAGGTGGTTACCGCGCTCTTTGTAGCTCGCTTTGCACACGATTTATTGGCGCGATATCGGATGCAGTTATTTTCAAGATCGAGCGCATAAGGAAGATCCATCTCGTTATATCCACCCATGGAGGCAAGACGCCAGATGGCTTTCTGTGCCTGCACTCGTGCATCTCTTATCAATGCGCTGTTGGAAGATACATCTGGAAGAACTGCGTAGTGATAGAAGCCGGTATAGATACCAGCCTCTTGCGCACCAGTACGGTCGGCTGCAACATACTTAACAGCCAGCCGATCAGCATCCTGCCGTGAATCAGACGCTTTAATCATGACAAAGCGAAGTCCTGCCGAATGCATCTTTACAAAGTTGATCGGCTTATCACCGGGATGTTGCCAGCGACTGATATCGGCACCATGGATGCGTTCGCCCGGGCCAGCTGCAAGAGGCAGAGATTCCTTTGGCGCAGCTATTGATGGGGTAGCGATAAAGACGAGCGATAAGACCGCAAAGGCGGTAAGCGATGAGATTGTTTTGATCTTCATTGTTACTTCTCTATGACAACGACTGAGATTCCGAATACATCCCAGATCACGCCCTGTAACTGTGGCGCCATTCTGAGACGAGCCTCGCGATAATCGTGGCCCATAGAGAGTTTGGCAGGATCTGTGAAGTCGAGCGTGAGGCGACCATTGTCAAAAGATTCGAGGCGACCATCGAAGAAGGCCATCCATGCAACTCGGTTTGAGCGCTCTAGTAGATCGAGAACTTCATTCCACCGAGCACGTAAATCAGCCACGGTAAGTTCGGAGTTCATGCCCCGACTTTACCGTAGCTGAGTTATCTAGATTGCGTGCTCTCGAGGAGAACCGAGCCATTTGTAGTACTCGGAAGCCAAGATCACGCGCATATTGCGCCCTTTCTCGTGCACCACATGGAGATGTTGCGCGATTCTGGTGATTGTCTGTTCGACGGATTTTTCGCTGACAAAGCGGGTCTTTCCAATATCTGAATTGCTGAGGCCTAGAGCTAAGAGTCTCAAAGTCTCGATTTGAATATCGGTAAGAGAGTTCAGTGAAGAGTCCCAAGCATTGGCTAGCCAACCAGTGTGCACTCCAGGTTTCATTGAGATTTCGACGGCAGTTTTGATTTCACGAAGATTGCTTAACGCAGATTTTTCGATGAGCTGAGAACCTTGTGGAAGTTCTGATTGTCGGAAACCGTAGAGGCGTAGATCGGGTGAATCGGTCAAGATAACGATGCCGAGGTCTGAGTTACTTTTGCGCAAATTTTGTAAGAGATCGATGCAGTCATGGTTGCATCCCTGAAGATTGATCACGAGCGCATTGGGCGTAATCGCCTGGAAGAGCTGGAGCGCACTTTCTTCATCAGCAGCTTGGCCCACCACATCTAAACCTTGGAGACGGAGCGAATCTGCGAGAGTTGCTAATTCAAAACGATTGCAATCGAGAACAATGATGCGCGGCTTTTCGAGTTGGATAGTAGTCATAGAGAGACGCTATCGAGCAAAGTAGGGGAAAAGTAGCGCTGTGATGGATATGTGAATCAATCGTGAGGAAACGTCAGGGAGCGCCCCAGTTACTTGAGGATATTTCCTATCGCTTCAGGTATTGCCGACACAATCATTGAGGCGCTAATCGGCGCCCCATCAGATGCAAGGAGCGCTGCACGGTTATGTATGAATGCGCCCGTCGCTGCGACATCAGCTAAGCGCTTCACATCATTAAGAATTTCAATGTAATTAGTTGCAATAAGCGCACCAATAATTCCAGCAAGCACATCACCGCTGCCTGCAGTGGCAAGCCATGGAGTTGCAACCGGTAGTTCGATGACATATTGATCTTGGGCGACAACTGTATGCGCACCCTTTAATAAAACAGTGACTGCTAATAACTCTGAAGCCTTTACCGCCCATTCACGTGGGTTGGATTCGATGAGTTCAGCACTTGCGATGACGCCACGTTGCGCCAAGAGTCGGGAAAGCTCTCCAGAATGCGGTGTGATGAGAGTTGGTTGTTCGAGCGAACCGGCGAGATGAAGTGCCCCAGCATCAAGGAGAGTAGGAACACTCTGACGATCAAGGAGCGCAAACCAGCGATGACGAAGCCACGTGGTGATATCACTGTATCTCCTTGAGTTAACTCCAGATCCTGCCAACCATGCGGTGACCGGCCCAGGTTGAACTAGAGCTTCTGGTGTTTGGTGCAGGACGAGATGTGCCAGGCCAGAGCTGCTATGAAAACGAAGTGCTCCGATACCGGTTGCAACTGCAGCGCTGGTTGTGAGCACAGCGGCTCCTGGATATTGTGCAGAGCCGGTAATAACACCGAGCGTGCCACGCGAATACTTATGATCGAGTTCACTAGGGATGATGATGCAACGAGCGGCGTCTTTAGCTTTCCACTTTACGACTGACATATGCACATCATACGTGGAAAAACTGGAACCCCTGAAAGGGCTAGAATTCAATTATGCGCCGACTGATGATTGCCTTCATCTCAATTTCTACCTTAATTCTCGGTTCACCATCTTTTGCCGCAGATATTCTCAACGCAGATCAGACGTTAGTGTTAGAGAAAACTCTTAACGGTTCTATTTCGCCTAAATCTGTATTGGCCTCAGATTCAGGGCTGGTCAGTGCGCATAACATGATGTATCGCCATAGCGTGACAATTTACGATGCAAATAAAGCAGAGCTCATCGCCACTGTTCCTGACAGTGTCATTCTCTCTGACTTTGGATTTACCAAGTACTCCGGCTCGTATAAGGGTGCACCGGTTGAAGGGGCGTTCTCACCTGATGGAAAGTACCTCTACTTCACCAACTATGCGATGTACGGCAAAGGTTTCAATAAAGAGGGCCATGACACTTGTTCGCCGGCATCTGGCTATGACACTAGCTTCTTGTCCCGAATAAACCTTGAAACAAAAAAGATTGATGCGATGTATCAGGTTGGATCTGTCCCTAAGGTTGTAAAAGTCACGCCAGATAACAAATACATTCTGGTCAGCAACTGGTGTTCGTATACCGTCACTGTAATTTCAGTGGAGAGCGGTAAGACGGTGAAATCAATCAAAATTGGGCGCTACCCACGTGGGATCGCAATCACCGAAGATAGTAAATATGCCTACGTTGCCGAGATGGGTGGATCACATATCCATCGGATTGATCTTCAGAATTTCTCAAAAGTTCTTATTCCTATCGGCTCAAACCCACGCGCAGTTGTTATTTCACCAGATGGCACACGTCTCTACGTCACGATGAATGTCAGCGGGAAAGTTCAGGCGTGGGATTTATTGGAGAACAAAACTATTAAGAGCGTGAAAACTGGTGAAGCAGCTCGAAGCCTCGATATCTCTAGTGATGGAAGCGCGCTCTTCGTGGTTAATTTTAATAGCGATACCGTCTCCAAGGTACGGACTTCCGATATGAAAGTGTTGCAGACGATTAAAGTCTGCAACGAACCAATCGGCGTAACTTATGACTCTTCAACGAATCGCACCTGGGTTGCTTGTTATGGAGGGGCGCTCAAGGTATTTGCAAATAAATAGAGTGAGGCGGGTCGGGCTCGAACCGACGACGACCGAATTATGAGTTCGGGGC
>JACCDK011027942.1_pt1 | contig 11566 bp, 10 predicted proteins | sample 7445871 | NCBI WGS metagenome assembly JACCDK01 (sample SAMN15323436, study PRJNA562643) | freshwater metagenome | isolation source: river surface water | place: USA:Blue River Watershed | collected 2017-08-15
ATAGAACCGGTCATGGTATTGGATTAGAAGGACATGAGTGGACTAATTTTGTGAAAGGCAACAAAACGCCAATGGCAGTGGGTATGTGCTTTAGCAATGAGCCAACTATTTCTATTCCGGGTGAATTTGGAATACGTTTAGAAGACTGTTTGTATATCGCAGAAGATGGGCCTCATTATTTTTCGAAGCAAAGTATTTCAATTGAGCAGCCATTTGGATAAAAAATTGATACTAAGATTCAATTTCTAAAATAAAAAATAAATAGAAGGTGGTTTAAATTTTACTATAATATAAATATTAATTAAATTCACTCTGTATAATATTTATAACATGACAGTCATTGGTTTTTTATTATTAGTGTTAATCTTAGTTTGCGCCCCCTTCTATATTTTATATAACATTTATATTAGAAGAGGAACAGGAATTAAATGGTGGGAAGGATATATGGAATGTCCAAAATGTACTGCTAAGATTGGTGAAAACGCATATTATAAAGCAGAAACACTAGATCAATGGTATACCCACGAAACAAAATCTGGACAACCAGATTTAAGGTATAAAGATAATCCATTAGTTAAAGAAATTTCATACCACTATAATTGTAGCACATGTAGTCATGATTTTAATTTGATTGACACAGATTATGATGCCGAAGAAGATGAGTAATAAAAAAAGGAGCTACAAATTGTAGCTCCTTTTTTTATTTGACCTAGTTCAGAAGGTATTAATTAATCCATCTAAACTATTTGTATAATTGATTAAACAACATCTTATAAGTACTGTGTGTTTGCCCTCTAAAAGTAATTTCAGGTCCATATACAAATAGTTTTCCTTTACCTATTTTAGCTTCAAAAGCAGCTACACCATCTTGAAGGTAAGCTTGACCGAAAGCCCAACCGCTTCTCAGTGATTTGTCTGAAGCAAACCAAGCAAGTGGCGTAATTTTTCCGCTAGCGATTGCATCTGGCTGCACTCTAAATACAGGACTGTTGTTAAAGTAAACATCTGCCTTATTTTTCATGCCCCAGTTTGATTTAATATCTGGACTAACTGCTACTTGCAAGATACTTCCTGGAATATAAAATTTTTCACCAGGCAAGCTGCGTTCTTTACCATTGTTCATTTCCACAATTGCATTTTTCACAGGAAGTTCTAAATGGTAAGCAAGATTCGCACTAGAGCCAATAGTAACCACAGAGCCACCTTGCTCAATGAATGCTTTTAAAGCCGGCACAGATTTATCTGCAGTTATTTTTCCAAGCATTGGATGAAACTCAGCAGGTATTTCCTCTAGGCTTGGCTCTTTTTCTTCGTATGGAGATGCAGTACCTGCTAGCACAGAAGGAATTGCGCCATCCACAAATACAATTACATCGTACTTGTCTTTTAAATTACCTGCATTAATTTCTTTTGCATAGATTAAATTAAAATCAAAATGATGTTGTTCAAAAATCCATCTCACCCAGCCTGATGGCATGGAACCGCCATAACGATCCCATAATCCAATTTTTAATTTTTCAATTTTAATCGCATCAGTTGGTATATTTTCAACTGCAATTGCCGTAATGCCCGCTTTTGCAATTGCTTCTTTGTCATTTGTCAAAGCAGCGATTTCAAAATAAAATCCAAGCTTGTTTTTATAAACGGTTTTACCTGCTTTTAATAAATCATTCACCAGGACAAAGCTGTTATTGTCATATGATTTAATGGCATAAAATTTATTGACACTATTAGGGGTAACAATAATACTGCTTTTTGGATTTTGCATTTGACCGTAAGGCAAGGCTTCAAATGGGCCATTGAAATCGTCTAGGATTCTATCAAACTCTACGCCCATTGTGTAAGCTGGTGTCCAACCTGCTGCATCATAAGGACGTACTGGAGGACCACCAGGATACAAGAAGTCATTTGGATGATCTTGTGGATCAAACATATCTAAAACATGCGCTCTAAATGCTTGATTGGTTCTTACTATATAGGAACCAGCAGGATAGTTTTTTCCATCTACCGCAAAATCAGTTGTTGCTTTATGAACTTTGATACCACTTTGAATTAAGATATTGACAAAAGCAACAGCACTAGAATTTTGATTTGCAGGAATAATATAACCACGTGGATCTCTTAGATTTGGAGCCTTATAAATTTTTGCAAAATTTTGAGCTGCAATACTATCTACACGTATATCTCTTTTCTCTGTTTTTAATTGCTCATTCAGCATTTCAACTTTATTTGGAGAAAGTGTCCAATTGTCTTTATTGCCTGCATCAATTGCAGCTTTACCCATTTTGTACATATTCAACAACACTTCGTCCTTATACCTTGCAGCATAATTCAAAACGGCATAGTTTAAGGAGATAGAATAATCAATTGAGTTTCTGAAAAACCATTTTTGCGGTTCAATAGGATAAGGCAAGCCGCTATTTGGGATTAAACGCTGAGGCACCAAGGGTATTGTCATTGGTGTAGGACTTCCAATGATCTCTGTTAATATACCTACAATATTATGATAGTAAGCTGTTGTTATTAAGCTTCCATTCCACCAAGTTGAATAAACCGATCAACCCTTCATGGTGTATCCTGGTTTTTGCTCGGCATTTAAACGACTGCTCATTGCAGCGCCCATCGCATCTAAACTTGTTATCAATAATGGATTGTAAACGTAGTTAAATGGATCTCTGTAAGGAGGGCCTGCCACCACCGTTCCTGCAGGACCTGTTTGGTGGTGGTTGTATAAAATTTGAGGCATCCACTCAATATATTGTTGACGACTCATATTCTTTGACTCACTCATGTTCATCATAAAGAAGTCACGATTATTATCATGCCCAATATATTTTTGATACAATCGAGGCAATGCCGACGTACTTCTTTTTAAAGTATCTGTATTGCGCATGTACCAATTAGAAACTAATTCTTGTCCATCAGGATTTGCGTGAACAAATAAAATAATGGTATTTCTTAAAATATTTTTTGTCTCCTCATCTGAACGTGTAATAAGTTGATAAAGGGTTTCTATCCATTGGTGTATGCCCACAACTTCAGTAGCGTGAAGTCCTCCATCAATCCACACCACCGCTTTTCCTTCCGCTGCTAATGCCTTCGCATCCGCTTCTGACAAGCTTTCTGCTCTTGCTATTTTTTGGGAAATGGATTTATACTTTTGTAATTGCTTTAAGTTTTCAGGACTAGAAACTACCACCATATATTGACTACGCCCTTCTTCGGTGTTGCCAATTGAAGTGAGTTTAACTTTATTTGAACTTGCTGCAATTTTTTTTAAATAAGCTTCTGTTGCAGTAAAAGTAGCAAGCTTATAATTGTCTCCAATATTAAATCCAAAATGACTTTTGGGACTTGGGACAGATTGTGCAAATACTTGTGTACCTAAAATCAGTACAAAAGATAGCAGATAAACGATTCGACGCATAGTGTTAGTTTTTAGTCTAACTAAAGTTAACAAGGCGGACTTGTATTTTAAAACAAATTTTATGAATGGATAGATTAATAAACAGCGTTTAAAATCTTTACAATGAACATTATTGAATTCTTATGATAGAAATTTGTGCACTTGGTGTAGCAGGTCTAGATGGATTACTTAGTATGTTCGTTTTAATCAATTGGGTCTGAATGTTTCGTACGCTAAAAAACAGCTCAAAATAATCCTCCTCTTCAAGGGGTATAAGCCCTTGCCAGAATAGGAAATTTTTTGTTCCAGCTGGTCCTGTTAGAGTTTGCCTTAGACTATTTGGAAATGCAGCTCCATTTCTTCTAATCCAAACACTAATTTCATCATTAGAAATCATTGCATTGCTTGCCTGAACACTATACTGCACAAAATAGACCCCGTTTTTTAAAACAGTTAACCTAGTGGGCATTAATGCGGTATTATTCCCAATATAGATATGCTTATTAGTTAAGCTTGTATCTTTCCAATTGATAGCAACTGCCGTATTGATGACTGTAGCAACTTGCTTACTAGTATCAGAAAATGCACCATAATCTACCTCAAATGGCATAAAACCTAAACCACGCTCTATCTCCATTTGATTAATTTCTCCTCTATTAATTTTTTGATTGATTCTATTACTTAAGTGGACTGTGTCTTTCTTTTCTAATTTGTTATTAAGTGCGATTGAAGTTGGTTTACTAATCACTTTATTCGAATCGGCAATATTATTTACTTTGTCTAATAACATGATTTGCTTCAAAGACGGAAGATTGTTAACCCCCGTTCCTCCTTGTGTCACCGAGATTAACCCTTCTATTTTTTCTGATTTGATGTGCTCTGTTGTAAGAGCGTAAGCTACATAATTAATTGCTTGTTGACCAAGTTGAATAAATTGAAAATGATTTTCTGGGTCTATTTCAACACGAATAAAATGTGTCTTGTCTCCCCATTTTATGTTATTAAAATTACCTTCAGTTTTAATTTTTGCAATTTCATCCGCGCCTATTAGAACAGAAAATAATCCTAGTGGATTGGTGATGATGGTTTTGATTTCTTGGTATACAATATTATTTTCAATGGTATCTGATAATATACTTATCCTTATTTGAAGTTTTTGATTACTCATAATTAGCCCCTGACTATTTCTTGCAATCGCCTGAAATGCAATGCCCTTATTGAATTGAGAAAAAGCTACAGTATTAATAAAAATAAAAATCATCAAAATTAAAACTTTCATTGCATAAGTATTTTTTGTGTCTTGATCCAAAATGGATTTATAGGTGAAATGTTTTCTGGTAGATAAAAAACCTGAATAAAATATATTCCAGTAGATTTGTTTGAGAGGGGAATAAAAATAGAAAGATGACTGCTTGAAATTTTTGTTTTACACTTATAAATTAGGGCGCCAGAAAAATTAAAAACTTGTACGCCGTAAATTATTAATTCTGATTCTTGAGCGGATAATTGAATGCATTGGGTAAGTACATTATAATGAATTAAAATTTTTGGCTCATAGTCGATTGGCTTTATGTTATGTTGGTGTCGATAAATAGTAGGCTGAATAAAACCTGCAGTAAAAAAATAACCTGGAGCCTTGTTAAGTTCAATCGTTGAATTACCCAAGTCTAATTGCCAATCTAATTGAACGATAGTATGTTTTGATATTCCAAAATAGGTGGATGATTGCGTAAAAGATTGCAAAGCAAATGATTGCCCCCAAGCCTTTAAATGAATCGTATTGAGAATCAATAAAATCAATACAATTTGCCTGGTTATATTTAATAAATGCATGCTTAAATATAAGAGGCCATCTTTGGTCAAATCTTGGTATTTATACTGTCAAAAATCTTACAAATGCTGGTTTAGGGCCCACTATGTATAAGAAATTTTCCTATCTTTATTTTTCAAAATCTACCAATGAAGTTGTTGAAACACCTACTTTTTATTACGATACTTAGTGTAAGTCTAATTGCTTGTAGCAAGGGAGGGGATGCTCCTGCGCCTCCAACGCCTCAGCCACCTGTTGCGGTTGAGCCAAGCTTAACGGCCGCGAATGCAGTGGTGGTAGATATTGATCCTGGGGCGACCAATATTTTTGCAGTTGTTGGTACTTCTCAAAGAATTGAAGTAAGATTGGCTGCTATGCCTGAATCAGGTGTTTCAATCGTTACAAAATTGATCAAACTAGCCGATAATACGACTTCGTTTACCAATGAAATTGCGGTAACTAAAAACTTATCGAATCCGGTTACAATCACTGGTTTAGTTCCAGGCGTTTTATATAACCTAGAAGTTCTAGTCACTTCAATTAAGACTTCTACTAATGCTAAAAAAATAGAGTTCAAAATGGCTGCTAAATAAAACCAACCATTTAAATAATATTGATCCCTTATCTTTTTGATAGGGGATTTTTTTTGTAACTTATTTTCGAATTATCATTTCCATCCTTCATCAAAATAGAAATCTATGTTAGACCGATTATTAAAAAAAGTAATTGCGTTCATTTGTTTGATCGCAATTTCATTGCCTACTCTTGCTCAAAAAAAATATTCTGAAAAAGATTTAGCCACCATGAAGCAGTCGCTAATGCAGGCTGTTGCTGGAAAATCTAAGGAAGTACAAGTGATGGTAGACCAAATTTTCAGCTTTGCTGAATTAGGCTTTCAAGAAGTAGAAACCTCAAAATATATTACTTCTGTGTTGAATAAAAACGGATTTAAAGTTGAGCAAGGCATTTCAAATGTACCAACAGCGTGGATGGCTAAATGGGGTAGTGGCTCACCTGTTATTGCACTTGGAAGTGATGTGGACTGTATTCCAAAAGCATCTCAAAAACCAGGGGTGGCTTATAAAGCACCAATTGTGGAAGGGGCACCTGGCCACGGAGAAGGACATAATTCTGGGCAGGCTGTCATCATTTACGCAGCAATTGCAATGAAAGAATTAATGGAGCGTGAAAAATTACCAGGTACGATTCTAATTTGGCCGGGTATTGCAGAAGAATTAGTTGGGACAAAAGCATGGTATGTACGTGACGGCTATTTTAAAGAGGTAGATGCCTGTATTTTTACGCATGTAAGTGGCGACTTCACTTCAAGCTATGGTGACAATGGAGGCAATGGTCTTGTAAGTGTTCGTTTTGATTTTGAAGGGGAAGCCGCTCATGCTGCAGGACAACCTTGGAGAGCAAAAAGCGCATTGGATGCAGTAGAATTAATGAACGTGGGCTGGAATTTTAAGAGAGAGCATTTAAAACCTACCAATAGATCTCATTATGTGATTGTGGATGGTGGTGATCAGCCAAATGTGGTACCAAGTAAAGCGAGTGTTTGGTATTATTTTAGAGAGCGTACTTATGAGGATATTAAAATGAACTATGAATCTGGTATTAAAATTGCAGAAGGCGCAGCAATGATGACCAATACAAAAATGACGCATCAAATGTTAGGTACTGCATGGCCAGGTCATTTTAATAAGCCACTTGCCGAAGCAATGTATGCGAATATTAAAAAAGTAGGCATGCCTATTTGGGATGAAAAAGATATTGCATTGGCAAAGGGCGTACAAAAATTAGTAGAAGCGCCTAAGAAAGACCAACAAGGCAATCCAATTGATGGATTAAAAAATAATATTGATACCTTAAAAGGATCTGTTGCTTTTTCTTGGGGAGGTGGTTCGGATGATATCGCAGATATTTCATGGAACTTACCAACTATCGTATTAAGGTATCCTGCGAATATTCCTGGTACAAAAGGACATCATTGGGCGGACGCAATTGCAATGGCTACGCCTATTGCACATAAGGGATCCTTGGTGGGCGCCGAAGCAACAGCAATGACACTTTTAGATTTATTTACCAAACCGCAATTAGTAGCAGACGCTAAAAAATATTTCAAAGAAGTACAAACAAAAGATGTGCAGTATATTCCTTTCATTACAAAGAATGACCCACCTGCCATTCATTTAAATAAAGAAATACAAGGTACTTATAGACCTCAACTTGAAAAATTCTATTACGATCCTAGTAAGTATGGAACCTATCTAGAGCAATTGGGTATTACTTATCCAACGATTAAGTAAAAGCATTCAATCTAATAAAAAAATAGGGCGCAAAATTTGCGCCCTATTTTTTTATTAGACCCTCTGATTAACAATCCAAAATCGGTGCTAAATCCAACGCTTCTTCTTCTGTGAACAATCTAGAGTGAACCATAAATCTATAGCCCAATGGAATCTCTAATGAAAAGCTAGAACCTCTCCCAGGAGTGATATCAATGGTTAGTTGTGTATGTTGCCAATAAGCATATTGATCTCTACTCATATAAAAACCACAATCTTCGATTTCGCCTAATTGAATATCGCTACTTCCTAATTTAAATTCACCCTCTTCAAAACACATAGGTTGTGAGCCATCACAACAACCTCCGCTTTGATGAAACATCAATGGGCCATGTTTTTCTTTTAAGGTCTCAATTAATTTGGCTGCAGCTTCTGTAACGAGTACTCTTTTTGTCATAATGGTCATGTTGTATAAAAAAAAGGACCTTCAAAAAACAAGAAGGTCCTTTGTTTATTAAAATTAGAAATTTCTACTAAAAGAAGCCTAACTTATTTTTGTCATAAGAGATCAACATATTTTTTGTTTGTCTATAATGACTCAACATCATTTTATGTGTTTCTCTTCCGAATCCAGATTTTTTGTAACCACCAAATGGCGCGTGCGCTGGATATGCGTGGTAACAGTTTACCCAAACGCGACCCGCTTGAATACCTCTTGGTACTTGGTATAATTCATGCGCATCTCTCGTCCATACACCAGCACCCAAACCATATAAAGTGTCATTTGCAATTGCTAAAGCTTCTTCCGTTGTCTTGAAAGTAGTTACACTTGTTACAGGTCCAAAAATTTCTTCTTGGAAAATGCGCATCTTATTATGGCCTTTGAATATTGTTGGTTGAATATAATATCCACCTTCTAATTCTCCGTCTAATTTATTTGCAGCGCCTCCGCATAAAATTTCTGCTCCCTCTTCTTTACCAATTTTTAAATAAGATAAAATCTTTTCAAATTGGTCATTAGACGCTTGTGCACCCATCATAACAGAACCGTCCAAAGGATGACCAACTTTGATGGCGTTCGTTCTTTCTACTACACGCTTCATGAATTTTTCATAAATATTTTCGTGCACTAAAATTCTAGAAGGACAAGTACAAACTTCTCCTTGGTTCAAAGCAAACATTACAGCACCTTCTACTGCTTTATCAAAAAATTCATCGTCCGCATCGCCTACTGATTCAAAGAAAATATTAGGAGACTTGCCACCTAATTCCATGGTAACTGGAATTAAATTTTCAGAAGCATATTGCATAATTAATCTTCCGGTAGTGGTCTCACCAGTAAATGAAACTTTGGCAATTCTTGACGAAGTAGCTAAGGGCTTTCCAGCTTCTGGACCAAAACCAGTCACCACGTTTAATACACCCGCCGGTAAAATATCTGCAATTAATTCTAAGAAACACATAATTGATGTAGGTGTTTGCTCTGCAGGTTTTACCACTGTACAACAACCAGAGGCTAAAGCTGGTGCAATTTTCCAAGTAGCCATTAGTAATGGGAAATTCCAAGGAATAATCTGACCTACAACACCAATCGGTTCATGTAGGACTATACTAACTGTAGTTTCATCGTGTTCTGCTATAGTGCCCTCCTCACCTCTAATGACACCAGCAAAATAACGGAAGTGGTCTATACATAATGGTAAATCTGCCGCTCTAGTTTCTCTTAAAGCTTTACCATTATCGATTGTTTCAACAGTGGCTAAGTACTCTAAGTTATCCTCCATTACTTGCGCAATCTTTAATAATAAATTGCTTCGGTATGTAGGAGAGGTTTTGCTCCAGGTTACAAATGCTTTTTCGGCAGCATCTAATGCCAAATCAATATCTTCTTTGCCAGATCGAGCGGCTTTGGTGAAGACTTTACCATCAATAGGTGAAACATTATCAAAATATTCACCTTTTACAGGAGGTACAAATTTACCTCCAATGAAGTTGTCGTACTTCTCTTTAAAAGTAGGACGAGATACAATTGTTGACATAGCTTTTATCGTTTTAGGTTGTAATAGTATTTAGTTTTGTTTAAAAATTATAGTATATTTAAGTCAGTTTATAGCACAAAATGGACAGCCAGTTTGTAATACAAATCATAATCTATTGTTATTCAATATTTTAATATAACGACCGATGGGGCACAGAAGACAACTTAATCCAGTAAGCCTTACCCAAGAAAAGTCACTAAAAACTTTAGTGGAAAATAGGACAGCTTATACCTTGGAAAAATGTGAACTTAATGTCTTTGAAACCCATCAAGCAACTGCATCTGTTCCGCTTACATTTAATGATTTTGTAGTGACTTCTATGTTAAGGGGGAAAAAAGTGATGCATTTGTTTGACAATGAAGGTTTTGATTATTTGCCAGGAGAAACTGTTTTAGTACCTAGTGGCGTTACCATGAAGATTGATTTTCCAGAAGCGACAAAAGATAATCCTACGCAATGTATTGCCCTCGCGATTGATCATCAAAAAATCGAAAATACTTTGGCATTTTTAAATGACAAGTATCCACGTATGGGGGACGACTATTGGAATTTTAGTAAAAACAATTATCATTTTCAAAATAGTATTGAAATTGCCAACCTATTGAATAAGATTATAAATATTTGTTCAAGTAGTCTGCCTTTGAAAGATGTATTAGCAGATTTAAATTTACAAGAATTAATAGTTAATATTATTCAATCCCAAAACAGGCTTGAGTTAGACAGAATGGGAGAAATAAAGGGATCCACTAATGCAAATCCGCTATCCTACATAACTGGCTTTATAAAATCAAATATTACTGAAGATATAAAGCTTGGAGTTTTGAGCGAAAAAGCATGTATGAGTAAGGCAACCTTTTATAGATCTTTTAAGAAAGAATTTGGCATTAGTCCATTAGAATATATTATTTCTGAGAAAATAAAGTTGGCAAAAACCTTGTTAGCCAATCCAAAGAATACACTTAAGTCTGTCGCATTCGAATGCGGATTTCATGATGTCAATTATTTTGTTCGATTGTTTAAAAAGATGGAATCTATTACCCCTGGACAATTTCAACAACTGATCAACTCAAATCAAAGTAAATCCTAGTTGCTTTACACTGGCATTTCAGCACCTCATTTAAAAATTTATTAAAAGTCTATCAAAATAGTAGACTTTTAATAAATTTTCTCTACTTTTGTCCTATCGTCATGTGGCCGAAGGGATAGGCAAGGGTCAGCAAAACCCTTTACGATGGTTCAACTCCATCCATGACAACTATTGGACTTTCAGGGTCCATTAATAAGCAAGCAATCCTGAATAAAGGCGGTATTTCTATACCGCCTTTCCTTTTCTGTCCTAATGCATACATATATTTAGTAAATTAGATTTCTATTTAAAATTAAATTTTGCCAGCTATGAAGAAGCAACTGTTATTATCCATTTTTTCTTTTCTAATGACCAGCTTGGTATTTGCACAAGTACCAAATGATGTATACAAAATGGAATCTGTATCGAGACCAAAAATATCCCCAGAAGGAAGCTGGATTTTATATAGTCAATCAAAAATCGATGTGGCAAAAGATAGAGCTGTTTCAAAATTGTATATGATGAGTGCCGATGGTAAAGAAACGGTGACCCTTACAGAACAAACAAAAGGGGTAGGTAATTACCAGTGGAGTCCTGATGGAAAGTATATTTCCTATTTATCCAAAGGCAAAGATGAAGACAATGGCTCACAGTTATTTTTAATGGATCGTCGAGGCGGAGAGGGAATTCAGGTTTCAGATATTAAAGGAGAAATAGAAGATTATATTTGGTTTAATAATGGTAAGAAAGTGGTCATGGTGATTAAAGATTTTAATTATGCAGATACGGCCAAATCAAAAATCAGAACACCTTATGAAATTAGTCGATACAAATTCAAACAAGATTATGAAGGATATTTAGACAATCGTAAAACCCACCTTTATACTTTCGATATTACAACTAAAAAATTAGACACATTAACAACAGGTAATTATAATGAGTCTGATGTGTCTA